>Ga0256839_1001647_pt1 | contig 26639 bp, 27 predicted proteins | sample 354166metaG_FD_185968 | JGI IMG/M metagenome (GOLD analysis project Ga0256839, IMG submission 185968) | Hydrothermal vent microbial communities from Mid Atlantic Ridge, Atlantic Ocean - 354-166 | ecosystem: Environmental > Aquatic > Marine > Hydrothermal vents | place: Atlantic Ocean: Mid... | reverse complement strand
ATCCGCTAGTATTCTAAGGTAAAACCAAGGATATGCACAATTATTTATGCAGCATGTTGATAAAGTGGCACATAAGGCGTTCCTCTTTGAAATTCTTTACTCTGTCAATGGTAGCGCATCCCCTTAATTAAAAGTTTTAATACTAAACAATTAGGAGACTCTTCGGGCTGTAGCCCTCTGAGTGACGTGCATTCTTCTTCGAACCGTCATTCAGAAGGAGGAACGACTGAAGAATCTCTTTAAAAAGGAGACCCCGCAACGGATGCGGGGAATCGTGCTTTTTATACACTTTGCCAATCCGCTAGCGGGTGTGGTGGCTATGTTTTTTCGGCTGAATGAGGTATGTTAAAAGCAAAAAACCCTTGCAAATACTTGATTTACAAGGGTTTTTAATTTTTAGAGAGCCTCCTATCCGACTCGAACGGATGACCTGCTCATTACAAGTGAGCTGCTCTAGCCAACTGAGCTAAGGAGGCATTAAATTAAGCAAAACATAATCTGCTTTGCTCAATTGCGATGCAAAAATAGACGTACAGATTAATATACCAAAAATTATAGAGGAGAATTTTAAATATATTTTCACCGAGCATAAGCAACCTAGTTATCAAGCGATTTCGCCTCCACAACTAGAGCCTGCTCCTGCCGTGCACCCATAACAATGCTTACCTGTTTTTATGGCTCTGCTATTCAGCAAGTTTTTATCAAAATCACGAATATGCTCCACGTGCTGGCACTTCATTTCTAACATTTGATTAAAGTCGCAGTCGTATAAATACCCATCCCAACCTACTGATAGTGTGTTTCTACACATAACACCTTCTACTGCTGCAGGGTTAAAGGCATTCGAAAGTTCCTCCATATAGCTGTCGTAATTATCCGATTGAATTAAATAATCCAAAAAACGGCTAATGGGCATATTGGTGATGGCAAATAAGCTATTAAAGGTTATGCCATGCTTTCGTTGCAGTCGTTCTTTAAAATCACGTTCTAACGAGGATTGTGCCGGAGGCAAAAAGGCACCACTTGGGTTAAATACCAAGTTCAAAGGCAAGCCACTTTCCTCTTTTCCATACCCAACAGCATTCAGCATTTTTAACGCCTTTATTGATTGCTCAAAAACGCCTTCTCCACGCTGGGCATCGGTACGTATTCTTGAAAAATGAGGCAAAGAAGAAATGATTTCTACCTTGTGCTTCTTATAAAAATCAGGTAGGTCGTTATACTTTGGGTTGGCCACAATAATGGTAAGGTTGCAACGCACCATTACGTGGACATTTCGCTTGGTTAACTCTTCCACAAACCATCTAAAATCAGGGTTCATCTCAGGAGCTCCACCGGTTAAATCCGCCACGTGTATATTGCCCTTTTCAATGGCATCCAAACATAGTTGCATCGTATCTCTGGTCATAATCTCTTTACGATCGGGCCCTGCATCTACGTGGCAATGCGCACAGGTTTGATTGCACATTTTGCCCATATTTACTTGCAAAACATCAACATTGGTTGGTCGCAAAGGGTTAAATCCAATTGGCTCAGTACGAGAATCAAACGAAGGAATACCCGCTCCTTCTAACACTTCTATTTGCGCATCGGTATTGGAGTATAAATGCTTTTGAGCGTTTAATGTTTTCATATTTACATTGCGAGGTCTTCCACCTTATTCATCATCTGCACCCCATGAACAAGGCTGGCTCCACCACGAATAGCAGCCGCTACATGAATAGCCTCCATCATTTGCTCCTCATCCGCTCCTTTTTCTAACGAGCTTTTTGTGTAAGCATCTATGCAATAAGGGCATTGTACTGCATGGGCTACTCCCAAGGCAATTAATGCTTTTTCTCGCTGAGTTAGCGCACCTTCTTTAAATACTTCATCGTACCAGCCGAAAAACTTCTCGCCCATTTCTTTTTGATACTTGGTAATATTTCCAAATTTCTTCAGATCCTCTTCTACATAATATGGTTTGCTCATCTTATCTTTTTTTTCAAATCTATACAAATCTATCTTGTCAATTAGTTTTACAAACAACATAAATAGTTATTTGGTTCAGCGTATGGGTGAGATGGCACTATTTTGGCTTGTTCCTCACTTTAGAACACCTCAATCTACCATTAATTTATACCTGCGGTTATTTTATGTTGATGAGATGCTCTTATTTTGCGGCTTTATGACAAAAACACTCTTCCCTTTTTTATTTTTTGCATTGGTTTCTTATCAATCACTGGCACAATCTATTATTATACGTGATAAAGAAACCAATACCCCCATTGAAAACGTACTTATTTACGATGAATTTGGTAACCAAGCGGTGAGTAACGGTAAGGGTGCAGCCGTTATTAATAAGTTGGAAGGTTCCCTTATCACCCTGCAACACGTTGGTTACACCACCTTAATCATTACTAAAAAGAAATTACCCAAAGAAATTTTTCTTCAATCCTCCACCATTTCTGTAAACGAGGTAGTTGTTTCGGCCAATAAATGGGAAGAAGATGCCTCGGAGATAGCCGTGAACATCGCTAAAATTACACGTGAAGAAATTGCCCTAAAAAACCCACAAACTGCCGCTGATTTACTGGCTCAATCGGGTGAAGTATTTGTACAAAAAAGTCAGCTTGGTGGGGGTAGCCCAATGATTAGGGGATTTGCAGCCAATAAAATACTTATTTCGGTAGATGGAGTACGAATGAATAATGCCATTTACCGAAGTGGTAATTTACAAAGCATCATCGCCTTAGATGGGCTTACCACCGAAAGTGCCGAAGTAGTTTTTGGGCCGGGTTCGGTAATTTATGGCAGCGATGCCTTGGGTGGTGTAATGGATTTCCATACCATATCACCTCAATATGATAGTATTTCAGGAGAAGCTTTTGGTCGATTTTCATCTGCCAACTTAGAAAAAACAGGGCATATAAAGTTCAATTATGGAAATTCAAAAATTGCTTGGTTTGCAGCCTTTACATACAGCAGTTTCGATGATTTAGTTACTGGCTCAAGGCACAAAGGTAATTACCCCCTATTTGGAACTAGACCTGAATACGTTGATTTTATAAATGGCAAAGATAGCATTGTTCAAAACTCGAATATCAACAAGCAAATCTTTTCGGGTTATAACCAGTTTAATGGATTGTTCAAACTCAAATTTGAGCTTAAAAAAGAGTTGGAACTCATCATGGCAATTCATTTTACCACAAGCAGCAATGTGCCTAGGTATGATCGCTTAACAGAATATAAAAACGACACACTCAAATATGCACAATGGTATTATGGACCTCAAAAATGGGGAATGACCTACCTTCAATTAATATCGACAAAAAAAACGCGCATTAAAACTCAATCAAAATTTACGCTTGCGACACAAAGTGTTGGAGAAAGTAGATATGATAGAAAATATAAGTCAACTGATTTAAGACATAGAAAAGAACATGTAAGTATTATAAGTTTAAATTATGATGCGTTTAAAGAATTAGCTTCAAATACATTTTATTACGGTTTTGAGGCGGTTGCAAATGTTGTGAGTTCATTTGCAGAAGTTGAAAACATTAACACTCAGATAACTTCTCCAGCTGCCACTCGCTACCCCGATGGACAAAGCACTTGGGCTTCTCTCGCAGCTTATCTTAATTGGAAACACTACTTTTCAACCAATCTAATTTTAAATACAGGTATTCGGTATAGTCATGTTTTTCTTCAATCTGAATTTGTTGATAAATCGTTTTATAACTTTCCTTACGATGAGATTACCTTAAATACAGGTGCTGCCAACGGAAGTTTGGGTATTGTGTGGAAAATCAATAATGGGTTTCATATAAAATCATCCATCAGCAGTGGATTTAGAGCCCCTAATGTAGATGATATTGGCAAAGTATTCGATTCTGAGCCAGGCAATGTGGTAGTGCCAAACGAAAACTTAACACCCGAATATTCGTATTCAGGAGAGCTAACTTTTACGGGTAAAATTAATTACGAACTTGAGTATAGCCTTACCGGATACTACACAAGGCTGGTAGATGCAATGGTGCGAAGAGATTTTACTTTTAACGGACAAGACAGTATCTATTATGATGGTGAATTAAGCAATGTACAAGCCCTTGTTAATACTGGCGAGGCCTACATTGGTGGTGTATCGGGCAAAGTAAAATACACCAAAGGAGGGTTGGTTATAGCCTCAACTCTTACCTATACCAATGGCCAAGATTTAATTGAGGATGTGCCTTTGAGGCATATTGCACCTTTATTTGGGCAAACTGCTGTTACCTATAAATGGCATAGCGCCACCATTATGTTTACACAGCAATATAATGGCAGCAGAACCCTCAATCAGCTTTCGCCCAGTGAGTTAAACAAACCGCATATTTACAGCCCTAATGGCAGCCCTGCCTGGACAATTTCGACCATTAATATGCAATACGAGTTTGGTAAAAACTTTATTATTAACGCAGGTGTGGAGAATATTTTTGATGTACACTACCGACCCTATTCCAGTGGGATAAGTGCACCCGGTAGAAATTTTATATTAAGCATAAAAGCGAAGTTTTAGTTTCTTTATGAATAGCTGACCCTACGCAAAACACCCTCTACCGAACCTCGAATACACATGGCTTGTCATTCCTGCGAAGGCAGGAATCCGCCCTGCAGAATGTTGCAAAAAGACCACCAATGATTAAATCTTGGCGTTTTTGTTTATGTGCAGCTTGTTCAATATTTACGGATTTCTTCCGAGTACTCGGGAGGAATGACGGTGTGTCGTTTATGGGTTAACACTCAGTCCCCGTCAAAGATATTGAAAAATGCTTGCAAAACAGGTATATAATTAGCACTTCTCATGGCTACTGAATCGCTCTATCTATAAATCCTTTTACCGCCAAGTTCGTAATGTTTTACGCAAAGGGTGCAATACTTTTTTTAGCGTTCTTAACGAATTCTTTGCGTACATTGCGGTTAAATTTAAGTAATCCTAGTGTTTTAGGTGAGTTAAAAATCTAAACTAATCTCATCAAAAGCTCTTTGAAGCTTTTTATCTAAAGTCCATAATACAAGATTATTTTTAATGCAAGCAGCCAAAATATAGCTATCTACTAAGCCTACTCCTTGAGTTAGAAGTTTATACTTGTTTGAATTTAAACCTGCCTTAATAAATAGCATTTCTTCATTTACTTTGGGCACATTCTCCCAAAACCCTTGTATCATTTCTCTGTCTCTCCTATTTTTTGCACCCTGCAATAATTCACCAAAAACAGCCGAAACCGTAAACATATCATTCTTTTTTAAGTACGCATCAAAAACACCATTTAAATCGGCATCGTTATTTTTCAAGTAAGAAATCCAAATGGAGGTATCTGCCAAAATCATCTATTCCGATTTAGTTTTCTAACACCTTCGGCAGTAAACCCGTCTATAAATTCCAAAGGGTTCTTCCGAACTTCCTCAATCAAATCTTCCATATTTTTTGAATTAATATAAAATTTAAGCGCAATCAATAAGCTTTCTGTGATGTTTTTTCCGCCCGATAGTTTTTTAACTTCGGCCACCATATCATCTGGTATTAATGCTGTAACCTTCATAATCGTATAGTTTATACGACAAATATACGATGCGCTATACGAAAGTCAAAATAATTCGTTTTGATTAGACCAATCTGTTTGATATTTGGCTTTATATTTGCTAAAAATAATAACTATGATAAGAACAGTAATCACACTTTTATTATTGGCTGGATTTTTCTCTCTACAAGCTCAAAATAGTGAGCTGGATGAGCGTAATGGATTTAAACATATTAAAATTCTTTCGAAGGTAACTTCATACCCGGAACTCAAACTCGATAAAACAAAAGATGAGTTTAATTCCACTTATACGCGAAGACCAGGGCATCTGCTTACCATAGGAGAAATCCAAATCAAAGACTTTGTTGTTTACACCTACAAAGATTTGATTTATAAAATTGAGATAACCACCGTTAAAGACCCTAATTTATTCAAAGGACTGGAGCAAGCATTTGGCAAGTCTAAATTTTCGGTAACAACCAATAGTTACATTTGGCAAGGCAATGAGGTTAAGCTAAGTTTTAAAACTACTAAAGGCGGAAAAGAAACGATTATGGTCTATTCTTCCTTAAAAATTAAGGATATTATTAAAAAGGACGAAGAACAAAAAATCAAAGATTTATCAAACGATTTTTAGCAATGAAAAACATAGCAGTAATAGGATCGGGCACCATGGGCAATGGCATTGCCCACGTGTTTGCCCAAAATGGATTTAACGTAAACTTAATTGATATTTCTTCTGAGGCGTTGGATAAAGCCATAGCCACTATCACCAAAAACTTAGACAGGCTGATTGCTAAAGAAAAAATTGACATTGCTAAAAAAGAAGCGACCTTAGCTAACCTATCCACCTTTACAGATACAAAAAAAGGCATTGCCAATGCCGATTTAGTAATAGAAGCAGCCACCGAAAACGTTGACTTAAAACTCAAAATATTTAAGCAGCTCGATGAACTAGCTCCCGCCAATTGCATTCTGGCAACAAACACCTCTTCTATATCCATTACTAAAATTGCAGCGGTTACTAACCGACCAAGCAAAGTAATTGGTATGCACTTTATGAACCCCGTGCCTATTATGAAATTAGTAGAAATTATCCGTGGATATAACACTACTGATGAGGTTACCAACCGCATTATGGAACTTTCTAAAACCTTAGGAAAATCGCCTGTGGAGGTGAACGATTATCCAGGTTTTGTGGCCAACCGCATATTAATGCCAATGATTAACGAGGCAATCTATACGTTATTCGAAGGTGTGGCAGGCGTTGAAGAAATTGACACAGTTATGAAACTAGGGATGGCACACCCCATGGGACCCTTGCAATTAGCCGATTTTATTGGGCTGGATGTTTGCCTCTCCATCCTCCATGTGCTTTACGAAGGATTCGGAAATCCTAAATATGCGCCTTGCCCATTATTGGTAAATATGGTAGAAGCGGGTCATAAAGGCATAAAATCGGGTAGTGGTTTTTACGCTTGGGGTCACCGAACCAAAGAGCTGATTGTGGCAGATAGTTTTAAATAGAAAAGTAAGATAATAACAATATCCAGACTCAAGAAAAGTTTATCATTTATAAAACTTATGCTTAAGCAACTTCTCATACTATCTTTCATAAGCTTAGCACTTATTAGCTGCAATAAAGAAGAAATTCATAACGTAATTCCGCGTTGTATCAACAACTTAATTACTGAGTTTAAGAAAAGTGCATCCTGCAATGATTCAAAAGTAGATCAATATATTTTTCAAAATCAAGTCGTATTTGTTTTTAAACCAGGAAGCTGTGGTGCAGATATGCAATCAGAAGTTTTTGATATGAACTGTGCCATCCTCGGCTCTCTAGGAGGAATAACTGGTAATACAGAAATTAATAAAGAGGACTTTGCTAATGCTCAATTTATCAAAACAGTTTGGGAAAATAATTATTAAATGACGAAAACATTAATTGTATTTTTTATATTCACTGGCTTCGCTAATCTAGCTTATTCACAAACTAACCTTCCCGAAAAAATTATTTATGACCAAGAAATAGTTGATTTAATGAATAAGGCCAAGGCCGAAATGAAGGCAGAAAACTATGATGCTGCCAATAAAACATTTCGCAAAGCCTTAGCTACACGCAAAATATTACCCACCGATCTCTCCTATTTATTTGCCGAAACCCTTTATGTGGTTCACCAATACCAAAATAGTTTAAATTTTGTAGATAAATATATAGGATTAGCAGGCCAAGGGGGCAATTATTACGACAAGGCTATTGAGCTAAAAGAACTACTTAATGCAGAGTTTGAAAAAATTAAAAATTGTGACTATTGTAATTTAAGTGGCTATCGCTATGTTACCTGCTATAATTGCGAAGGCGTAGGCTCAACCACCGAAACCTGTTACAACTGCAAAGGGAGCGGCAAAACAGTTTGCCCCAAATGCTTAGGCGAAGGCGTTTACATTACTTTCAACTCTTTTAGCGGTAAGCAATACGTAGAATGCGATGTGTGTGAAGGAAAAGGATACATTACCTGTACAGTTTGTTTAGGCGAAAAAATACTAACAGGCACTTGTAGCGTTTGTTTAGGCACAGGCAAAATTGCCAGCTCCACTATTTGTAGTCATGAGCCGAACCAATTGGTAGATGAGCATACTCATAAATAAATTATTAACTGGTGTTACGCAAAACCCACTTTACGTCATTCCTGCGCAGGCAGGAATCTGTAAATATGGGGAAGTAATAATTATTAAAAAGGAGGCAATTTTAGTCATTTGTCATCTTTTAAAGCAACTTGCACGGCATATTCCTGCCTGCGGAATGACGTAAAAAACAAATTAATGCACACCACCGCCCACATTATCAGCATTGGAGACGAAATACTCTACGGCCAAATAGCCGACACCAATGCCCAATGGATAAGCCAAGAATTGGACGCTATTGGCATAAAAGTAACCCAACGGTTAACCATTAGCGATGTAAAAGAAGAAATTCTTAACACATTGAAGTATTGTGAAGAACGGGCTGATATTATACTTATAACAGGTGGCTTAGGCCCTACTGAAGATGATTTAACCAAACCATGCCTAGCTGAGTATTTTGATGTTGACACCAAACTAAACAAAGAGGCTTTAACACATCTCACAACTTTATTTAAGCGGTTTAAGTTTGAACTAACTCCTGCTAACAAACAACAAGCCTACCTCCCTACTAATTGCACCATGCTCAAAAATGAGCTAGGTACTGCACCCGGTATGTGGTTTTTTGAAAACAATACTGTATTTGTTTCAATGCCTGGTGTGCCTTTCGAAATGAAAGGGCTGATGGCCAATAAAGTAATCCCAAAGCTTAAGGAGCAATTTGATTTACCCATTATTTACCACAAAGTGATTAAAACCATTGGCATTGGGGAATCGTGGTTGGCTGATAAAATTAAACCGTGGGCAGATATGCTCCCTGCTAACATTAGCCTTGCCTACTTACCCAGTTTGCGCGAAGTAAAACTACGGCTTACTACTACTGGCACTACTAAAGAGTTGCTTATAAAAGAAGTAAATAAACAAATTGAATTATTAAAAACCTATGCCAGCCAATATATCTATGGATATAATACCGATACGATCCAATCGGCAGTAGGCGATTTATTGAACGTTAAAAACGAAACCATCTCAACGGCCGAAAGTTGCACAGGTGGGCACTTAGCTCATTTAATTACCTCCATCCCGGGCAGTTCCGCTTATTTTAAAGGCAGCATCATCTCCTACACTAATCAAATTAAAAAAGAACAACTTGGTGTAAGCCCTAATACACTTAAACTATATGGCCCCGTAAGTGAGCAAACCGCTAAAGAAATGGCCGAAGGCGTTCGTGAAAAATTTGACACAACCTATGCCCTCGCTACCACTGGCATTGCAGGCCCCGAAGGTGGCAGCAAAGAGCAACCGGTAGGAACTGTATGGATTGCGTTAGCAACACCAACTGGCACGCACACCAAATTACTTTCTTTAACAAAACACAGGATGCTAAATATTGAAGCTTCCTCTAAATCAGCTTTGGCTTTTGCTTGGCAAACTTTTGTGCAAAGTAGTTGAGTTATAACCCGATTATAGTAAATTTGTCAATATGAAAAAAATGCCTAAAATGACTACAAATAAGGATTTATGGTAATTTTTACAACCTAAAGAAGATTATTCTTTGCAGAACTAATTTTTCAATAGATTGTTAAGATATAAATATAGAATATAAAATTTAACCAAGTAATATTATGGCTTCAGTTGAGTTGATAATGCCAAAAATGGGAGAAAGTATCATGGAGGCAACCGTGCTTACGTGGTTAAAAAGCGAAGGAGACACCATCGAGCAAGATGAATCTGTGCTTGAAGTAGCTACCGATAAAGTGGATACAGAAGTGCCTTCAACCCACGAGGGTGTGCTTAGTCAAATATTAGCACAAGAAGGCGATGTGGTACCAGTAGGTGCTCCCATTGCAATTATTACTACAGAGGGCGATGAGCCTGCAACCACCTCCTCCCCTCAATCAGAAAAAGTAGTTACTCCAATAGAGCAAGCAGTAGTTGCCAAAGCACCCGCTATGAGTACAGCCATACTGGAGAAACCAGTTTCAGGTCGTTTTTATTCTCCATTGGTAATGAATATTGCCAGAGAAGAAGCTATTGATATGGTAGAGCTCGAACGAATTCCTGGTACAGGAAAAGAAGGTAGAGTAACGAAAAAAGATATATTGGCTTATGTTTCTACCAGAACCAAAAGCAATGGCAATGGAGCTGTAGTTACACCTGATTCTCCCGCTCCAGTTGTGGCCACACCTTTAGCTCCAACACCAGTAGCACCTGCTCCTAAACCTCAACCTGTATCGGTAAGTGCAGGTGATGAGATTATTGAAATGGATCGTATGCGCAAGATGATTGCGGGTAGAATGGTAGATTCCAAACGAATTTCGCCCCATGTAACTTCGTTTGTAGAAGCTGATATGACCGGCATTGTAAACTGGAGAAACAAAATTAAGAAAGAATTTGAAGCACGTGAAGGTGAAAAAATGACTTTTACGCCTATTATTATGGAAGCCGTGGTAAAAGCCATCAAGGATTTTCCGATGGTAAATGTGTCGGTGGATGGAGATAATATCATCAAAAAGAAAAATATTAATATTGGATTGGCCGTAGCCTTGCCCTCGGGCAATTTAATTGTACCTGTGGTGCATAATGCCGATCAGTATAATTTAGCCGGTCTAGCTAAAAAAGTAAACGATTTAGCCCGTAGAGCTAGGGAAAATAAGCTTACACCAGAAGATTTGGATGGAGGTACGTATTCTATTTCTAATGTAGGTTCATTTGGTAATGTAATGGGCACGCCCATTATAATGCAGCCACAAGTGGGCATAATGGCCTTAGGTGCTATTATTAAAAAACCAGCCGTGGTAGAAACTGCCGAAGGAGATATGATTGCCATCAGGCATAAAATGTTCTTATCACACTCTTACGATCATAGAGTAGTTGATGGAGCTCTTGGAGGCAAAATGGTACGCAGAGTAGCCGATTACCTCGAAAACTTTGATGTGAATCAAACTGTTTAGGTTCATATTAATCAACCAAGTAGATTAGCCTTCTCAAAATACTGAGAAGGCTTTTTTATTTCACATCCCTTAGCCTGATTAATTCATGAATCTTTGTTATGAGCATTTCAAGTATCTGATAGTCAAGTGCTCGCACAGAATTTTGGAACAGCTTGTCCCGGTTTTCTCATCGGGAGAGGCGTCCGCCATTTGGCGGACGTTGAGTACCAAAATTCGAGCAAAGCCTGTACCGTACTTTAGTCGGTATGCTTGAATGGTAGGTAATTGGAATGCGTAATAGATTATTCATGAATAATTCAGGTTAGGTATTTGTTATTTTATTTTTGTTTATTGGAGTGTATAGACATACACTACTCAGCGACCTTGTTACCACTACCCCCTAAACAATATGATTCTATCCTTTGTGACACTCCGTGCCTTCTTTGTGTAACTCTGTGGTAAAGCAATAACGTTAAAAAGCACGCAATGGCAACTTTCCTTATTTAAAATGATTACAAATAAGAGATAAGTAGTATATTTGCACTATCATTTTTTTAATACGTATGAGCAAAGATGCTGAAATTTTAGAGGAGTTTACCTCCAAGGAATATGAACACGGTTGGTCGGTTGATTTTGAAGCCGATGAGGCTCCCAAAGGACTAAACGAAGATATTGTTCGCTTTATTTCTGCCAAAAAGAATGAACCTGAATGGCTATTAGCCTATAGGCTCAAAGCATTTAGGCATTGGTTAACCTTAGAAGAGCCAGATTGGGCAGCCGTTAATTATCCTAAAATTGATTTTCAAGATATTATCTATTACTCGGCTCCTAAAAAGCAGAAAAAGCTTGATAGCTTAGATGAAGTTGACCCTGAATTAATCGAAACGTTTAAAAAGCTAGGTATCTCCATCGAAGAGCAAAAACGAATGACGGGTGTGGCGGTAGATGCCGTAATCGACTCAGTATCAGTAGCTACTACTTTTAAAGAAACGTTAGGCGAACTCGGAATAATTTTCTGCTCGTTTAGCGAAGCTGTGAAAGACCACCCCGAACTCATTAAAAAATATTTGGGCTCGGTAGTACCCTATACCGACAATTATTATGCAGCTTTAAACTCAGCCGTTTTTAGCGATGGTTCGTTTGGCTACATTCCTAAAGGCGTGCATTGCCCCATGGAACTATCTACCTATTTTAGAATTAATGCCGCCAATACTGGCCAGTTTGAGCGCACACTTATTGTGGCTGAACCGGGCTCGTATGTAAGCTATTTAGAAGGTTGCACGGCTCCGCAGCGAGATGAAAATCAATTACACGCAGCCATTGTAGAAATAATTGTAGAAGCCGATGCTGAAGTAAAATACTCTACCGTACAAAACTGGTATCCGGGCGATAAAAACGGCAAAGGAGGTATTTATAATTTTGTAACCAAGCGTGGCATTTGCAATGGCGATCACGCCAAATTATCGTGGACGCAAGTAGAAACCGGCTCTGCCGTAACGTGGAAATACCCTAGCTGCATTTTAAAAGGCGATTACTCCGTAGGTGAATTTTACTCCGTAGCCGTAACCAATAACTACCAACAGGCCGATACGGGCACCAAAATGATTCACATTGGCAAAGGCACTAAAAGTAGGATTGTATCCAAAGGTATTTCTGCAGGGCATAGCCAAAATAGCTATCGTGGGCTAGTACAGGTGCATAAACGTGCCAAAAATGTACGTAACTTTTCGCAATGTGATTCTTTGTTATTAGGAGATAAATGTGGAGCGCATACGTTTCCGTACATCGAAGTGGATAATAGCACAGCACAAGTTGAACACGAAGCAACCACTTCTAAAATTGGCGAAGACCAAATATTTTATTGCAACCAACGAGGAATTGACACCGAAGAAGCCGTGGCATTAATTGTAAACGGCTATGCCAAAGAAGTATTAAATAAGCTGCCTATGGAATTTGCCGTGGAAGCCCAAAAATTATTAGCCCTTACGCTTGAAGGAAGCGTGGGATAAAAAAAGTTATTTGTTAAGGGTTAATAGTTATTTGTATGATGCAATTCACTATTAACCTAATAACTGGTAACCGATAACCATTTTAAAAGAGATGTTAAAAGTAAAAAACCTAAAAGCCTCTATTGAAGGCAAAGAGATATTAAAAGGAATTAACCTGGAGGTAAAACCGGGAGAAGTACACGCTATTATGGGGCCAAATGGCTCTGGTAAAAGTACTTTATCTGCCGTGCTTGCTGGTAGAGAAGAATACACCGTGGATGGTGGCAGTGTGGAATTTTTAGGCAAAAATATCTTCGATTCTTCACCGGAAGAACGTGCCAGAGAAGGGTTGTTCCTTGCTTTTCAGTACCCAATTGAAATACCTGGCGTAAGCACTACTAATTTTTTAAGAGCTGCAGTTAATCAAGTGAGAGAACATAGAGGATTACCAAAGTTGGATGCCGTTCAGTTTTTAAAAACGATGAAAGAGAAAATGCAGATTGTGGATATCGATCAGGCATTGCTTAAACGTTCGTTAAACGAAGGTTTCTCTGGAGGTGAAAAGAAACGGAACGAGATTTTTCAAATGGCCATGCTGGAGCCTAAGCTTTCTATATTGGACGAAACGGACTCAGGCTTAGATATTGATGCCCTTAAAATTGTGGCCAATGGAGTAAATAAATTGAAGAGTCCCGATAATGCCACCATCGTTATCACGCATTACCAACGCTTATTAGATTTTGTTATACCCGATTTTGTACACGTACTGTACAACGGGCAAATCGTAAAATCAGGCACCAAAGAGTTGGCTTACGAATTGGAAGAGCGAGGCTACGATTGGATTAAAGCGGAACACGCAAATGCTTAAGACTATGGAGATGTCAGACCTACTTCAAAGATTAATTCTTCAATCAGGAGATACCTCATTTAGTGCTGCCAGAGGCACTGCCACTTCATTAATTGAAGAAAAAGGATTGCCCTCTCGTAAAAACGAAGAATACAAATACACCAATATTTCTAAAATTTTAGAGCGAAATTTTGGTGAGTTTGCAGGAAATATAGAGTCAGCTACTGACTTAAAAAGCTTAATTCCTACCCTTTCGGAAAACCAATTGGTGTTTGTTAATGGAGTTTATACCGAAGACTTATCAAACTATCAATTACCTGTTGGAATAACGATTGACAAACTGGAAGAAAACAGCTCCGCTATCGCTTCAGGTGTTGATAAAAATTCCGATGAGTTTTTACTACTGAACACATCAAATCTTAGCACAGGAGTGGTTATTAAAATAGCCAAATCTACTGTAATTGAAAGCCCATTGGTGCTTATTCACATTACTGATTCCTCAAAAAACCAAGCAGTAGCCCACCCCAGAGTTGTAATTAAGGCTGCCCAACATACACAAGCTACTATTGCAGAACTTTTTATTGGCAATGCCTGCCCGCCTAATTGGCGGGGGGATTCGTTATCGTTTACCAATGCAGTAACCGAAATAAGTTGTGCCGCAGATTCGGTGGTAAGCTATGTAAAAATTGGCAACGAATCACCTAATCAATTGCACGTGGGCAATACCCGGGTAGAAGTAGCTGAAAAATCTGTATTTAACGCAGTAACCGTAAATTTTGGTGGCAAAATGGTGCGCAACAATTTATATATTGCCTTAAACGGCTCGCATAGCGAAGCCAACTTAGATGGCCTTTATGTAACTGATAATAAGGAACATGTAGATAACCACACCGTAGTTGACCATAAAGTACCTAACTGCAATAGCAATGAGTTATACAAAGGCATTATGAACGGCAGTTCTAAGGGTATTTTCAATGGCAAAATCTTTGTTCGGCAAGATGCACAAGTAACCAATGCCTTTCAATCGAATAAAAATATTTTATTATCGGATAATGCTACCATCAACACCAAGCCACAATTAGAAATTTGGGCAGATGATGTTAAATGTTCGCACGGTTGTACCACAGGTAAATTAGATAAAGAGCAATTATTTTACCTAAGAGCCAGAGGTATTGGCGAACATTCGGCCAAACTAATGCTGTTGGATGCCTACGCCAACGAAGTAATTGAAAAGATTAATGATGAGAATTTAAGAACCTATGTGCAGCAAATTCTTCGTAACAAAATAGACGAGTAAAATGGAAGCCGCTATTAAACAATCTTCGCTAGATATTGCCGCTATTCGGGCTCAATTTCCTGTGCTTAAACAAGAAGTAAATGGCTACCCCCTCACCTATTTCGATAATGCCGCTACTTCGCAAAAACCGCTTCGTGTCATTGAGGCATTAAATCAATATTATTCAGCCTACAACTCCAATATTCACAGAGGCGTACACACCTTAGCCGAAAAAGCAACCAATGCCTATGAAGCAACGCGTAATTCGTTGCAAAAGTTTATCAATGCTAACGAGAAAGAAGAAATAATATTTACGAAAGGTACCAGCGAAAGCATTAATTTGGTGGCAGCTACTTACGGCAGACAAAACATTTCGGAAGGTGATGAAATTATTATTACAGGGCTAGAGCATCACTCTAACATAGTGCCTTGGCAAATGCTTTGCGAGGAAAAAGGGGCTATTTTAAAGGTAGTACCTGTTTCAAATCAAGGAGAAATAAATTTGGATGATTTCAAGGCTTTACTCTCTGATAAAACCAAAATTGTGTCGGTGGCGTTTGCCTCCAATGCTTTGGGTACCATAAATCCTGTAAAACAAATTATTGAGGCGGCTCATAAAATTGGAGCAGTAGTTTTGCTGGATGCTGCCCAAGCTGTTGCCCATTTAGAGGTAGATGTGCAGGCACTCGATTGTGATTTTTTGGCAGCCTCTGCCCATAAAATGTACGGGCCAACAGGGGTTGGGTTTTTATATGGCAAACGCCATTTACTCGAGCAAATGCCTCCATACCAAGGGGGTGGTGAGATGATTAAGGAGGTTACCTTCGAAAAAACCACCTATAACGATATCCCCTTTAAGTTTGAAGCCGGCACGCCCAATATTGCCGATATTATTGCGTTTAGTGAAGCCATCGGTTTCATCAACGAGTTGGGAAAAGAAAACATTCGGGTATATGAAGATGCTTTGTTGGATTATGCCACTCAAAAACTAACCGCCATTGATAAAGTAAAACTTATTGGCACTGCCCAACATAAAGTAGGTGTACTCTCTTTTATATTTGAGGGAATGCACCCTTTTGATGTAGGTATGATGTTGGATGCACGAGGAATTGCCGTGCGCACAGGGCATCATTGCACGATGCCTTTAATGGAACAGTTTGGGTTAGAAGGAACGATTAGGGCTTCTTTTGCGGTGTATAATACATTTGAAGAAATTGATACGTTTGTAGCTTCACTCACTAAAATAGCCAATAGAATAAAATAATGAATTCAGTAGAAGAAATACAGCAGGATATTATTGAGGAGTTCGAATTTCTGGCAGATGACCGTGAATCTACTATTTTTTATATTATGGAGCTAGGGCAAAAACTGCCTGCTATGGACGAATCGCTTAAAACTGAAGAAAATATAATTAAAGGCTGCCAATCAAAAGTATGGTTAACATCGGATTATAAAGATGGGAAAGTCTATTTTACAGCCGATAGCAATACAGATATTACAAAGGGATTAATCAGCTTATTAATAAGAATTTTATCAGGCCAAACACCAGATACCATTTTGAATACCGAGTTAAACTTTGTAGAAAAAATTGGTATGAGTCAGGTAATTGGCTCCCAACGATCGAACGGATTTAATGCTATGATTAAACAAATGAAATTATATGCGCTTGGGTATCGAGCCAAAGCACAAGTGAATAAGTAAGATGGAAAAAGAAGAGGAAAAAGAAGTTTTAAACGAATTGTCGATGCGAGACAAGGTGTTAGAGGCCATTAAAAAGGTGTATGACCCAGAAATTCCGGTAGATGTGTATGAGCTTGGGCTTATTTACGAAATAAATGTATATCCTGTAAATAATGTGTTTGTACTAATGACCTTAACCTCCCCCTCCTGCCCAGCAGCAGAATCGATACCAAGTGAAGTGGAGCAAAGCATTAGAAAAATTGCAAAAGTGCAAAACGTAAAAGTAGAGGTAACATTCGACCCTCCATACACAACCGAAATGATGTCGGAAGCCGCCAAATTAGAATTAGGATTTCTTTGATGATCCACAGTCCACGGCATTCAGTCCACAGTCCACGGCTCTCAGTCGACTGAAAGCTGTGGTCTTGAACTATTAACTAAATAACTATTAACAAATAACAACCTAAAAATATGTATCCAGAAGAATTAGTAGCTCCAATGAGAGCTGAGCTTGCAGACCAAGGGTTTGAAGAGTTTAAAACTGCAGAGGCAGTAACCAATCATTTAAAAGACCATAAAGGCACCAGTTTAATTGTGATTAACTCCGTGTGTGGTTGTGCCGCAGGTTCTGCCCGCCCCGGTGCAGTTATGGCTGTAATGAACTCCGATAAAAAGCCAACTACATTGGCAACCGTCTTTGCCGGCAATGATGTTGATGCTGTAAATGCCGTAAGAGAAGCTTGCCTTCCCTACCCTCCATCATCGCCTGCCATTGCTTTATTTAAAGATGGTGAATTAGCGCATTTTGTAGAACGCCACCATATCGAAGGCCGCAATGCAGAAATGATTGCCAACCATTTGATTGATGCGTTTGACGAATTTTGCTAAGCTGATTTTTTAGAAATTAAACATGGCCTCTGCTTTCGGACATGCACTTACGGCTATTGCGCTAAGCAGTGGAGTTAAAAAACCTCTGCTTAGTTGGAAACTGTGGACTCTGGGAATCGTATGTTCCATTTTGCCAGATGCTGATGTACTCGGCTTTAAATTTGGGATAGAATATGGCGATTTTTGGGGTCATCGTGGGTTTACACACTCCTTGCTATTTGCTATAATGTTGGGCGTTTTTATAGTACTATTTTTTTATAGAAAGCACACTTCTAATAATGAAAAACTGTGGCTTACGTCTTATTTTGCACTTTCTACAGCTTCTCATAGTGTGTTAGATGCTATGACAAATGGAGGTTTAGGTGTCGCCTTTTTTTCTCCTTGGAATAATATGCGGTATTTTTTCCCTTGGCGACCTATTAAAGTTTCCCCTATTAACATCGAATCTTTTTTTACTAATCGGGGGTTAGAGGTAATTTATAGTGAGATAGTTTGGATAGGCATTCCGTGTGCTGTAATTGCCTTGTTTTTGTTTATGCTAAAAAAAGGGGCTAATAAATAAATAATATACCTGCTATAAGTTGCCTATACAATACGTTGGCTTCATTACCAAAAATTGGCAGCCTAATGGATTTAGCTATGAGGCCTGCCGTACATTACACCTGCGTATCTGTCCCCGGAGGAATAAAACCAGGAGGAATTACTGAATTGTCACCATAACCTATAGCTGGCATGCCTTTATAGTGATGTTTAGGTTTAGTTTACTTACTCCAAATATTTTTTTATAATATCAATATAAGCATCCATAGTACCAGGGAAAGATAAGTTTACATTAAAACTATCAATGATTACTCCATTTTTCACGATAGAGTGAGTTGGGTACGATACGATATTGAACAATTGATCATATGATTTCTTGTCAAGGGAAGCTACTGTTTTATATCCCACATCACCGTGTTTTTTATAATAATTTTTCACGGCCTTTTCACTTGGTCTGCAGAAACTAATAAAGACCAGTTGTTCATTTTCTTTAAAAGTATCAGTTATTTCTTTTAACCCAACTTGAAAATAGAGTATTATAAGTTGCTCATTTTTAGAGTGTTACGTTTTTTATTTTTACAAATAGGTCACTACTTTTGTTTTTCTAACATAAGGTCTAGCTTTAAATTGACCACCTAAAAGGTGTCTATTTAGCAAAAATACAAAATAATATTTAATAAAACAGTTTTTGGGTCACTACAAATGAAATTCAAAACTAACTAACTATCAGCCAATTACTGTTTAAATAAATTTGCAAAAGTTTTCAATATTGTTGCAACATGCTGATTATCAGCAACTTAATTTTCAATAAGATCTTGACTGATTTTGAGAATTTTCAAGTTGGGTTAAGTTGCCTTCCTCTTGTTTACAACCTCTGCACCCAACAAACCAGTAATTGATTACAATAACTTTATTGTAATCAATATCCTTTGTAATTATATTGCCATTTATATCTAAGAAATCTTGAACAGGAAAATCGGTTCCAATCTTTAGTCCCGTAAAATTTCTAAAATACGCAATTTGTTTTTCAGGTGAGTTGTTCCATATAGCAGAGTCTCTAGTAATTTTTTCTACTCTTTTTTTCCACTCTTCTCCTTTCTTAGGTACAAAGTCATAAATAATTTCTTAAGCATAAAAATTAAATGATATTAGTGTTAAGCCAACCAGTAATATAGTTTGTTTCATTGGTATTGATTTGTTAAATTATCTCTTAATTATTCCTAATTGTGTGCTGGTTTATTTAATTAAACTAACGGTGAGCATGAAATTTAGTAGCGGTATTAAAAACACTGGCTCCAATTGGGTGCGGCTCAATCCTTAACCTCCCTTATACATATAACTTCTGTTTCATAGCCTGAATAATTCATGAATCTTTGTTATGAGCATTTCAAGTATCTGATAGTCAAGTGCTTGAACAGAATTTTGGAACAGCTTGTCCCAATTTTCTCATCGGGAGAGGCGTAGCGAGCTACGTTGAGTACCAAAATTCGAGCAAAGCCTGTACCGTACTTTAGTCGGCATGCTTGAATGGCAGGTAATTGGAATGCGTAATAGATTATTCATGAATTATTCAGGTTGAAAATTACCCCCAAAGTAAAACCATTTATGGCGGAAATTTATTTCAAAGAATAATTTCCGTACTTTTCTATTGAACGGAGCAACTTTAATTTAGCCACTGCAAACTATCGACCCAATAGCTATCGATCATATCCGATGGCATTAATGAGTTAACTAAAATCCCTTTGCAAACCAACTTAACCACTACGCCAGTAGAGTGTATCGCTTACATATATAAGTTGAGTCCACTCCGAAAACACCCAAAATCAATCCCGAGAGCTCGGGATGGCGACCTTTTTATTTTTCAATTAGCTGACACTCAGGTATCACCGAATCTCTAAAAATGAAAATATCATCCAAAACAACTCTTTTTGTGAAAATTGCCTGTTTTCGGAGTGGACTCAAGATAAAAAAATACAAAGTCGGCTTTAACGAAACACCCAATTTGATACTATCTTATATTGACCTTAGTTTTGTAAGAATAAAATGATTTTTACGGGTGAGCAGCCACCCAAACTTCTCCATCTTTAAAAAACTCCTTTTTCCAAATAGGTACAGTTTCTTTCAAGGTATCAATAATAAATTGACACGCTTCAAAGCCTGCTCCCCGGTGAGCCGTTGCTACCGCAATTACCACAGGCACTTCGCCTATTTGCATTACGCCCGTTCTATGATGAACCACCACTTTTAAAATAGGCCACTTGCTTTTCGCCCTTTTTACAATTTTAGTTAGTTCTTTGGTCGCCATAGGCTCATAGGCTTCAAACTCCAGTTTTAGTACAGCCTTGCCTTTGGTAGCATTGCGTACCGTGCCAATAAATACATTTACGGCTCCACCATCAGGCGATTCCACCGATTTTATAATGGCTTGGGTATCTAACGGCTTATTGGTTACTAAAACTAACTCCACTTTGTAATTATTAATTGATGAGTAAAGATTGATAATTGATAATTATTACCCTCCGCTAACAGGCGGAATAAGTGCTATTTCATCGGTAGATGTAAGCAATTGTTCGTCTTGCGCATATTCGCTGTTTACGGCTATCAATAGCGAGTTTAGTGCTTTAATCTTAGGATAGGTTATCATCATAAAATCCTTTAATTGCCCAACAGTATCAATGGGTTCTGCCAACTCTAAAATGGGTTGCCCCACAATTTCTCTGGTTATTCCAAATAATTTAATTGTTATCATTTTTTCTCATTCTTAACGCCATTGCAATTCCGATTTTTATCGGGAGAAGCAATCTCTACGTTTATTAACAGATCCCCGCATTTGCGAGGATGACGGTTTAGTAGAGGTGCTAATACCCCCTCCCTTTCCAATACACTTTGCCTGGCCATAAATAATACAGTACCGAAACCAGTGAAAACGCCATTGTAAAAAGTTCTGCTACAAAACTATCGAATAAGGAAACCTTCTCCTTTAATTTTTTAGCAGATATACTACTAAATACAAATTTTAATAGCCATTTGGCTAACCAAAAGCCTACGCCAAAGAAAGGATTTAACAAAATAAGGATAATAACAGCAGGCATATAAAATGCTTGAACAAGCAATACCCCTAATAATTGAATAGGCAATTCAAATCCCCCTCGCATCCATCGTTTTCGCTGTACTAGTAACTCTAAAATAGATTGTTGTGGAGCACTTTTATTAAGCACTACTGCCGAAAATACATTAACAGTTTGATGATTTTTCTTCACTTGTTTAAATAATTCCAAATCCTCAGTAACCGAAAATGGTAGGTTTTCAAAGCCTCCCACTGCCTCATACACGCTTCGTTTAATGGCCATATTATTACCCATTGTAGTAACAGGTGTGCCAATGTCTGAAATAACTTTGAGCATTGCCGTAGCATAAAGCCAATCCAAGCGTTGAATTTGGGCTAAATACCCACTTCCATCCACTAGTGACGTGCCTGTAACTAAAGCTACCTCTGTATTTTCTACTGCCCCTAACATTGCACTCACCCACTGAGAAGGCACTTGAATATCTGCATCTGTAATAAAAACCCAATCACTTGTACTTTGCTGAGCCAACTGAGCCAACACATTGGCTTTGCCATTGCCCAGAGTTATGTTTTTAGTTATTTGGTGTGCATTAATGTTTGAGTATTTAGCAGCATAGGTACTCATAATTTGCCAGGTGGTGTCAGTTGAAGCATCATCTCCCACCCATATTTGGAGTTTATCCCGAGGGTAATCCATCGCCAACAACGAATCTAAACAAGCTCCTATGTTGGCTTCTTCATCTCTGGCCGCTATTAAAACAGCAATCACAGGCATTTCTGAACCCTCTTGAGGGTAGGCTTTAAAATTTACCCTCCAAAAAACAATCAGCATTAAATCTGTGAGTATAGCTACTCCTACTAGCAATATCGCTATCCATTCTATCATAACCCTTTAAACGTATAGCCCAACGATTTAAAATGAGCGATATACCGAGGCAGGGCATACCTTAAATTTTTCTCTGCTTTAAGGCTGTCATGAAACACCACAATAGATCCATTTCTGGTAGCCTGAATGGAGTTGGCTAAACACTTTTTTTCATCTAAGCCCTTGTCATAATCAACCGTGAGGGTATCCCACATAATAAGGTCGTATGTATTGCGTAATAATTGCGCTTGCGATGGCTTAATTCGCCCATAGGGGGGGCGAAAAAGGGTTACATTTTGTAACGTATGTTCTTTAATTACTTTGGCACATTTTTCTACATCTTTTGCATATAAATTTGTAGAAACACCCCACCCTTTTACATGGTAAAATGTGTGATTACCAATGGTGTGATTTTCTTTATCAATTCGTTTAAGAAGAGTTGGGTGTCGAACCACATTTTCGCCCACTACAAAAAAAGTAGCGAGTGCTTGATGCTCTTTTAACACATCAAGTACCCAATCGGTAATACCCGGAATGGGCCCATCATCAAAGGTTAAATAAATTACTTTTTCTGACGTTTTAATGTTCCAAACATAGCCCGGAAACAAGCGTTGAAACCAAAGGGGGATTCGATGAAGCATTTAGCGAGCTTCTACTTTACAACTCAACATTGTGATATCATCGCGGTAGGGTATCGCCTCTCGAAACGTATCTGCCATATCCAAAATATCCTTATGTATTTCAATAAGTGGCTTTGTATAATTTTTGCTAAAATAGTCCTCAATTGGCTCACTACCCAATTCTTCTCCCTTAGGATTTTCCGTTTCGGTTAGCCCATCGGTGTAAGCAAAAAGGGTAAACCCATCCAAATTATCAATAAATCCTTCGTTTATAAATGGCAGCTCATCAAACGCCCCTAGTACTGTGCTGCCTTCTGTAAGGGCAATCATCTTTCCTTTTTTATTTACCAAATAAGGTGGATTATGACCCGAGTTTACATACACCAAAGTGTTTAAACTATGGTCGTAAATGGCTCCAAAAAAAGTTATGAATTGGTCGCCCTTGGCGTTTTCCATAATCTGAAAATTTAAGGCCTCCACAATTTCGGTAAGGTTAGAGGTTTGCCTTAAAAGCGTATGCAGCGATGCTTGAAAGTTTGACATCATAATGGCCGCTGGTATTCCTTTGCCCGATACATCGGCAATACAAATTAAAAACTGGTTGGCATTGATGGGAATATAATCGTAATAATCGCCTCCAATACTATGGTGAGGCAGGTAACTAGCTTCCATCTTTAGCCGACTACCATCAGGCAGTTTATCTGGGAATAGTAGTTTTTGAACGCCTTTGGCTATTTCAAGTTCTTTTCGAAACGATTCCTCCGCCAATTGAGTACGTGCTAGCCGCTTGTTTTCAATGGCCACAATAATTAAATTACTGATGGCTTGCAAAAAGGTGGTATTTAGTTGCTCGGAATGAATTTGAGATTGTGCCACTAGCACTACCGCCAACATATTGTTTTTATGTTTTACCGGTATGGCCCACTCAAAGCCCATTGAATTTTGCGGGTTTTTAATGGAAGTTACTTCGTTAATCTCCAGGTAATCCCTATCGAGCATTAAATCTTCAATCGAGTTAACCCCATACACAACTTTTTGATCCCAATCGCCCTCGTCTTTTACAATAAGTACTAACTGGCTAATATTTTGATTGGCACGAATGGTAAACTCATAAATTTTGTAGAGGTTATCCTCGCTCATATTATTATTAATAGCCTGCGTAATTTCAAGCAATGAATTGAGTTCCATCTGCTTGAGCGTGTATTTTTGCTTGTAATCGAGGTTAGTTGATTTAGTATTATTTGCCATTATGGGCTAAGATAATGATAATTGCCAAATTCAGATTCAAATTCGGGTTTTGTTGGCACAATTTCTACATCTGTTAGCCTATGGCAAAACACCCACTCTTTTTGAACTAATAACTAGAGGCTCTTCTTTAACCCGCATTCCAAAACTGGTCAGAAAATATAATTCGTCTAAAATATCAAATTCTTGGTTGGTCATTGGCAATTAGCACTCGGCAGAAATATCATAATGTTTTTCCATTATCTAACCTGCATTATTCATGAATAATGCAGGCTAAAAAGAAGCAACATAGTTACAAATTTATTCTTATGCTATTTATCCATTTTTAACAGCATTTTAAGCCTTTCAAACATTTATGGCAAAATTTGGATACAAATATATGGAATTATTCGGAATCCAATTCCGAATAATTCCATATATTGCAGTATGGTAAACCGAATTGCAGCTAATAAACTAACTGATTTGGCTAATAAATTTAAGGCTATAGCCTTAATTGGTGCTCGCCAAACAGGTAAAACCACTTTGGTAAAACATATTTTTAAAGATAAAAAATATGTTTCATTGGAAAACACGGAACAACGCAGTTTTGCTATAGACGACCCACTAGGTTTTTTATCAAACTACCCCGATGGAGCCATTTTTGACGAAGTTCAAAGAGTGCCTCATTTGTTTTCGTACCTGCAAGAAGTATTGGATAACTCAACATCAAAAGGACAGTTTATTCTAACAGGTTCTAATAATTTTTTATTACAACAAAATATTTCTCAATCATTAGCAGGTAGGGTTGGGCGGCTTACCTTAATGCCATTCTCCATTACAGAATTGCATGGTGCCAAATTATTGCCAAAAACAGATAATGAATTAATTCTAAAGGGATTTTACCCGCCTATTTATGATCAACATATACCAGCCATTGATTGGTGCCCTAATTATATTCAAACATATATTGAAAAGGACGTAAGGCAAATTAAAAATGTAACCAACCTGATAGTATTTGAGCGATTTATTAAACTACTGGCTGGTAGAAACGGGCAAGAATTAAATATGAGCTCCTTTTCGGTAGAAGTTGGAGTAGATATGAAAACCATTCAATCGTGGATAGGTATATTAGAAAGCAGCTCGATTATTTACTTACTGAGAGCGTATCATAAAAATTTTAATAAAACAATTGTAAAACGCCCCAAAGTATATTTTATAGATACAGCCTTGGTTTGTTTTTTACTGGGCATAAAAACAGAAAATCATCTTGCAACCCACCCTTTAAGAGGGGCATTATTCGAAGGCCTTATTATTACAGAGTTTTTAAAAACGAGAACAAATAAGGCAGCATCCATAGATTTGTTTTATTGGCGCGATAAAACAGGGCACGAAATTGATCTAATTATAGAAAAGGGCAGCAAAGTATTTCCTATTGAAATAAAATCAGGAATGACCATATCTTCTAATTATTTTAAGAACATCACCTATTTTAAAAGGCTTTCGGGTACTAATAAATCGTTGGTTTTATATGCGGGCAACCAACATCAAAAAAGATCTGATGGTACAGAAATTAGAAACTGGCGGTCTTATTTTATTGATTAACTATCGTATAAAATAAACTACCCCCGAGGCAGAGCCATCGGGGTATTAGTAGGAGTTTGCTACGTAAACAAAATTATTTCCGACCCCAAGGGTCTAGGAAATTAAACCAAAAGGGCTATTGCCCTGCAATTAAATTGATTTTTTTACACTTTTTTCACTTGTACGCAATTCATTCCTTTCATACCTTGCTCCAGCTCGAACGAAACTTTATCACCTTCTCTAATCTCATCGATAAGACCGTGTACGTGTACAAAATATTTTTCCTGGGTTTCTAATTCTTTAATAAAACCAAATCCTTTTTGATCGTTAAAAAACTCGACTCTACCCTTTTTAACTTTTTCTGTAGGCACTTCAATTCTTTTAGGCACGCCTATTTCGATACTACTAGCTTTAATAACTTTTTTCTTAACAGTAGGATCTGGCGGAGTATCAACAATATTTCCAAATTCATCCAAATAAGCCATCATATTATCTAACCCACCACCTTCAGAGTTTGCTCTGCGTTCTTCTGCCTTAGCAGCCTTATCTTGACGCTTCTTTAATCTTTTCTTTTCTTTTTCCTTTTTGTTAAATGTCTCTTGCGACTTCGCCATACTATTTATCTAATTTTATTATTGATGCATTTGCCTTACTTAATTGCAGCTTGAAATATTTTTTAAATACCAGCTTATGCTTTCAACTCACAAAAATACGATTTTTTAGTTTAAGGGCACCTCAATTCACCAGCAATATACCCTGTAGTCCATGCAGCCTGAAAATTATAGCCTCCTGTTATGCCATCAATATCCATTATTTCGCCTGCAAAATACAGGTTTTTACACACCTTACTTTGCATCGTTTTCATATCAATACTATCCAAACTCACACCGCCACAGGTAACAAACTCTTCTTTAAAGGTCGTTTTTCCTTTGATACAGTACACATCATTGGTTAATATATTGGTTAAT
>Ga0256839_1001646_pt1 | contig 26641 bp, 21 predicted proteins | sample 354166metaG_FD_185968 | JGI IMG/M metagenome (GOLD analysis project Ga0256839, IMG submission 185968) | Hydrothermal vent microbial communities from Mid Atlantic Ridge, Atlantic Ocean - 354-166 | ecosystem: Environmental > Aquatic > Marine > Hydrothermal vents | place: Atlantic Ocean: Mid... | reverse complement strand
ATCGCGGCGCTGGCGATTTCGGTCAACCTGGTGGCGGACTGGATCCTCAACCGCACATCCGATCTGAAGGGAGGGCGCGGTGGCTGACAATCTGCTCGACATCCGCAACCTGCGCATCGAGGCCACCGTCTACCCGCCGGGCGAGAAGCCGCGAGACATTGTCATCGTCGATGATGTCTCGCTGAGCCTGGAGCGGGGCAAGGTTCTGGGGCTGATCGGCGAAAGCGGGGCGGGCAAGTCCACCATCGGGCTGGCGGCGATGGGATACGGGCGCGGTTCGATCCGGCTGTCGGGCGAGGTCTGGCTGAACGGGCGCGACATTCTCAAAGGCGGGGTGCGCGATATGCGCGCGCTGCGCGGCAGGGAAGTGACCTATGTGTCGCAATCGGCGGCGGCCTCGTTCAACCCGGCGAAACGGCTGATGGAGCAGATCGTCGAGGCCGGGCTTGAACACGGGGTCGGAACGCGGCGCGAACTTGAAGACCGCGCGGTGCGGCTGTTCGGAGAGCTGGGCTTGCCCGAGCCCGAGAACTTCGGGCGGCGCTATCCGCATCAGGTTTCGGGCGGCCAGCTGCAGCGCGCGATGACGGTGATGGCACTGGTGCCGGAGCCGGGCCTGATCATCTTCGACGAGCCCACGACCGCGCTCGACGTGACCACCCAGATCGACGTGCTGGCGGCGATCAAGAAGGCGATCCGCACGACCGGCGTGGCGGCGATCTACATCACCCACGACCTGGCGGTGGTGGCCCAGGTTGCCGACGACATCATGGTGCTGCGCCACGGCCGGATGGTCGAATGCGGTTCCGCCGGGCAGATCATCGCCGCACCGAGGGAAGACTACACCCGGGCACTGGTTTCGGTGCGCTCCATCGAGCACGAGGAAAAATCCCCCGGGGGGGAGCCGGTTCTGGTGGCCGAGGGGATCTCGGCGGCTTACGGCAACCGGGTGCAGGTGCTGAAGGACGTGAGCATCGAGGTGCACCCCGGCCAGACGCTGGCGGTGGTGGGCGAGAGCGGATCCGGCAAATCGACGCTGGCCCGCGTGATCACCGGGCTTCTGCCGCCCTTTGCCGGTGCGGTGCGCTTCGCCGGGCGGCGGCTTGCCCCGGCGCTGGCCGAGCGCTCCAGGGAGGACCTGCGCGAATTGCAGATGATCTACCAGATGGCCGACGTGGCGATGAACCCGCGCCAGACGGTGGAAACCATCATCGGCCGGCCGCTGGAGTTCTACTTCGGTCTGAAGGGGCGCAGGAAGCGCGACCGCGTGGTCGAGCTGCTGGACGCGATCGAGATGGGCGCCGAATTCATCGACCGCTACCCGGCCGAGCTTTCGGGGGGGCAGAAACAGCGGGTCTGCATCGCCCGCGCCCTGGCGGCGAAACCGAAGCTCGTCATCTGCGACGAGGTGACCAGCGCGCTGGACCCGCTGGTGGCCGATGGCATCCTGAAGCTTCTGTTGAGGCTGCAGGCGCGCGAGGATGTGGCCTATCTGTTCATCACGCATGACCTGGCGACGGTGAAGGCGATCGCCGATTCCATTGCGGTGATGCACCGCGGAGAACTGGTGCGCTACGGGCCGAAATCGCAGGTGCTCAGCCCGCCATTCGACGCCTACACAGATCTGCTGCTGTCCTCGGTGCCAAGGATGGAGATCGGCTGGCTGGAGAAGGTGCTGGCGACGCGCCGGATGGAGAGCGCCGGCAACTGAGCGCTCCCCCGGCTGAGCGCTCCCCCGGCCGCCCGGACCGGGCGGGGCGCGCCCGACGGGCTTCAGGGCAGGAGCTCGGCGATCAGGGCGTGGTGATCGCTGGGCCAGATGCCGTCGATCGGTGCGTTGCCGGCAATGCGGCAGGCGCGGACATGGCCGGCCCCGCCCGGCTTCGGGGGGCGGTGAAGATGTAGTCGATCCGCCGGCTGGGCTCGAAGGTTTCTGCAACGAAGGGGTTGTCCGCGCTCCAGGTGAAGCCGGCGCTGCCGGGGTTGGCGACATTCCAGGCGTCGTGCAGCGCCAGCCCCGGAACGGGCACGGCGGCCTGCCCGGTGATCATGCGGATCTCGTCCGACATCGGGTCGGCGTTGAAATCGCCGCACAGCACGGGCGGGTATTCCCACGGGCGGGAATCGCGGATGAACTCCAGCACCCCGGCCACCTGCTTCTGGCGGATGTGGCTGTGGTAGGGCAGGTGGTTGAGATGGGTGCAGAAAACGGGGACCGTGCCCCCGGGGCGGGCGATGTCGGTCCGCAGCGCCACGCGCATCTCGTCCGCTCCCGGCTGGCCGTAAAGCGCGATGCTCTCGTGGCCCGCGATCGGCCAGCGCGAGAGAATCGCATTGCCCATGTGAATGCCGTTGGGCCGGGCGCCGGGCGCCCAGGCGTGGTGGTAGCCCAGCTCCCCGGCCAGCTCGGCGGCGAAGTTGCGCGCCCCGTCGTCCCACACTTCCTGCAGGCAGATGATGTCGGCCGCCGCGCGTTTCAGCGTGGTGGCGATCGCCGGAGCGCGTTCCTGCCAGGGGCCGAAGCGCCACCAGAGGTGCCAGCTCATCACCCGCAGCGGGCGATTGCGTTCCGACATGGAGCGGCCCTTTCCTTTCGGGATGGAATTTCGTGCCGGCATTGTGGGCCGCTTCGCCCGGAGGAGCAACCCGCCCCCGCTGTTTCCGCCGGCTGCTCCCGGCGGCGTCGCGGCTGCGGTATCCGGCGTCGCTCTTGCTCCGCATGCGGCTGGCGGCATAGCCTAGGGTCGCGGCCGGGGCAGGTGGATTCGCGGCCATGGAAGGGTGTGGCATCGCATGGAGAAGCGGCGGATGAACAGGATGTTGCGGGATCCTTCACTGCCCAGGGGACGGCAGGTCGAGGAGGAGGCCCTGGCCGAGGTGGCCGCGCTGCTGGGGGGGCTGGAGCGCCGGCGCGACATGCTGATCGAGGCGCTGCACCTGATCCAGGACGGCACGGGCTGTCTGCACGCGCGCCACCTGGCGGCGCTGGCCGAGATGTTCCGACTCAGCCAGGCCGAGGTTTACGAGGTGGCCAGCTTCTATCACCATTTCGACGTGGTGAAGGAGGGCGAGACGGCGCCCGCGCCGCTCACCATTCGCATCTGCGAGGGGCTGTCCTGCGAGATGGCCGGCGCGCGCGAACTGATCGGGAGATTGCGTGCGGCGACCGATCCGGACCGGGTGCGCATCCAGCCGGTGCCCTGCATCGGGCGCTGCGACAGGGCGCCGGCGGCGCAGGTGGGCCGGCGCGCGGTGGATCACGCCGATCTGGGGCCGATCATCGAGGCCACGGCGCTGGCCCACGAGGCGGCGGTGCCGGAATACGAGACGCTCGAAGCCTACCGCTCGGTGCAGGGCTACCGCGTGCTGGAGCGGGTCGTCTCGGGGGCGCTTCCGGCAGAAGAGGCCATTGCCGTCATGTCCGATTCCGGGTTGCGCGGGCTTGGCGGTGCCGGCTTTCCGGCCGGGCGCAAGTGGTCGATCGTCAGAGGCTACGAAGGGCCGCGGCTGATGACCGTGAACGCCGACGAGGGCGAGCCGGGCACCTTCAAGGACCGCTTCTGGCTGGAAGGCTCGCCGCACCGGATGCTCGAAGGCGCGCTGATCGCCGCGGCAGTGGTGGGCTGCGAGCGCATCTACATCTACCTGCGCGACGAATACCCGGCCGTGCGCGAGATCCTGCTGCGCGAGATCGCGGCGCTGGAGGAGGCCGGGCTTCTGTCCACCCCGATCGAGCTTCGCCGCGGCGCCGGCGCCTATATCTGCGGCGAGGAAAGCGCAATGATCGAGAGCATCGAGGGCAAGCGCGGCCTGCCGCGCCACCGCCCGCCCTATATCGCCGAAAACGGTCTGTTCGGCCGCCCGACGCTGAACCACAATGTCGAAACGCTTGCCTGGGTGCCCGACATCCTGCGCCACGGCGCGAAGTGGTTCGCCGACCAGGGGCTGGATGGGCGGCCGGGGCTGCGCTCCTACTCGGTGTCGGGACGGGTGCGCAATCCGGGGGTCAAGATCGCGCCGGCAGGTATCACCCTGCGGCAGCTGATCGAGGATTTCTGCGGCGGCATGGCCGAGGGGCACGAGCTCGGGGCTTTCCTGCCCGGCGGCGCCTCGGGCGGGATATTTCCCGCCGAGATGGCCGACCTGCCCCTGGATTTCGGCAGCTTCGAGCCCCACGGGGGATTCATCGGTTCGCATGCGGTGGTGGTGCTGGGGCAGGCGGATTCGGTGCGCGCGGCGGCGCTGAACACCATGCGCTTCTTCGCCCATGAAAGCTGCGGCCAGTGCACGCCCTGCCGCGCCGGCACCGCGCGGCTGGTGGAGCTTCTGGAGGCCCCTGACCCGCCGCTGATGGAGGAACTGGTGCAGGTGATGGCCGATGCCTCGATCTGCGGGCTGGGGCAGGCGGCGGGCAATTGCGTGCTGCACCTGTTGAAATACTTCCCGGAGGAGCTGGCATGAGCGATCGCATCACCTTCATCCTCGACGGGCGCGAGGTGCAGGCGGCACCGGGCGAAACCATCTGGCAGGTCGCCAGGCGCGAAGGCACCGCGATTCCGCATCTGTGCCACCGCGACGACCCCGAATACCGCCCCGACGGCAACTGCCGCGCCTGCGTGGTGGAGATCGAGGGCGAGCGCACGCTGGCGGCCTCCTGCATTCGCCGGCCCGAAGAGGGCATGGTGGTGAGAACCGCCGGAGCGCGGGTGGAGAAAAGCCGCCGCATGGTGTTCGAACTGCTGGCCGCCGAGATGCCGGCGCGCGACACGAGCCCCGACCCGGATGCGCCGTTCTGGACCCAGGCCGAAGCCGCGGGCATGGGCGCCCCCCGGTTTTCTCCGACCCGTCCCGGCGCGCGCCGCGACATTCCTGCCGACAGCATTTTCCGCGATGCCTCGCATCCCTCCATCGCCGTCAACCTCGATGCCTGCATCGCCTGCGGCCTGTGCGTTCGTGCCTGTCGCGAGGTTCAGGTGAACGACGTGATCGGCATGGCCGGGCGCGGCGTGGGCGCGCTGCCCGTCTTCGACATGGGCGACCCGATGGGGCTTTCCTCCTGCGTGGGCTGCGGCGAATGCGTGCAGGCCTGCCCCACCGGCGCGCTGATGGAAAAGACCCTGCTGGACGATTCCGCCACCCGGCGCAGCCCCGCCCGCGCGGAGCGGGTCGTCAACTCCGTCTGCCCGTTCTGCGGGGTGGGCTGCCAGACGGAAATCCACGTGAGGGAAAACCGCATCCTGAAGGTCGATGGCCGCCGCGGCCCGGCCAACCGCGGCAAGCTCTGCGTCAAGGGGCGCTTCGGGCTGGATTACGCCACCAGCCCCGAGCGGCTGACGGTGCCGCTGATCCGGCGCGACGATGCGCCCAGGCGCGGCGACATGGAACTCGATTTCGCCCGCCGCCACGAGGTGTTTCGCGAAGCGAGCTGGGAGGAGGCGCTGGAGCGCGCCGCCGGCGGGCTGAAGCGGGTGCTCGATACGCACGGGGGCGGCGCCCTGGCGGGGTTCGGCAGCGCCAAGGGCACGAACGAGGAAGCCTATCTGTTCCAGAAGCTGATCCGCCAGGGCTTCGGCACCAACAACGTGGATCACTGCACGCGGCTGTGCCATGCCTCTTCCGTTGCCGCGCTGATGGAAGGGGTGGGTTCGGGCGCGGTTTCCGCCCCCTTCACCGATGCCGAGAAGGCCGACGTGATCATGGTGATCGGGGCTCGCCCCGAACAGAACCATCCCGTTGCCGCCACCTGGTTCAAGCAGGCGGCGAAACGCGGCGCGAAGCTGATCGTGATGGATCCGCGCCGCCAGGGGCTGATGCGCCACGCCACCCATCCGGTGGTGTTCGCCCCGGGGCGCGACGTGGCGCTGCTCAATTCCATGCTCAACGTGATCATCGCCGAGGGGCTGCACGATGCGCAGTATGTCCAGGCCCATGTGGAGGGTTTCGAGGCGCTGGCCGAAAGGGTTGCGGCTTTCACCCCGGAGGCGATGGAGCCGGTCACCGGGGTGGCTCCCGGGCTGGTGCGCGAAATCGCCCGGCTTTTCGCCACCGCGCGCGCCGCGATCATCTTCTGGGGAATGGGCATTTCCCAGCATGTGCACGGCACCGACAACGCCCGCTGCCTGATCGCGCTTTCGCTGATCACGGGGCAGGTGGGCCGCCCCGGCACCGGCCTGCACCCGCTTCGCGGGCAGAACAACGTGCAGGGGGCCTCGGATGCCGGGCTGATTCCGATGGTCTATCCCGATTACGCCCCGGTGGAGGATCCGGCGGTGCGGGCGCGCTTCGAGGACGCCTGGGGGCGCAGCCTCGATCCGGCGCGGGGGCTGACGGTGGTCGAGATCATGAACGCCATCCATGCCGGCGAGATCCGCGCCATGTACATCATGGGCGAGAACCCGGCCATGTCGGACCCCGATCAGAAACATGCCCGCGCCGCGCTGGCGAAGCTGGAGCATCTGGTGGTGCAGGACATCTTCCTTACCGAAACCGCCTGGCATGCCGATGTGATCCTGCCGGCCTCCAGCCATGCGGAGAAGCTGGGCAGCTACACCAACACCAACCGCCAGATCCAGATCGGCCGCCCGGCGCTGGAGCCGCCCGGCCAGGCCCGCCAGGACTGGGAGCTGATCGTCGAGATCGCCCGGCGCATCGGGCTGGAGTGGGACTATTCCCATGTGTCCGATGTCTATGCCGAGATGGCCGGGCTGATGCCCTCGCTGGCCAACATCGGCTGGGAGCGGCTGGAGCGCGAGAGCTGCGTCACCTATCCGGCGCCGGCCCCCGACGCGCCGGGGCAGGAGGTGCTGTTCGCCGAGGGTTTCCCCACCGCCAGCGGCAAGGGGCGGATCGTTCCGGCCGATCTCCTGCCGCCCGACGAGCTGCCCGACGAGGATTACCCTCTGGTGCTCACCACCGGGCGGATGCTGGAGCACTGGCACACCGGCGCCATGACCCGGCGCGCGCCGGCGCTCGACGCGCAGGAGCCCGAGCCGGTGGTCTCCATGCACCCGCGCGACATCGCCGAGGCGGGACTGGAGCGCGGCCGGAAGGTGCGGGTGGAAACCCGCCGCGGGGCGATCACCCTGACCCTGCGCGCCGATCGCGAGGTCAGCCGCGGCATGCTGTTCATCCCGTTCTGCTTTTCCGAGGCGCCGGCCAACGTGCTGACCAACCCGCAGCTCGATCCTTTCGGCAAGATCCCCGAGTTCAAGTTTGCCGCCGCCCGCATCAGCGCCGCCTGACACCGCCTGGCTGACACCGCCCGGGCGGTGGTCCCCCGGCCGGCGGCGCGGGGCGGGTCAGCATTCCTCGTCTTCGGACCGGGTATCGACAAGCCAGCCGCCGGGGCCGACGATGCTGTCGGGCAGCAGAAGGATCATCATTTCCCGGATTCCGATGCAGGCCATGGCGGCCAGAATCACCTGATCGACAGTCAGTGTCGTGAATTCCATGTCGCACCTGTTACACGTGATTGCACTTGCATGGCGCCTCTTCTGTCCCCGGATCGGGGCGAAAGCATGGCGGATCCGGGCAAGGGATCCGGTTTCACCGTGGCATGCACCCGGGAGGGGCGACAATGCCTCAGGGGGGGGCGAGACTGTTTCGGCTCCCGGCGCCTTGCCGGCCGCCTCCGGTTGCACCGGGGCAGGGCGAATCGGCGGCGAAAGGGTCCGGCGCATAGCCGACAGCGGCCAGATACAGCCCCTGCGGCGGGGCCACCGGGCCGCAGGCCGCGCGGTTGCGGGCCTCGAGGGCCTCGCGGAGCTGGGCGGGCCGCCAGGCCCCGGCGCCCACCCGCTCCAGCGTGCCGACGATGCTGCGCACCTGGTTGTGCAGGAACGAGCGCGCCCGCAGGCGGAAGCGGAACTCGCGCCCGCCGGGACAGTCGGTTTCTTCCACCGTCAGCTCGTCGAGCGTCCTGACGGGGCTCGCGGCCTGGCACTGGCTGGCGCGGAAGGTGGTGAAGTCATGCCGCCCCACCAGGTGTTGCGCGGCCTTGCGCATGCGCGCCCCGTCCAGCGCGTGCGGCACCTGCCAGACCAGCCCCCTGTCGTGGGTCACCGGGGCGCGGCGCGAAATCAGGCGGAACAGGTAGCGCCGCTCGGTGGCCGAGAAACGGGCATGGAAACCCTCTTCTACCCGCGCCGCGGCCAGAATCGCCACCGGCAGCGGCCTGAGGTGATAGTTGAGCGCCTCGGCCAGACGGAACGGTTCCCATTCGCGGCCCAGGTCGCAATGGGCCACCTGGGCCAGCGCATGCACCCCGGCATCGGTGCGCCCGGCGGCGGCGATGGCCGGCGCGTCGGGTTGCAGTTTGCGCAGGGCCTCTTCCACGGCCTGCTGCACCGAGGGGTGCCCCTTCTGGCGCTGCCAGCCGGAAAAGGGCCCGCCGTGATATTCTATCTTCAATGCGTAACGGGGCATGGGAATGCCATAGCCCGCGCCCCCGGCCGGGGCAATGGCGGCGAATCCGGCCTGCGCCGCCACTGGCGCCGGCAGGCGCGCGGGCTTATGGTCGGGCGGCAGGCGGGCGGTAGTGCGATGATCGGCGAACTGGCAGAACGGATCGTGCAGGGGGCGGAAACGGTTCAGGACACCGTGCGTTCGGCCCTGTTCGAACCGGTGATCCGGCTGGGCGTTACCGGGCTGAGCCGCGCCGGCAAGACGGTGTTCATCACCTCTCTGGTGGCCAACCTGATCGACCGGGCCCGGATGGGCCAGCTGGAGGCCGCGGCCGGGGGAGCCATCGAGGCGGCTTTCCTGCAGCCCCAGCCCGACGACACCGTGCCGCGTTTCGACTACGAGACGCATCTGGCAGCCCTCGCCTCGTCCCGTCCGCGCTGGCCGCAGGGCACCCGCAGCATCAGCGAGCTGCGCCTGTCGCTGCGGATCCGGCCTTCGGGGATCATGGGGGCGGTGCGGGGCGCGCGCAGGCTGCACCTGGACATCGTCGACTACCCGGGAGAGTGGCTGCTGGACCTGGCGCTTCTGGACAGGAGTTACGCGCAGTGGTCCGGCGAGGTGCTGGCGCGCCTCGAGACCCGGGAGGATGCGGCCCCCTTCCTGCGCCTGCTGCGCGAGATCGACGCTGCCGCCCCCCATGACGAATCCCGCGCCCGCGCCCTGGCCGGGAGCTATACCGACACGCTGCGGGCGGCGCGGGCGGCAGGGCTTTCCGACTGCACCCCGGGCCGGTTCCTGCTGCCGGGCGATCTGGCAGGTTCGCCGGTGCTTACCTTCGCGCCGCTGCCGCGCCCCGGGCGGGTGCGCCGCGGGGCGCTGTGGCGCGAGATGGAACGGCGTTACGAGGCCTACAAGGCGCAGGTGATCAAGCCCTTCTTCCGAGCCCATTTCGCCCGCATCGACCGGCAGGTGGTGCTGGTGGACGTGCTGGGCGCGATCCACGCCGGGCCGGCGGCGGTGGAGGACATGCGCCGGGCCATGGCCGGGATACTGGGCGCGTTCCGCCCCGGTCGGAACACCGCCCTGCGCAGGCTGCTGCCGGGGCGGCGGGTGGAAAGGATCCTGTTCGCCGCCACCAAGGCGGATCACATCCACCACCGCCAGCACCCGCGGCTGAGAGCAATCATGGAGGCGCTGGTGAAGGATGCCCGGGCGCGGGCCGACTTCGCGGGGGCGCAGACGGAGGCCATGTCGATCGCCGCATTGCGCGCGACGGTGGAGGAGAGCGTCGAACACGGGGGGCGGCGGCTCGATTGCGTGCGCGGGTGGCTGGAGGACGGCCGCCAGGCCGCCTTCTATCCCGGCGAGCTGCCCGAGGATCCGGCCCGGCTGCTGTCTCCGGCCCGCGAGGGGGCGCGGAAGTGGCTCGACGCCGATTACGGGGTGATGAATTTCGCGCCCGCGCCGCTGCGGCTGAAGCCCGGCGAGGGCCCGCCGCACATCCGCCTCGACAGGGCGGCCCGGTTCCTGATCGGGGACCGGCTGTGAGGAGGCGCGCGAGAGGCCGGGGCGGGGAGAGCGGCAAGGGAGAGAAGCTGGCGGATGTGCATCTGAGACGGGAAGGATCATGAGCGGCAAACATGACAACGGCCCGGTGCTGATCGAACTTCAGGGTGCGCCCTCGCAGACCCCGGACACCGCGCCCGAGGTGCCCGAATCCGACCTTCCAGAATCCGACCTCCCCGAAGGCCGGGCCATGCAGGCGGCGGCCGCCCTTGCCGCCCGTCCGCCTTCGCCGCTGGGGCGGTGGTTCTGGCGGCTGCTGGGGGCGCTGGCGGCATTCTTCCTCGGGCTTCGGGCCTGGGATTTCGTTGCCGGGCTGATCGCGCGCAGCCCCTGGCTGGGCTACGCGGCGCTGGCGCTGGTGGGGGCATTCGTTCTGCTCTGCGCCGGCATCGCCCTGCGCGAGTGGGCGGCCTTTGCGCGGCTGCGCCGGCTCGATGCCATCCGCCGCATGGCCGCCGCGGCGCTGGAGGGGGACGATCTGGACGTGGCGCGCCAGGTCGTGGCCCGGTTGCGGGGGCTTTATGCGGGGCGGGACGAACTGGAATGGGGCCTGGCGCGGCTGGCCGAGCGCGAGGGAGAGCTGTTCTGCGCCGACGCCCTGCTGGAGCAGGCCGAGGCCGAGGTGCTGGCCCCGCTGGACGCAGCCGCCCGCCGGGAGATCGAGGCCGCGGCGCGCCAGGTGGCCGCCGTCACGGCGCTGGTGCCGCTGGCGCTGGCCGATGTGGTGGCGGCGCTGGCGGCGAACCTGCGGATGATCCGCCGGATCGCGGAGATCTACGGCGGGCGCGCCGGCGTGCTGGGCAGCTGGCGGCTGACCCGCACGGTGCTGGCGCATCTGGTGGCCACCGGAGCGGTGGCGGCGGGCGACGACCTGATCGGCTCGCTCGCCGGCGGCGGGGTGCTGTCGAAGATCTCGCGCCGCTTCGGCGAGGGGGTGATCAACGGGGCGCTGACCGCCCGGGTTGGGGTGGCGGCGCTGGAGACATGCCGCCCGCTGCCCTTCGTCCGTGCGCCCGCCCCTTCGGTTTCCTCTCTGCTCCAGCGGGCGCTGTCGGGGCTGTTCGGCGGCGGGGCGGGGAGGAAGTAGCAGGGGGTTCGCGCAACGTCCCGGCCGGGGCTTCCCGGGATCTTGCGGGGCGCATGGCGGGGCGGCATGGCCCCGGGCCGCGTTGCTCTGGACCATCGCCGGCGGTGCGCCTATAAGCGCGGCCATGATGCCCTTTTACGCCATCGCCATCCGAATTACCGGCCCGGCGCTCTGAGACCGAGCCGCCGGGACAGAGGCGTTGACCGCCCGCGCCGCAGCCTTCACAACAGCATCCGATACCCGCCAGAAGGACGCCACAGATGTGTGCCGAAACCCCCGACTACAAGAACACCCTGAACCTGCCGGAAACCGATTTTCCCATGCGCGCCGGCCTGCCGAAGCGCGAGCCGGCGTGGCTGGAGCGCTGGGAGAGGATCGGCATCTACGACCGTCTGCGCGAGAAGGAGGGCCGACCGCCCTTCATCCTGCATGACGGCCCGCCCTACGCCAACGGGCATCTGCATATCGGGCACGCGCTCAACAAGATCCTCAAGGACATGGTGGTGCGCAGCCGTCAGATGCTGGGCTTCGATGCGCGCTACGTTCCCGGCTGGGACTGCCACGGCTTGCCCATCGAATGGAAGATCGAGGAACAGTATCGCGCCAGGGGCCGCGACAAGGACGAGGTGCCGGTGATCGACTTCCGCCAGGAGTGCCGGAAGTTCGCCGAAGGCTGGATCGACATCCAGCGCGCCGAATTCAAGCGGCTTGGCGTGATCGGCAACTGGGACGATCCCTATCTGACCATGGATTTCCATGCCGAGGCGGTGATCGCCGGCGAGTTCATGAAGTTCCTGATGAACGGCACGCTCTACCAGGGCTCCAAGCCGGTGATGTGGTCGCCGGTGGAAAAGACCGCGCTGGCCGAGGCCGAGGTGGAGTATCACGACCACAAGAGCCACACCGTCTGGGTGCGGTTTCCGGTGGTTGGCGGGCCGGGCGATCTGGATGGCGCCTCGGTCGTCATCTGGACCACCACCCCCTGGACGCTGCCGCAGAACCGGGCCGTGTGCTTCGGCCCCGGCATCTCCTACGGGCTCTACGAGGTCACCGCCACGCCGGAAGAATGCTGGGCACGGCCGGGCGAGCGCCTGCTGCTGGCCGACGCATTGGCCGGGAACACCTTTCAGCAGGCGCGGCTGGAGGCGGGCATGTATCGCCGCCTGCGTGACGTGAGCGCCGATGAACTGGCCGCCCTGACCTGCGCCCACCCGCTGCGCGGGGCCGAGGGTGCCGGCGGCGAGTGGGATTACGACGTTCCCATGCTGCCCGGAGAGCACGTTACCGAGGATGCCGGCACCGGGTTCGTCCATACCGCGCCTTCCCACGGCGAGGACGACTACCAGATCGGCCTGAAATACGGACTGGAGATGACCTGGAACGTGCTGGAGGACGGCTCCTTCCGCCCCGACCTGCCGCTTTTTGGTGGCAAGTTCATCATCACCCCCAAAGGCAAGGAGGGCGACGCCAACAAGGCGGTGATCGACAGGCTGGTGGAGGCCGGCGCCTTGCTGGCGCGCGGGCGCATCACCCATTCCTATCCGCACAGCTGGCGCTCCAAGGCGCCGGTGATCTACCGCAACACGCCGCAGTGGTTCGCCGCCATCGACCGCGAGGTGGGCGACGGGAAGGACGACTACGGCAAGACGATCCGCCAGCGCGCGCTCGCCTCCATCGACAGGCTGGTGAAATTCACCCCGCCCTCGGGGCGCAACCGCCTGCACGCGATGATCGAGGCCCGCCCCGACTGGGTGCTTTCGCGCCAGCGCGCCTGGGGGGTGCCGCTTGCATGCTTCGTGAAGAAGGGCGCGCGCCCGGAAGATCCGGATTTCCTGCTGAAGGATCCGGCGGTGAACGCGCGCATCGTCGAGGCCTTCGAGACCGAAGGCGCCGATGCCTGGTATGCCGAGGGTGCGAAGGAGCGCTTCCTCGCCGGGCTGCATGACCCGGACGATTACGAACAGGTGTTCGACATCCTGGATGTGTGGTTCGATTCCGGTTCCACCCACGCCTTCGTGCTGCGCGACCGCCCCGATGGCAGCCCCGACGGCATCGCCGATCTCTACCTCGAAGGCACCGACCAGCACCGGGGCTGGTTCCACTCCTCCCTGCTTCAGGCCTGCGGCACCATCGGCCGCGCCCCCTACCGGGGCGTGCTGACCCACGGCTTCACGCTGGACGAGAAGGGCATGAAGATGTCCAAGTCGCTGGGCAACACCGTGGCCCCCGAGCAGGTGATCAAGCAGTATGGCGCCGATATCCTGCGGCTGTGGGTGGCGCAGTCGGACTACACTGCCGATCTGCGCATCGGCCCCGAGATCCTCAAGGGCGTGGCCGACAGCTACCGGCGGCTGCGCAACACCATGCGCTTCATGCTGGGCTCGCTTTCGGCCTTCACCGAAGCCGACCGGGCCGAGCCGGCGGAAATGCCGGAACTGGAGCGCTGGGTGCTGCATCGCCTCGCCGAGCTGGATCACAGGGTGCGCACGGGCTATGCGGCCTATGATTTCCAGGGCGTGTTCAAGGAGATATTCACCTTTGCCACCGTCGATCTGAGCGCCTTCTACTTCGATGTCCGCAAGGATGCGCTCTATTGCGACGGAGATACCGCCCAACGGCGCGCCGCGCGCACGGTGCTGGACATCCTGTTCCACCGGCTGACCACCTGGCTGGCGCCGATCCTGGTGTTCACCATGGAGGAGGTCTGGCTGGAGCGCTTTCCCGGCGAGGACAGTTCCGTGCACCTGCAGGATTTCCCCGCCACCCCCGCCGACTGGCTGGACGAGCCGCTGGCGGCGAAATGGGCCGAGATCCGCAAGGTGCGCCGGGTGGTGACGGCGGCGCTGGAGGTGCAGCGGCAGGACAAGGTGATCGGCGCCTCGCTGGAGGCCGCGCCGGTGGTTCATGTGCGCGATGCCGACAGCCTCGCGGCGCTGCAATCGGTGGATTTCGCCGATGTCTGCATCACCTCCGCGATCACTCTCACCGATGCCCCGATCCCGCCCGAGGCCTTCCGTCTGCCCGATGCCGAAGGCGTCGGCGTGGTGTTCCGGAAGGCGGGCGGCGAGAAATGCCGGCGCTGCTGGAAGATCCTGCCGGATGTGGGCAGCCACGATCACCCGGGAGTCTGCGCGCGCTGCGATGCGGCGCTGGCAGGGAGGTGAGCCTGCGGCGCCGCGGCCTCCGGCGGCTGCCGGAACCCCGCGCGGCAACCGGAACGGCAGGGTGAGATGAGCCTCGCGGTATTCCTCTGGGTGCTGGCGGCGGCGCTGCTGCACGCGGCCTGGAACGCCATGATCAAGACCGGCGGCAGCAAGCTGACCGGCATGTTCATGGTGGCGCTGGGAAACGGCGTTCTGGGGCTGGCGGTGGGGCTGGCACTGCCGCTGCCGGAGGCGGAGATCTGGCCCTGGATCCTTGCCTCGGGCGCGATCCGCATGGCCTATCTGCTGTTTCTGGGCCTGGCCTACGAACATGGAGATCTCAGCCGGGTCTATCCGATCGCCCGCGGCGCGGCGCCGCTGTTCGTGCTGCTGGCCGGCGGGCTGCTGCTTTCGGATGTGCTCGGCGGAAACGAGCTTGCCGGCATCCTCGTCCTGGGCGCGGGCATCCTGCTCATGGCTCAGGGGGCCTTCGCCAGCGGCGAGAGCCGCCGCCTCGTGCCCTTCGCCGTCGGCTCGGCGATGGCAACGGCGGCCTATTCCATCGTCGATGGCATCGGCGCGCGGCAGATGGGCGATGCCATCGCCTTTACCGGCTGGGCGCTGGCGGCCACCGCGCTGTTCTACACCCCGGCGGTGGTGGCGCTGAAGGGGCGCGCGGTGCTGCGGGCGGATGCGCGGATGTGGGTTTCCGGCAATGTGGCGGGGCTTGCTTCCTACCTGGCCTATACGATCGTGGTCTGGGCGATGACGCAGGCGCCGATCGCGCTGGTGACGGCGCTGCGCGAGACCTCGATCCTGTTTGCGGTGCTGATCGGCTGGCTGCTGTTCGGGGAGCGCATGAGCCGCGGCAAGGCGCTGGCGGCGCTGCTGATCGTGGGCGGGGTCGCGCTTACCCGGCTTTGAGGGAACGGGGGCGCTCGGGGATCAGCTGCTGCGCGATGCCGGCAGACAGCAGGTAGAGCGAGGTCGCCACCAGCCCCCAGTGGGCCCAGCTTTCCGGGTGGAAATCGACCCAGGCGGCCCAGCCGGCAAAGAAGGTCCACCCGGCGGTGACCGGCAGGGAAACGCCCCGCCAGCGGCGGGTGCGCACCGGGTGGATGAACTTCAGCGGGATGAACATCGCGACCGTCAGAAGCACCACGATGCCGAGGATCAGCCAGAAACTCGGGCTGAGAGCGAACAGCACCAGCACCACCATGTTCCAGCAGCCGGGGAATCCGGAAAAGGAATTGTCCCTGGTCTTCATCCGGGTATCGGCGAAATACATGGCGCTGCCGAAGGTGATCACGATGATGGCGATCCAGCCGGTCCATCCCGGCAGCAGCCCGGACTTGAACAGGGCATAGGCGGGAACGAACACATAGGTCAGATAGTCGATGACGAGATCGAGCAGAACCCCGTCGAATTCGGCGGCGTTGCGCTTCACGTCGTAGCGCCGCGCCAGCGGGCCGTCGATGCCGTCCACGAAGAAGGCGACCACCAGCCAGAGGAACATGAGCCCCCACTGTTCCTCTGCCGCGGCCAGCATCGCCAGCATGGCGAACACGGCACCGCTGGCGGTGAGGAGGTGGACGGACAGGGCCTTGGCGCGCAGGGTCATTGCCCTGTCATCGCGCAAAAGCGGGGCTGGTGCAATCCGCCTCTGACGCGCTTCAGGCGCGCGGATGGGCGCTTTGGTAGATTTCCAGGAGCCGGGCGGTGTCAACGGCGGTATAGGCCTGGGTGGTGGACAGGGAGGCATGGCCCAGAAGCTCCTGGATCGCGCGCAGATCGCCGCCGGCGGCCAGCAGGTGGGTCGCGAAGGAATGGCGCATCGCATGCGGGGTGGCACCGGCCGGAAGGCCGAGCTGGCGACGGGCCCGCTGCATCGCGTCGGCCAGCAGGCGCGGGTTCAGCCGGCCGCCGCGGACGCCCCGGAACAGCGGCGCGTCGGGCTCGGGCGGGTAGGGGCACAACGCCACATAGCATTCCACCGCTGCACGGGCGGCAGGGAGCACGGGCACCTGCCGCTCCCGCCCGCCCTTGCCCCGGATTCGCAGGGTCCGGGCAAGGGGCAGCGCATCGCCGTTCAGCGCCAGCGCCTCGGAGATGCGCAGCCCGCAGCCATACAGCAGGGTGACGACGGCGATGTCGCGCGCGGCCACCCAGCGCCTTTGCGCCTGTGCGCCGACGGTCTCGATCATGTCGCGCGCCGCCGCCTCGGTCAGCGGCCGGGGCAGGCTGCGGCGGTATTTCGGAGCCCGGACGGCCAGCACCGCCGTCGCGTCGAAACCCTCGCGTTCGGCCAGCCAGCGGTAGAAGCCCTTGACCGCCGAGAGCGCCCGGGCGAGCGTGCGCGCGGAAACCCCGCGCCCGCGCTCATGCGCCATCCAGGCCCGCATCTCCGACAGGGTGATCTCCCGCAGCGCCTGCCGCCCCGCCGCGGCGGCGAGATGCCGCCCGAGAAAGGCGAGAAAGCCCGCCACATCCGCCCGGTAGGCGGCAAGGGTGTTTTCGGCGGCGCCCTTCAGCGCCCGCTCGTGTTCCAGCCAGCGCTCCAGGGCGTCGGCCGCCGCCGGCGATATGGCGCTCAGCCCAGCCAACGCCGCATGGCGCGCTCGAAGGCGCTGCCGAAGAAGGCGAGAAGATCGGTGCCCTGGGTGGGCCTGAACTGGTGCGGATCCTCGCTGCCCAGCGCCAGCATGCCCGGCAGCCGGCCCGGGCCGAAATCCAGCCGCAGCAGAGCCTCGGAGCGGATCCAGTCCGAGGCATCGCCGTAGATGTCGTCGTTTTCGGGGCGGAACTGGCGCAGCACGACCGGGCGCGCCGGCAGGTCGCGCCCGTTCGCCATGTAGCTGTCCACCGTGCCTCTGGGCAGGGGCGCGAGCACCGCGGCGAACTGCTCCGGCAGGCCCTCTCCGTCTTCGCCCTGTGCCGTTTCCAGCACCAGGCGCAGCTGGTCCACGCGCAGGATCTCGGCCACCTCTTCAAGTTCCTCCAGGAAGCCGGAAAAGGTGGTCGGCTCCAGGATGCGCAGCACCGCGCGGTGGATCAGGTTGGTGCCGGCCAGGTTCTCGTAGGCGGCGGCGATCACGCTGCGGTGGGTGTCTTCGAGGCGGGCGAGCCGGGTTTCGAGCCGCTCCAGCGCAATTCCGCGCAGATCGACGACATCGGGGCCGAAGGTGCCGTGATCGGCTTCGGCCAGCGCGCGCATCACCTCGCGGTCGTCCAGGATCACTTCGGGGTCGGCGATGATCATCTCCCGGATCTCGTCGGCGATTCCGGCGGAGCGGTTCATGTGCGGGCCTTCACGCATCGGTTCCCGGTTCCCTTCTAGAGGATCTTCTGCCCCGTTTCTGCCCAGTCCCTGAGGAATCCGTCCAGTCCTTTGTCGGTCAGGGGGTGATTTGCCATCGCTTTGATCACCGCGGGTGGCGCTGTTGCCACATCGGCGCCGATCAGGGCGGCCTGGCTCATGTGATTCACCGAGCGCACCGAGGCCGCGAGGATCCGGGTCCTGAAGCCGTAATTGTCATAGATGGTGCGGATGTCGGCGATCAGCGACATCCCGTCGGCATTCATGTCGTCCAGCCGGCCGATGAAGGGGGAAACGAAGCTCGCCCCGGCCTTTGCCGCCAGAAGCGCCTGGTTTGCGGAAAAGCACAGGGTGACGTTGACCATGTGCCCTTCGTCCGACAGTGCCCGGCAGGCCTTCAGGCCTTCCCATGTCAGCGGCAGCTTGATGGCGATGTTGTCGGCGATCTTCGCCAGCCGGCGGCCTTCGGCGATCATCGCATCGGCCTCCAGCGCCACCACCTCGGCCGAAACCGGCCCCTTGACGATGGCGCAGATCTCCTTCGTCACCTCCAGGATGTCGCGCCCCGATTTCAGGATCAGCGAGGGATTCGTGGTGACGCCGTCCACCACCCCCAGGGCGTTCAGCTCGGCGATCGCCTCGACATCCGCGCTATCCACGAAAAGTTCCATTCACGGCCTCATGCATTCCATTTTGCTCCGGTTTCCTGTTTATCCTAGGCCCCTGACGGCGGAAAGACCAATCGGCGGGGCGAGGGCGTGAGCGAAACCCGGTTCTTCGAGGCAGGCGCGCGCCTGGCGGTGCTGAGCGCGCAGCCGCCCGGGCGGCCGCTGGACTACCGGGCGCCCGAGGGGGGCTGCCCCGTCGGCGCCTTCGTCGAGGTGCCGCTGGGAGCGCGCCGGGCGATCGGCGTGGTCTGGGGGGCGGGGACCGGAGACTGCCCCGCGGGGCGGCTGCGGCAGGTGAGCCGGGTTCTGGAGGCGGCGCCGATGGGTGCCGGGATGCGCGAATTCCTGCAACGCGCGGCCGACTACACGCTCAACCCGCCGGGGGCGATGCTGCGGCTGGCTACCCGGGTGCCGGGCCTGGCCGAGCCGCCGGCGATGCGATTGGTCTGCCGGTTGGGGAGTGTCCGGCCCCAGCGCGAGACCTCGGCCAGGCGCCGGGTTCTGGAGGTGCTGCGCGCGCATGGCGGCGCGGGGGTCGCGCCGGGCGAGCTGGCCGCGGCGGCCGGGGTGTCCGCCTCGGTGGTCCGGGGGCTGGTGAAGCAGGGCGTTTTGATCGTGGAGCAGCGCCCGCGCGATCTTCCCTACCCGTCGCTGGACGCGGCCCGCGCGGGGGTGGCGCTGGCCCCCGACCAGGCGGCCGCGGCGGCGCGGCTGCGCGCCGGGGTGGCGGCGGGCGGCTACGGCACGACGCTGCTGCGGGGGGTGACCGGCTCGGGAAAGACCGAAGTCTATCTGGAAGCGGTGGCCGAGTGTCTGCGCCGGGGGCGGCAGGCGCTGGTGCTGCTGCCCGAGATCGCGCTCACGGCGGAATTCCTGGCCCGGGTGGAGAGACGCTTCGGCGCCCGGCCGGCAGAGTGGCACTCCGGCGTTTCCGCGGCCGAACGGCGGCGCTGCTGGAAGATGGCGGGCGAGGGCGGCGTGCAGTTGGTCGTGGGCGCGCGTTCGGCGCTTTTCCTGCCGTTTCGGGATCTGGGCCTGATCGTCGTCGATGAAGAGCATGACAGCGCCTACAAGCAGGAAGAGGGGGTGATCTACCACGCTCGCGACATGGCGGTGCTGCGGGCCTCGGTCGAGGGGGCGCGGGTGGTGCTGGCCTCGGCCACCCCCAGCCTGGAAAGCTGGGCAAATGCCGAGGCCGGGAAATATGCGCGCCTGGACCTGGAAACGCGCTTCGGAGCGGCGGAAATGCCGGAAATCTCGGCGATCGACATGCGGGGCGAGAGGCTGCCGCCGGGCCGCTGGATCTCGCCTTTCCTGCAGGCGGCGGTGGCGACGCATGTCGGGCGCGGCGAACAGGCGCTGCTGTTCCTCAACCGCCGCGGCTATGCGCCGGTCACGGTCTGCCGGGCCTGCGGCCATCAGCTCGGCTGCGATTCCTGCGATGCGCGCCTGGTCGAGCACCGCTCCCGCGGGCGTCTGCTCTGCCACCAGTGCGGCAGGAGCCGACCGCGGCCGGAAAGCTGCCCCGGATGCGGGGCCGAGGGGCGGCTGGCCCCGGTAGGCCCCGGTGTCGAGCGCCTGGCCGAGGAGGTGGCGGCGCTGTTTCCCGAGGCACGGCTGGCGGTGCTGTCGTCCGACCTGTTCGCCTCGCCTCGCGCGCTGAAGGAGCAGATCGCCCGGATCGCCGGCGGCGGGGCCGATATCGTCATCGGAACCCAGCTCGTGGCCAAGGGGCACAATTTCCCGAACCTCTCGCTGGTCGGGGTGATAGATGCCGACCTCGGGTTGCAGGGAGCGGACCTGCGCGCCGCCGAGCGCAGCTTCCAGCTGATGCGCCAGGTTTCCGGCCGGGCCGGGCGGGGCGTGGCACGCGGCGTGGCGCTCCTGCAGACCTACCAGCCGGAGCATCCGGTGATCCGGGCGATCGTCAGCGGCGACGAGGAAGGCTTCTGGCGGGCCGAGGCGGCCGGGCGGCGCGCCGCAGGGGTGCCCCCCTACGGCCGGCTGGCCGGGATCATCCTTTCCGGGCCGGAACCGCGGGAAGCTGCCGCCTTCGGTGCCGACATGGCCCGGCGCGATGCCCCGCTGCGGACCATCGGCGCGCGGCTCTACGGCCCGGCCCCGGCGCCGATTTCCCGCATCCGCGGCCGGCACCGGCTGCGCATGCTGATCCGGGCTGACAGGGGAGCACCGCTGCAGAAGGCGATCGCCGCCTGGCTGGCGCAGTTCCGCCCGCCGGCGCGGCTGCGCATCCAGGTGGATATCGACCCGCAGAGCTTTCTTTGAGGCTTTCTTTGAGGCTTTCTTTGAGGAGGCCGCCGGGGGCGGGACGGCCGAAGGCGCGGCTGCCGCTTTCGATGTCGCCGCCGGGTGCGGCGGGGCACGAAGGCGTGTTTCGGAACGGCTTGCGGCGCAGGCCGCGCCACAGCATGCTGAAGCCGGAGATCCGGCAGTTCTGCCGCGCGCGAAAGGAGGTTCCCATGTTCGGACATGACAAGACGGTGATGGTGCGCCCCGAAGAGGCCCTCCCGGGCCGCTCCGAACCGATCCCGACCGCTCCGCTGCACCATGTCTTCAACCGGCCGCTGTGCGCAGATCCGCCCGAAGGCCACGCCCGGGCGATGTTCGCGATGGGCTGCTTCTGGGGGGCGGAACGGCTGTTCTGGCAGTTGCCGGGGGTTCGGATGACGCGGGTCGGATATTCCGGGGGGTTCACCCCGAATCCGACCTACCGGGAGGTCTGCAGCGGGCGCACCGGCCACGCCGAGGTGGTGCAGCTGATCCACGATCCGGCCGTGATCGGCTACGAAGAGCTGCTGAAAGTGTTCTGGGAAGGGCATGATCCGACCCAGGGGATGCGCCAGGGCAATGATCGGGGCACGCAGTATCGTTCCGCCATCTATACCTATGACGCGGCCCAGCAGGCCGCTGCCGAGGCCAGCCGGGCGGCCTATCAGGAGTGCTTGCGCGCGGCCGGGCTGGGCGCGATCACCACCGAGATCCGGCCGGCCGGACCGTTCTACCACGCCGAGGCCGAGCACCAGCAGTATCTGGCGCGCAACCCGCAGGGCTATTGCGGACTGGGCGGCACCGGGGTGGGCAGCCCGGTCGGCACCGGCCTTGCGGGGCAGTCGGCAGGCAGGTAGCAGGGGCGGGCAGCAGGGGCCGTTCCCGCGCATTCCGTCCGGCGCCTGCAGAACGGAGGAGAGCGGATGACGAGCTACACCGCCTACAGCACGACCGCCGGGCAGGAAGCGGCCGAGCGGCTCGGCGCCGCGCTGGAGCGGCTGCGCCCGCCGCCCGAGGGTGTCGGGGTGTTCGAGATCGAGGACGGCTCCGGCCGCTGGGAGGTGGCCGGATATTTCGGTGCGGCGCCGGACGAAGTGGCGCTGGCGCTTCTGGCCGCGGCGGTCGGTGCAAGCGAATTCGTGGTTTCGGAACTGCCGGAAACCGACTGGGTAGCGCATGTGAGGCGCAACCTCTCGCCGGTGCGGGCAGGGAGGTTCTTCGTGCACGGCAGCCATGATGCGGACCGGGTTCCGGAAGGGGCTGTCGCCCTGCTGATCGAGGCCTCGATGGCTTTCGGAACCGGCCATCATGGCACCACGCTCGGCTGCCTGCGGGCGCTGGACAGACTGGCGGAGAGCGGCTTGCGGCCGCGCCGGGTGGCCGACATCGGTTGCGGCACGGCCGTTCTGGCGATGGCGGCGGCACGGGTCTTCGATGCCCGGGTGATCGCCAGCGACATCGACCCGGTCGCGGTCGAGGTGGCGCGGGCGAATCTTGCGGCCAACGGTCTGGAAGGGCGGGTTTCATGCGTCGAGGCGGCCGGACTGGACCACCCGGCGCTGCGGGAAAACGCCCCCCATGATCTGGTGTTCGCCAATATCCTGAAGGCACCGCTGATCGCGCTGGCACCGAATATCGCGCACCTGTCCGCTCCCGGCGCACGGGTGATTCTTTCCGGCATCCTGCGCGAGCAGGCCGGGGAGGTCGTCGATGCCTATCGCGCCTGTGGATACAATCCCCGCGCAAGCGAGGACATTGGTGATTGGACGACCCTGATCATGGAAAGAAACCGCCTATCCTGAGCGGAATCCGCGGCTGCCTTGTTATTGTCACATTCCCGACGCCCAATTGTCGCGCTGCCGGGAATGGCGGCTGTTGAATGGCGGCTGTTGCCGGCGAGTGTGGTGCCGGGGCGAAGGGTGAGCGCAAGTGGACGAATGAAAACGTGACGAGTGGAAAAGTGAAGCGAGGTTGCGAACCACATGGCTGACGTCAAGCAGTTGCAGTTCGGGCAGCGCCTGCGCCGGATCACCGCAAAACGCAGGAAACTCGCCCGGGGGTATGTCACGACGATCGATCCGAACGGGCTGATCGTGGCGCGGCCGCACCGGCGCAGGGCGCATCACGTTCTGCGCAGCCTGCTCCTGTGCCTCTTCGTGCTGATCGGCTTCAAGGTGTTCCTGTTCGCCGCGCTCGGCGCCGAAGCCTATCAGGCCCGGCTCGAACGGCTGCAGGCGGGCAGCCTGCTCGACCGGGTGGGTGCCTATGTGATGGCACCCGATCCGCTGGTCGTCCGCCTGGCGGGACTTGTCGGCAGGCAGGGCTGACGCACGATCCGTGCCGGGCCGCGAGGCGGCAGGCTCCGGGCGCCTGTACCCCTGCCGGGGCTTCTGCCCGCGATCGCGAATCGCCTCGTCCGCGAATCGCCTCGTCCGCCGGAGTCCGCCCCCGTTCCCCCCGCCCCGTTCCCCGTTGCGCTCCCGTTGTTGTGCCCGCTCCTCCCTGTGCCGTCGCTCCCCGGCGGGACCGGGCGGCTTCAGATCGAAAGACGCTTGAAGAGCGGTTCCGGGATGGCGCGGATGATCAGCATGATCCAGCGCCAGAAGAAGGGCGTGTAGATCACGTTGCGCCGCCGCTCCGCCGCGCGCAGCATGTCGGCGGCAACCTTCTCGGGAGAGGCCACCAGGAACATCCCCTCCAGCCCCCATGTCATGGCCGTGTCCACGAAGCCGGGCTTGACCGTCACCACATGGACACCGCTGCGCGCCAGCCGGCTGCGCAACCCGGAAAGATAGGTGTGAAAGCCGGCCTTGGCGGCACCGTAGGCGTAATTTCCGACCCTCCCCCTGTCGCCGGCGACCGAACCTACCCCCAGGATCGTGCCACCGCCGCGCGCCTCCATCGCCGGGGCGAGCATCTGCAGCAGGCGCGCCGGGCCGGTGAAGCTGTCCTGCACGACGCCTTCGAGCAGCGGCGGGTCGGCATCGACGGCCGCCTGTTCAGGCATGGAGCCCACGAAGACGGCGGCGCTTATCATGCCGTCCTCGCGCTCGGCGCGGGCGATCAGCGGGGCGAAGGTCTCGGGGCGGCGGGCATCGAAGCGTATCGCTTCGGCCAGAGAGGCGCCGCGGGCGAGACAGTCGGCGGCGGTGCGGCGCAGATCTTCCAGGTCGCGCCCGGCCAGCAGCAGACCGGCGCCGCGCCCGGCCAGGGCGCGGGCCAGGGCGCGGGCCATGGAAGAGCTGGCACCGAGGATGATCCAGGTTTCCTTCATCGCGCTTCCCTCAGTCCGAGACGGCGCACGAGATCGGTGATCAGGGCACCTTCCGGGTCGGCCTTCCGGACCTCCTTCAGCCATCTCTGGTGGTCGGGATACATCTCGGCCACCCGTTCCGGGCCGGCCAGGGAGTCCTTGGCGAAGTAGATGCGCCCGCCGGCATCGGCGCTCATCCGTTCCAGCTTGCCGATCAGCGTCACCGCCGCCGGGCGGTTGGGGAAATCCACTGCCAGCGTATAGCCTTCCATGGGGAAGGAAAGATAGCCGCCACGGCCTTCTCCCATCCGCTTGAGCACCGCCAGCGGCGAGGCAAGGCCGGAATCGGCGATGCGCTCCAGCATCCGGCGCAGGGAATCGGCGCCGGCCAGCGGTACCACGCACTGGAACTGGTGAAAGCCGCGCCTGCCGTAAAGGCGGTTCCAGTTGTGGAGCCGGTCGAGCGGGAAGAACGGCGCGGTGATCGGCTTGACGCTGGTGCGCCCCGCGGCCGGCACACGGCGGAAATAGGCAGCGTTGAACGCGCGCACCACCGGCCCCGAAAGCGCCCAGTGCGGGGCGTCGAAGGGAACCTCGCGCGCCCTGCCGCGACCGGGGGAGATGCCCGAGGTGATCTCGCCTTCCTCGAGGATGCCGCGTCCGAGCGCGCCGCCGCGGGCGGTGGCGTCGATCCAGCCCACGGCATAGTCGGCCCGCGTGCCGTCGAGCGCCGACAGGAAACCCTCCCAGTCGTCGATCCGCCGCTCGGTCAGCACCATCATGTCGCCCTTGCAGGGCATCATGCGGATCTTCGCGCTGGCGATCACCCCGGTCTGGCCGAGCCCGCCGACGGTGGCCCGGAACAGCCCGGCGTTGCGCTCGGGGCCGATGGTCTTCCGGCGGCCGTTCTGCAACAGGGTGATCTCGGCGACATGCTGCCCGAATGAACCGGCCACATGGTGGTTCTTGCCGTGCACGTCATTGGCGATGCATCCGCCGATGGTGGCAAAGCCGGTACCGGGCATCACCGGCGGTATCCAGCCGCGCGCGGCGAAGGTCAGGCCGAGGTCGCCGATGTTCACCCCGGCCTCGACCTCGACGATGCCGCTTTCCGGGTCGAAGCCCAGGATGCGGTCGAGCCGGGTCATGTCGATCGCGCGCCCGCCGCTGTTGAGCGCCACGTCTCCGTAGGAGCGCAGCATCCCGATCGCGGGTGCCGGGCTTTCGGCGGACAGTTCGATCAGCGTCGACAGCCGCTCGGGCCGCGCCAGCCGGCCCCGCGCCCGCAGGGCCCGGCCCCAGCCGGTATATTCAGTTTCCTTCCAGCGCATCTCGAACCTGTCTCGAACGCCTTTCGGCAAGGGGGAACAGGGCCAGCCCGATGGCGATCGCGAACCACAGCGTGCTCGCGCGGATCACCGCGGTGGCGGCCACGGCGGTTTCCAGCGGCACGCCTTCCAGGGCAAGCAGGGCGATCATCGCCGCCTCGGCCCCGCCAAGGCCGCCGGGGGCGCCGGTCAGCCCGCCGGCCAGCGTGGCGAAGACGAAGATCGCGGTGGCGCTGGCCAGCCCGGTATCGGCACCCATCCAGCCGAGCAGAAGGTGGAAGGCCCAGGCCTCGGCGAACCAGCCCGCCGCTCCGATGAGCGCGGCCAGCCCCAGCATTCCGGGGCCGGAAAAGCACGCCAGAGCCCGGGCGGCGGCGCGGATCCGGGCAAAGACCCTCGGCCAGCGTCGCCCGGCGAGGCGAAAGCCGGTATCGGCACAGAGTTCCAGAAGGCGCGGCCGGGTGGCCACGACCGCCGTCGCCAGCGCCAGCAGCGCGACCGGCAGCGCCCCGGCGATGCCGCGCAGCGAAAAGGCCAGCCCGATCCCGAGCAGCACCGCCATAGCCGCCAGGTCAGAGGCGCGGTCCACCAGCGCCAGCGGCGCGGTGCGGGCGAAGTCCCAGCCGGTTTCGCGCCGGATCCAGCGCATGCGGACGAGCTCGCCAACCCGCCCCGGCGTGACCGACATCGCGAAACCGCCGAGAAAATGGCGCAGGTTCTGCCCCAGGGTGGTGCCCAGCCCCAGCCTGCGGGCCAGCACATGCCAGCGCAGCCCGCGCAGCAGGTAGTTGGCCAGCGAAAGCGCCAGCAGCACCAGCAGCTGCCAGCCCGACAGCGCGCCGATCCGGGCCAGGGTCTCCCGCCAGCCGGTGCCGGCCGCAAGCCCGACAAGCCCTGCCGCCACCGCTCCGAGAAGCGCCAGCAGCACGAGACGCTCGCGCCGCTGCCTGCGGCTGCGATCCGCGGTATCCGCGGTTTCGGGGATCGGTTCGGCGGGGCTCATGATCATCTGGTGCCTGCTAGCGACAGAATCGGGCGATAATATGAAGCTGTTTCCGAATTCGGAACAGTGCCGGAAAAGATGCGGGAAGCGGCGCACCGCCCCACCCCGCCAGCCCGCCGGGGCAGGTCAGACCAGCGCCGCCTCGGTCGCCGCTTCGATATCGGCGCGACTGACACCCGGTGCCAGCTCCACCACATGCAGCCCCTTGTGCACCACGTCCAGAACCCCGAGGTTGGTGATGATCCGGTCCACCACCCCCTTGCCGGTGAGCGGCAGGGTGCATTCGCGCAGGAGTTTCGACTTTCCGTGCTTGTTGGTGTGATCCATCACCACCACCACCCGGCCGACGCCGGCGACAAGGTCCATCGCTCCGCCCATGCCCTTGACCAGCTTGCCGGGGATCATCCAGTTGGCCAGGTCGCCCTTCTCGCTGACCTCCATCGCGCCGAGGATCGCCATGGCGATCTTGCCGCCGCGGATCATGGCAAAGCTGGTGGCCGAATCGAAATAGGCGGTGTGCGGCAGTTCGGTGATCGTCTGCTTGCCGGCATTGATGAGGTCGGGGTCCTCCTCGCCCTCATAGGG
>Ga0256839_1001645_pt1 | contig 26656 bp, 22 predicted proteins | sample 354166metaG_FD_185968 | JGI IMG/M metagenome (GOLD analysis project Ga0256839, IMG submission 185968) | Hydrothermal vent microbial communities from Mid Atlantic Ridge, Atlantic Ocean - 354-166 | ecosystem: Environmental > Aquatic > Marine > Hydrothermal vents | place: Atlantic Ocean: Mid... | reverse complement strand
GCCCTCACCCTCTCACTCTCCTCCACCGACGAAAGTTGCAACAACTGCAACGACGGTACCGCCTCCGCCTCAGCAAGCGGCGGAACCCAGCCCTACACCTTCCTCTGGAGCAACGGCGACACCACTGCAAACATCTCCAACCTCGCTCCCGGAACCTATATCCTCACCTTATCCGATGCCAACGGATGCTCCGCCATCGACAGCGTCCTCATCAACCCCTTCTCCTGCCCCAACCTCAGCATCCAGGCTTCCCAGCAAAACATCTCCTGCTTCGGCATCTGCGATGCCAGCATCTCCGTCTCCGCAATAACCAATGCCACCCCGCCCTACACCCTCCTCTGGAGTACCGGCGACACCTCCGCAACCATCTCCAACCTCTGTGCAGGAACCTATTCCCTCACCGCAACCGATGCCAACGGATGTACCGCAACGGCAAGTTTCTCCATATCCGAACCACCTGCCCTCACCCTCTCACTCGCCTCCACCGACGAAAGTTGCAATAACTGCAACGACGGTACTGCCTCCGCCTCAGCAAGCGGCGGAACCCAACCCTACACCTTCCTCTGGAGCAACGGTGACACCACTGCAAACATCTCCAACCTCGCTCCCGGAACCTATACCCTCACCTTATCCGATGCCAACGGATGCAGTCAGACGGCTTCCGTAAACATTGCGCCTTTTGGATGCATGGGACTTTCCGTTCAAGCGACCTTACAACACGTAAGCTGCTATGGAAGCTGCGATGGCAACATCAACATAACAGGTATAACCAATGGCACCCCCCCTTACACTTTCTTGTGGAGCACCGGCGACACCACAGCGAACATAACTAACTTATGTGCCGGAGCCTACTCCGTTTCTGCCACAGACATTTCGGGCTGCATGGCTTTCGCCTATTTCACCATCATGCAACCCGACAGCCTCACCCTCACGCTCTCAGCTACCGACGAAAGTTGCAACAACTGCAACGACGGTACCGCCTCCGCCTCAGCAAGCGGCGGAACGCCTCCCTACACCTTCCTCTGGAGCAATGGTGAAACCACCGCAAACATCTCCAACCTCCCTCCGGGAACCTATGCCCTCACCCTGACCGATGCCAACGGATGCAGTCAAGAACAAAGCATTAATGTAGAAGAGTACAGCTGCCCGATGCTAAGCCTCTTTTTCACAGCCAACACATTGATGTGCTATGGAGCGTGTAACGGAAGCATCTCTATAGACAGCATTTCAGGAGGCACTGCTCCTTTTTCCTACGATTGGAACACCGGAGATTCCACTGCAGAAATAACTGATTTGTGTGCAGCTGCTTATTTTGTAACCATTACCGATGCTAAAAACTGCAAAATCGCCCAGAATTTCACGCTAAGTGAAGCTGACGAAATCCTGGCCAATCTCGAAACTGAGCCTGCTAGCTGTCCTACATGTGCCGACGGAGCTGCTCAGGCCACACCTACCGGTGGTTTCCCACCCTATCAGTTTTTGTGGAGCACTGGCGATAGCCTGACCGCCATATACAACCTGATGCCAGGCAGCTACACCCTCAGTATCACCGACTCCATAGGCTGTACCACGACTGATACTTTTCAGATTGGTTCCGACTGTATAGATTTTGCCATCAGTTCAGTAGAAATAGCAAACTACACAGACACTACCAGCGGCAGTATAGATATTGAGCTAACCGGCGGTTCTCTGCCTTACACCTACCTGTGGACGAACACTTTGGGTCAAACCATTTCCACAGAACAGGACCTTAGCAATTTATCCCCTGGTTGCTATCAGGTAGAGGCTGGAGATGCCGCCGGTTGTTTTTTAAGTGATACTTTCTGCATAGAAGACTTAACAGTCAGCACCAGACAGTTATCGGCAGATTTTTCTGCCCGACTCTATCCCAATCCGGTTTGGGACACTCGCTTATACCTGGATTTGTCTCAGAATATGGCAAAGACAAGCGAGCTACACTTTGAATTGATATGGCCTGATGGCAAAAAAGAATCTCTCTTATCCTCTCCCCCGACAGAAGGAGATACTTGGCTCATCAATTTGCCTTCCACCCTGCCTCCCGGTCTATATGCCCTGCGCTTGACCAACATATCTCAAGGTTCACAAAGCCTATTGTTCATTAAATGGTAGCTTTGCAGAAGAAAAAATGCAGCTCCAATCGGCATGCAGGATGAAGGTTACATCAAGTTTCGAGTACACCGCGAACACGGCCCCGTTGTTCCCAAGCAAGAGCTTTTGCGATGTAGGCAAATCCTATATAGAGCCGGCCTGATTGGCATGTATCCCAACGGCATTGGCTTTGGCAACATCAGCCAACGCGTACAAAAAGGAAACCCTACTTTTTGGATTACAGCTACAGCTACCGGAGGTTTAGAGCGCCTTTCGGCAAATGAAGTAGTTCTCATAGAAAAGTGCTCTCCACAAACCAACGAACTTTGGTGCAAAGGAACCCGAGACCCCTCCTCCGAATCTATGACGCATTACATGGTGTACAACACTTTACCTGAACAAATGGGTATTGCACATATCCACCATAAAGCTATGTGGAAAAAGTTGTTAGATAGCCTTCCCTCCACACCTGCTGACGTGCCCTACGGCACAGCTGAAATGGCTCAGGCAGTACAAGAGCTCTTACAAGTCCCTCAAATAAAACGAGCCGGCATTTTTGCCATGGCCGGTCATGATGAGGGTATCCTTTCTTTTGGCGAAAGCCCGGAAAAAGCCGTAAAAAACATCATGCAGCTTTTAGAGGAATGCAAATAAAATGTAGAAAGCTTCAGAGGACTTCTTACCCAAAGTTTAACTGCAGCCGGAGCAAAGTGGTTGGGAAAAACGACTACACAGCCGCTGTAGTTTCCGCCACGGCGCAAAAGGTAGGTGCAGCCTGAGCTTCGACGAATCTTTGCAAGAGCTGGAGTCCACAATGGCAAGTGAACTATACCCAAACCATTCCGGTTTGGGTATAGGCATTGATACTTTCGGCTTTGTTACAAACCACCTGTTCGGATTTAATGGCTCAAACGGCCGCATGGATGTTCACGCGCTGGCGATCACTATTGCAATTCAGGTTAAAATCTTCGCTCCGACGAATCCAAGCCCTTTCCAGGAAGACTTTGGCATAGCAATAGATCGTGTTGTCCTCCAACGACAAGCTTAGGCTAATCAAAGAACAGCGCTCTCATCTACGCGCAATCCCCTTAAGCGAGAACTCGAGGCCAATAGCAGCATAGTTCTTTCCCCTCGATTTTTTTTCATCCAGGAAACAATTTGTGATTGCACAGCCGAAGAAGTGTTTTTAAAAGGATCTTCAATCAGCACAATGGGTTTCCCGCTCAAAATAGCTCTAGCGTAAAACAGCATCTTTTGTTGTCCTTTGGAAAGACGAGCGCCCAATTCGCCTATGGGAGTATCCAATTGCAGCTTTCTATCCTCAGGCAAGTTTTTCTGCAAAAAATCCAGCACTTTTTGTGCTTTGGGTCGCTTGTCTTTCCTCCGGCTATAGGAGATGGCTTCAAAAACATTTTTACCTAAAAGAGGAAATTCCGAAGAGACTACTGTGATGTGTTTGCGCAAAGATTTGGGGTTAATCTCATTTATTGATTGCCCATCTATGAGCACATCTCCACAACTAGGCTCATACAAAGCCAGCAGCAATTTAATCAAAGTCGTTTTCCCGCTACCTGTTCTTCCTTTCAAAAAGAAAATGGTTTTGGGCGGTATTTCCAAGTTGAGATTTTTCAAAACATAACGTTCTCCATCATAGGAAAACCCGAGTTCACGCAAAGAAATTCGCCCCTCTTTAAAAACAAAGGGCGGTTGGTTCATTTGTTCACAACTACCCAGCTCAAGTATGCGTATCAACTTTTGAAAAGATATTTCACCAACTTTCCAAACAGTGCTCACCCTGATTACGCGTCGAAAAATGGGAAGCACGGTAATAAACAACAAGACAAAAGCCACCAGATTCCCATGTTGTAATTTACTGACATCTCCTTTTAAGGCGAAAATGTAAAGCGTCAGGGCGAGGGTCCAGTAGAGCATAACAGGCACCAAGGCAAAGACCAATTGATAAATGCATTGGTAAAGCCGTCCGGCGTCATAAACTGTTTTCGATTTTTCCGCAAAACGCTTTTCTTCGGGCACATAGCGGTTAAAAGCCTGAATGGTATCCATAGCCTGAAGGCGCTGACTGACATAAGCCAGTAAGCCGGAGCGCTTATTGCGCATCTTTACAGAGCGGTGGTAAAGTATTTTATTTAATCCAAAGATCACCAAAACAGTTAAAGCAAAACCCGGCAAAAGACCAAGAAGGATTTCTGCATTCAACCCATAAAGCCCCAACAGGGCAAACAAAATAAGCGTCAAATCAATACCAAAGCGCATAACTCCCCTTACCAGATAATTTCGAATACTGGTTAGGTCTCCACTATAACGCAACAGGTATTTGCCATATCCTTTTTTATCGTATTCCTCCAAAGAAATAAACATTTGATGCTCAAAAAGCTGTACCCGCAACTCATTGCTAAAGGCCAGGCCCAGATCTGCAGTGAGAAAACGATAAGTGAAATTCGTCAGCAACCACAAGGTAGTTGCCAGCATAAAAAAAAGGATAAATTCGGGGATGTTGTCCCAAAAAGAGAAAGGCAGAGCATCCAAGATATGGGCACGCTTAGAGTGGTAGCCAAAGAGCAAATCAAAATATTTACCAAGACTTATAGGCAACAACAAAAGTAGGATGTTAGCCGTAAACCCCATAAAAAGGGCAAGCAGCACCTTGTAAGGGTGCCGCTTGAAAAAATCCCGTATGAGTTTGCCTTTAGTATACATGCTTGTTTTATGGCCTCACCGCTATAATACGCTTTTTAGGTGAACCATTCAGCAACTGTTTTTTCTGAAGCAAAATACGCCCCTCTGCAGAACTCTCGCCATTCTGTACCGTAAAGATAGGTTTTGTTATGGATTTAGGGAAAAACTCTGCTACTGCAGCATCCGCCATTTTGTCTAAAGTTAAGATAGGTAGCTCCGTATGAGCGGCAGCCTCTTTAACCAACAAAGGTGAAGCACTAAACAAACCGGATAAAAACTTAGCTTGCCGACCCGTATATTTATCCAGCCATTCTATACCGTGTAAAATCCCCATACTATCAACGGAAGAAAGAACAATGTGATCCACCGTTTGCATAAAACCGGCATCTTGCAAAAGCATAGAAGTCTCACGTTGAAGCAAACCGTCTGCAATCTCTACCACCACATAATCCGTTTGGTTTTGCGTAACGCGGTCGAGCAATGTTTCGTAAAGGTCCAACAACTCGGGCAATTCACACAAATAAGTAGAAGGAAAGCCCATAGAAGAAAAATCCGCTACCTGCTCAGCTCCACAATCACGCACCAAGGAGCGATCCTTGGTAAAAACCGTGCCGGTAAGTTTTAGATAAGCCACTTTTTTTCCAGCCAGCATCAACCCTCGGGAGAGAAAAGCTGCGGTAGTTGTTTTTCCACTATCCATTCCCGTTCCCAAAGACAGAATCACTTGATAAGGACGCCGAATGCCCGGCTGAAAGGGCAGCAACTCGCCCGCCAATTGTTTGCTGTTGAGAACTTCTCCGGTAAACGGGTCGGTTACATAGCCGATTAAGCGCAAAGTCGTAGGGCCTTTTAATTCGATTTTTGCATGCATGCTGGCCAACACACCCACGGCGCCCCCCTTGCCGAGGATGTGGTACTCCCGTTGATAGCTATCGGGAATATAGCCTTCAAACTGCTCTGTAGCATAGCGATTTCCAAAAGCCATCATGATGTAATCACCGGGAAATATGTAGGTATTGTTCCCGTTGAGACCTTGAATACTGGGATGCTTACCAATCTCCAAGACCCGAAAAACAGCCAAATCACCCGCCTGCGGTTGATAAGTCGTTTTCATCTTGCGGTTGATCTTAAAACCCTCCCCCAGATTTTTGCAAATGATGCTCTTTTTGATGCGTAGATTCGTCATGGTAAAATAGTTGTTTTTTTACAAAACCCCTGAGAAAACACTCTTTTACTTTCTAAAATCCAACCTAAAACTCAAGCTGGCTCCAATGATGGAATAATCGTTGAAAGCATAGCGTATTTTAGAGCCTGATTTGTTGGGCACGTTGATGTCGCGGTTCTTCGTAAAGTTCGTGTTGAACTCTTTTTGCAAAGTATAGTACAAGCTGAGACGCAGTATTCTGGAAGGCCTGAAGCGCATGCCCAGACTAAAGCGAGCGCGGTGAAAATCATTAGGAGCCTGGGTAACGAGCCACTCTCCACTGGCATCATAGTACTTGAGCGGCTTCCCATCCAAGTAGTAATAAAGTTGTCCTTGTAGATAAGGCCGTGCCCGCCAAAAGTTTATAGATGGTAAATAAAAGCGAGACGTCCAGATAAAACGATACTTGTATTTAGCTAGTTGAGGAAAAAACCATTCAGCCGTTATGCTGTTCTTCCAGCGAAAATCCCCCAGGCGCTGAGTATGGGAAGTCCTTGCACTTACGCGATGATACCACAAAAAACGGGTGTTCCCCCGAAAATACATGGGGCGATAAGCCAACTCTACCCGCATCGCTCGATTCAAACGATACTCCACAGACAAGGTGTTTAGTAACAAGCGCAGTTGGTAGTCCGGTCGCACGTCAAAACCGTACAACTGCTTTACACGAGCCGTCCAGCGCTTGCTCAAACGCATATCCAAGCCCAAATTGTAATAATTTTTTAAACCCAACGGCAAGTCCTGAGCATGCACCACCTGCATACTAAACAAAACAAACAAGAATAAAGCTCCCAAAAAAAACGACTTTCTCATTCTGAATCTTTTTAAAAAACGCTTGTATTTCACCATACGGACAAGAGCTTACAAAAGGTTGCTTCAATCAGTACTTTTTCCCGAAAGGAAGTGTATAACCCAGAGTAGCCCTCAAGCCTACGGCATGACTTGGTTCCAAGCCAATCTGCAAATTGGCCAGGTAATGATAATAGCTCACATTAAAACGCAAATGAATGTTTCTGCGAGATGGTAAAAAATACCAATCTGCACCCAGACCTGCCCACCAATAAGCAGCATACCACTTGTTTCCCTTCTCCTCATCATACACCGAAAAATTCAAAATGGTTTCATGGCTCGCCTGACTCTTTTGGAAATAGTATTCCAAGTGATTTTTTCTGCTTTGCTTCTGCCAAATACTCCCACCAAGCACATAAGGCTCTAAAGATTTTTCTTCTTTATGAAGTCTAAATTCCAACCCCAAAGGCCATTGGTAATACGTCAAATACGGCTCAACCCGCACCAATTGATGCTCCGATGAAGGTGGCTCAACAACGGGATAACGCACAAAATGGTCCTTCTCATACTCGTTGTAATTAACGCTCATCAGCTCCATACCAGTAAACAAACGAACGCGCGGATTTAAAAACAGAGAAAGACTTAGGCCATTGCTATAGGCCATTTTCTCCTCCAACCCACCTTGTAAAAACAAACTGGGATGGAAGGTAAAACCCAAATCTACGGCATCGGGAAGCAAGGCCTGCGAGGCTTGATAACTCAAATCGGCAAAACGACTTTTCCGACTACTCTTCAAGGCTGCTGCTCGCACAGCCTCTACATTGATCTCACGAATTGAGAAATTCGGCACCTTCGAAGAAGCGGGTATCAAAGAAGAGAGCTTTTGAGCAGAAAGGCGCTGAAGCACCTCAGAGGTCTTTCGAATACCTTCATTCTTTTGTTTACCTACATCCTGTAAGATAAATCCGGTCGAAAGCGGAAAAGAGCTATGCGGTAACGGCCAAAAAGATCGGTCTGCCAAAGCACCACTTCTTGCAAAAAGAGAATAAGAGGCTAAAGAGGGAACAGCACCTAAAATACCGGAACCGGCATGACTTATACTTCCGTAAAAAGAAACAGGCGGATGGCCTTGAACAGCCTGCTCCTCAACTACTAAAGTGCGGCGATAAATGGTATCGTATTCATAAACCACCACCCGCTTGTAAAAGGTATCCGATTGAAAAACAATATCTCCCTGGATAGAACTTTTCTGCAAAGAATTTTCCAATTCATAAAATTCGAGGACCAAAGGCATCAACAAACCGAACAATAAAACGGGCAACAACCAACTCCAGTTGTCGTACCAAAAAGAAAGAAAAGAAAACCGCCCGGGGCGTAGCCGTCCTTGAACTTTCTTCCACACTTCTTCCCGAACCGGAACATCCGGCGGGTTTTCCAAGATGTTTTTAATGTGCTTGTCAAAATCTTTCATGGCAGCTGCGGTTTGTGGCTCTCTCTTGCCTTATCCAATCGAAACCTCGTCGTTAGCCAAAACGAGTTCCTGGAGTTTTTTTCGGGCTTTCGCCAAATTGGATTTAGATGTACCTACACTAATGTTTAATTTTTCTGCTACTTCGTGGTGCTTGAACCCTTCAACGGCATACAGCATGAAAACCGCCCGATAAGCTGGTGGGAGCTGCTGAATACAACGGATCAGCTCTTCATACCCCAAACGAGAAAGAGCCAGTTCTTTTTCGTCCGAAGCAACGGGAACTTGGTCAATTTCAAGCAAATGCCGGTTGTTGTACTTTTCATGCTTGCGAAAATAATCGATGGCAACATTGACAAAAACCCTCCTCAACCAAGGCTTGAAGGGATAATTCGGATCATAGCGGTCTAAGTTTCGAAACAACTTCACAAAACCGTCTGCACAAATTTCTTCAGCCTCTTCTCTATTGCTTGCGTAGCGCATGGCAATGCTGAAGCCATACCCGTAGTAGGCTTCAAAGAGCTTGCGTTCGGCTTTTCGATTCCCCCGCAAACACTCCTCTACAATAAGTTGGATGTTAACCCCTGTTTTCTCCATGATGTGGCATCCATGCTTTGACTCAAAGCAATCAGATCTGCCCTGTCTGGCGCTAGCAGACCAAGCCTTAATGGGCATTCTCTAGCAGCAATGAAGTTTGGCCGGTTGAGACCAACTAAACTCCGGACTTGCTCCAGTGACATAGCATCTATCCCTATTGCCCTAGGTCGGCCGATCTATATCTTTGATACGGGAAGTGCATGCACAAGGTTGCCTGCAAAATGGATTTACAGGCGTTTTCCCACCTTTTTCATCCAATTACTTTCATCTTCATAAAAGTTGATGAACACCCGCAAACCATAATGATTCAACGAGAAACGGGGGGAATCACTGGCATTAGGGACAAGAGCCTGCAACAAATCTTGGGTCTTTAGAGGGAAAAAGCCATACGAATAATATGGTTCTAAGACAAAGCCCCATGGCTTCCCCAAAGTCAAAGAAAGCACAGGGCCTACATGGAGCATAATTTGCTTATTAAAATTCCATTTGGGTCGCCCATCGGCAACGCCATAAGAACGATCTCGAGAAATGAAGTACCCGCCACCAAACCCTGCGCCCAACATAAGCCGGGCTTTTTCTCCCAATGGAAAGTATAAGCCTCCCTGAATATCCACAGAGTAATCTTCCAGCTTTACATTTTGCCGATACAATTTTCCATAAACGTTAAAAAGAGCCGTGCGCTCTTGTGAAATAAAATCAAGATGGTATCCCAGCCAGACCTTTTTTCTCCAAAAATATACATCCTGATAAGAAAAGCCGATAAAATCAGAGAACATATCCATTTCCTTATCTAGATTCCTCGAAGCGTTATATTGTTTGACTATCTCATTAAAAACACTAAAATCGTATCCCTTCCACACCACACCATAAGCATCAAAACGCTCTTGATACTTCTTTTTATTTTCATTTGCAGACTGTGCTTCAACAACAGCAGGAATCAACAAAATCAGCAGCAAAAAGGCAAAAGTTTTCATAGAAAAGAGGCATTAAGAAACAAAGCAGCTCAAATTCAAATCATGTGAAGCAAAGATAAAGCATTTCCTCTAAAGTCCAACAAAAGACAAGACCACAAAGCAGGAGCCCTCCGAACTACGAGTTTTCCTCACAGTGGAAGGCTCCCAGACATCTACCCTGCCACACCTGCAGCGTGGCAGCATAGAGTACTTGACTCCTTTATTCCTTCAAAGGACTCGCCAAAAGCCAAAATCTTCTCCGGAAAAAGTGACAAGTACAACGGCTTATTCCCTCAAGACCTTGCTTGAGTCAAAGCTAATCTCTTCAACGAAAAATACAACCGGAGCAAAGTGGTTTCAGAAAATGAGTACACCTCCTGTGTGGTTTCCGGCAAGACTTTGTAAAGTCGGCGGAAATCACAACGGCAAGTACGCCATTCCCAAACCATTTCCTCACGGATATACCCAAACCGAAATGGTTTGGGATATTTACGACTCGCAAACGAGCGAAAGATAGGGAGTTTGGGAGGCTGACGCCTACCAAACCACTTCGCCACGAGTATATAAAAGGGGTTGGTGTAATCGGTTTTGTCCATGGGCTTCCGGGTTTTGGGATACAAAAACAAACAAATCAAGGAAATTCCCTTCTCCTTCATCTGGGACAAAGATAGCCCCACCCAAATATCGCGTCAATACCCTTTTTGGAGTATGTTTGCTACTGTGAATAAAAAGCCCTATGTTAAAAAAATCCTAAAAGGTTTACAAAAACCCTTGACATAAGACAAATACCCCTTATTTTTGAGCTCGCTTAAGGCCCTGACTGCTACAACCCCATGGAGCATAAGGGTATAACAGCATCTCTTAATCACCAAAATTTTGACCACGATGAAAAAGATTCTTTTTCTCCTTTTGTTTGTAGGGGTAGCCGGCCTGACGGCTCAAGCGCAATCTTGCCACGGTGCAAAGAAAACTTCTTCTGAAGCTCAAGCCCTCACCCAAGATCAAAGTCCTGAAGTTTTGGCAGCTGCAGAAAAAGCAGCCCAAGCCGACGAAAACATTGAAAAGCGCGTTTGCCAAAAAAGCGGTAAAGTGTCCTTCGTCCGCAAATCTGTCTGCCAAAAATCGGGAAATATAAGCTATAAGCCGGTTGTTTTTGACGCCGAAAAAGGTGCTTTTGTAGATGCCTCAAGCTCTTGCTCTGCTAAAGAAAAAGCAGCTTGTTCAAAAAAAGCAGGCGATAAAAAAGCTTGTAGCAAAAAAGATAAAGCTTGCTGTAGCAAAGGCGCCAAATCGGGCAAGGCCTGCTGCAAAAAAGCTAAAGCCGACGAAAAAAGCTAAGAATCAAAGCGCCTCCTTAATGGGGGCGTTTTGCATAAAAGGGGGGCAGCATGTCCCCCTTTTTTTCTGTGTTCAGGGGCCTTAACCACCAAGCTTACACAGGCCATCTACCGGATTTGTCCCATTCATCCTATTTTTGTAAAATGGAAAAGACTTTAATCATCAGCGGAGGCACTAAAGGAATTGGCAGAGCCATTGTAGAGCGTTTTGCCCAAGAAGGCTTTACGCTGGTTACCTGCTCACGGCATGCAGAGGATTTAACTCATTTGGCGAAAGCCCTCAAAGAAAAATACCCCAAGATAAAGCTGCATACTTTTGTCGCCGATCTGAGTCAAAAAGGAGAAGTCTTACATTTTGCGAAAGCAGCCCTGGAAGCAGTACCCCAAATTGACTTGCTGATAAACAATGCCGGAGCTTTCCGCCCCGGCGACATTGCCACAGAACCCGACGGACAGCTCGAATGGGCTATACGCACCAATTTGTACAGCGCCTATTACCTCACACGAGCACTCTTGCCCCCTATGCTCAAACGCAAAAAAGGACATATTGTCAACATCTGCTCCGTTGCCAGCCTCAAGGCATATCCTCAAGGAGGCTCTTACAGCATCTCAAAATACGCCCTCTTGGGATTTAGCAAAAACCTGCGCGAAGAACTCAAGGATAAAGGCATCCGCGTTACGGCTGTGATGCCCGGAGCCACTTGGTCGGACTCATGGAAAGGCGTTGACTTACCCGAAGAGCGTTTAATGGCAGCTGAAGATGTCGCCAAAGCCGTTTGGTCTGCCTGGGATATGGGCCCTTCTGCCGTCGTGGAAGAGATTGTACTCAGACCTCAGCAAGGCGATTTGTAAAGCTGTTTTTAGCGCCAACGGCGGCGTTGCTTGTTGTTTTTATTCTTCTTTTTCTTTGTCGGTGTATTGGATTTTGTAGGTAGGCCTTGTAATAGATCCGGAATGGAGACATCCTTAGGCAAAGACAATTTCCCTTCGGAAAGTTTTTCCAAATCGGCTTTGATGATTTCATCCGTTACGTTGGATTCCTGATTCCAGGTTTTATAAGCCAGCTTCATGTAAGCGGCAATGGTCAATACAAATTCCCGCTGCTTTTCCTTGTCCTCTTCAGCTATGGCTTTTTCTACCAAGCGCTGAACGTTGTGGCCATAGTGCCGAAGTTTGTAATCGGATTGCGGATAGTGTATGGGCTCCGGCTTTTTCTTGTCTTCCTCAGGCGTTGGTGTATAACCGGTTGGAGGTTCGACATCCAAATCGTAATGGGCTATGCGAAAAATGTTGTTCCATATCTTGATTTGGTAATTGGCCTGGCTGCGTTCCTGAGGGAACATGATGGCGATCAGACGAGCAATTTTTTCCACAAAAGCCTGGCGAAGCTCCTTGTTTTCAATTTTTTGGGCATAGCGCACCATGTTTTGGATATTGCGACCGTATTCCGGAATCACCAAGGGTTCGCGTTCGGAGTTGTAGGGTATGTTGTGCATGATGTACAATCTTTTGAACAAGGCCTTTTTTCAAGGCCATGATGTTTATTCAACCGTTACGGATTTGGCCAGATTTCTGGGTTGGTCCACATTGCAGCCCCGCAAAACAGCTATGTGGTAAGAGAGCAATTGCAGAGGAATGACAGAAAGTAGCGGCGTCAGAAGCTCCTCCGTTTCCGGAATTTCAATGGTGTAGTCGGCCAAATCCGAAATGGCTTGGTCTCCTTCGGTTACCACGGCAATGATGCGACCTTCCCGCGCTTTAACCTCTTGCACATTGCTCACAATTTTCTCATAAGCGCTCTTGTTGGTAGCGATGACAATAACCGGCATGTTTTTGTCAATCAGCGCAATAGGGCCATGCTTCATTTCCGCGGCCGGATATCCCTCTGCATGGATGTAAGAGATTTCTTTCAGTTTCAAAGCACCTTCCAGGGCAATGGGAAAGTTATGGCCTCTTCCCAGATAGAGCGCATTGGATGCCTCTTTGATCTCACCTGCGATATAACGCACTTGTTCGTCGCATTGAGCCAAGAGCTTTTCCATTTTGGAAGGGATGTTTTCCAAGGCATTCAACAACTTGTGGTAGTAGGATTTGGCTATGGTTCCCTTCTTATAGCCCAAGCTTAAAGCCATGAGCGTCAGCAAAACCACTTGACCGGTAAAAGCCTTGGTTGAAGCTACGCCAATTTCAGGGCCGGCATGAATATAAGAGCCCGCATCAGTCAGACGCGCAATGGAAGAGCCCACGACATTAACGATGCCATACAACAAAGCACCTCGCTCATCGGCCAATTGCAAAGCAGCCAAGGTATCCGCCGTTTCACCCGATTGGGAAAGGCCAAGCACAACATCGCGCTCGGTGAGAATGGGATTGCGGTAGCGAAACTCCGAGGCATACTCCACCTCCACCGGAACCCGTGCAAGCCCCTCAAAGAGGTATTCGCCCAACAAAGCAGCATGCCAAGACGTCCCGCAAGCTACCATGATGAAACGATCAGCCTGCAACAGGCGATTGGCATATTCTTCTACCCCGCCCAGGCGAATCCAACCTTCTTTAGCATGGATACGCCCCCGCATGGCATCGGCAATGGTATGCGGTTGTTCGTAAATTTCTTTAAGCATAAAATAGTCATACCCTCCCTTCTCAATACTCTCTATCTTCATCTCCAATTGCTCAATGTAAGGGCTGAGCAGCTCGTTCTCAATGGTCTTGATTTCCAAACCGGTCTTGCGACGAACCACGGCAATTTGCTCATCGGCCAAATACACAACTCTGCGCGTGTATTCCACAATGGGCGTGCCATCCGAAGCAAAGAAAAACTCTTCATCCCCTATGCCGACCAACAAAGGACTTCCCTTTCTAGCGGCCACCAAGACGTCCGAATCCTCCTTATCCATCACCACAATGGCATAAGCTCCTACCACCTTACTCAAGGCCAGACGAACGGCTTCTTCCAAAGACAAGTTTTCTCTTTGCTGTAGCTCTTCGATCAAATGGACCAAAACTTCCGTATCCGTATCCGACACAAAGCGATGACCCAGCTGTTCCAAAGCTTTTTTCAAAGATTCGTAATTTTCAATAATGCCATTGTGCACCAAGGCCAAACGCCCGTTTCCCGAAAGATGAGGATGAGCATTGGTATCGCTAGGCGGTCCATGGGTAGCCCAACGCGTATGACCTATGCCGACATGGGCCTTGAGTTTTTTGCCCCGAACAAAAGTCGATAAATCCGAAACTTTACCTTTTTTCTTGAATATCTGAAAAGTCGAAGCCCCGTTCAACAAGGCCACACCGGCACTGTCATACCCTCGATATTCCAAACGCTGCAGGCCTTTCATCAAAATGGGGAAAACCTCGCGCGGGCCAATATATCCTACAATTCCACACATAAAAAGTCGGTATTCTATATGCTGTATTCGGAAAAGAAGCGCTTAACAAAACCCAAAGCCTCACTGGTCTAAGGGAGTGTAATACACTTTGAGTTTCATCGGGTAATTGGGATGCTGAGTGCCCCCAAAAACCGTACGCGCAGGAGTTGTATTCCGATACAAAACAGTTATGTACAAATCATCTGGCGTCTCTCCGCGGCGCAAATCCATAAAATGAGAAGTCAGATTCAGGGTATAAGTTATCGGATCCATACCGCGGGGATCTCCGCCAAAAAAAGACGTCAATTGATTGCGCTCCAAAGCAAAGACTACATCATCTATAACGACCAGGTCTCCCTCTTCGTTGCGTTTAGATAAAATGATTTGTTGTACAGGAGGAGGTGCCATGCCCCCGTCTTCCTGCACAGGCACTACCGAAAGCTCCAACTCCGCTCTGTTGATGAGGCTGTCTCTCATCAAACCTGCATAGGGAATGCGCACGTGTATGCGCAACCCCCTCATACCCTGCAGAAAAAGCAACTCCTGTCCCTTAATGCTGTCGTTTAAATACGACTCTACCAAACTGCCTGCGTAATCGTGGCGGAAAGACGTCATGCGCACACCCCCAAAACGAAGCTTGTAGGAATGATATAGCGTATCGTTGTGGTAATAAAAAACCAAACCTGCATCCTCGCGATCCAAATCAAAGGCCAACATCCCGTCTGTAGGCAAATAAGAAGCCAACTCAACACCGGGCAAATAATCCAACAAGGATGAATCCGATTCAAGAACCGAAGAGGCCTGCGCAAAAAGGGCCTCTGCCCAAACCGTATGAATCGGAATGTGCAATTGGGTATTGTAAATCAAGGTGTCCTGCGTATTGATGTCCTCCCCCGGCCGAATGACCCAAACTTCCTGATCAGGACGCGGCCAAAACTGATGCAAAGCAATAGACTCTCCCGTAGAAAAAACGGCTTGGTCATAATAAGAGGAGTCTGTCTCCAAAGGCTGCTCTAAAGCAGCTACCCGCATCGTGAAATACTGCTCGGTATTCCCGTAAAAAGCAGTCGTATCATAAGGCAAAACCAAAACCGCAGAGTCGAAAGTCATGCCTTCCAAATCGGGAGCAGCTCCGTTTAAACGCAGTTGTGCATAAATAACCGATTCGGCATCCCCCACCACAGCATCGCGATAATGCCCAAATAAAAAAGTGTTCAACGCATCAAAACTCGGACTGTAAGTGCGCACGGAATCGGCAATTTCCGTCCAGGCAATGACCGTCATGGTATCGGTAAGCTCCGTACCAATCAAATCCCCGGCAAAGAGATCGTATCCCAGCACAGAGGCTTTGTTGCAAGCCTCAAAGACAAAAATCCAAGACAACAACAAGGCTATAGAAACCACGATTTGTTTCATTCCAAAAGTAAATTTAAGCCCGTGCTGCAGAAACGAGCGGAAAATGGCAAAATTCGGAGCACCCGACTCCGCATTTACTCAATGACCTCTTCGCTCAACAGAGCATGGTAGAAGTCCAAATATTCCTGGAGAAAAGTTTCCTCACCGGAGTGCTTCAACAGGGGTTTATCCCAGTTGCTTACCGCCGATTGCGCACCTTCTTTCAAAGAGTCCGAAGCTACAATTGCAGCATCCGAATAAGCCAAAGCCCCTTGCTCAAAATCCGGTTCTCCACTGTTGAAAAAAGGATCTAATGCGCTTTCGTCCATTTGGTTTATCGTAGCCTTAGCCAAAAACTTGTCGGAAAGAGCCTCTTCAGGCGTATTCCCGTAAGCCGAATAAATCAAATGGGCATTTCGAAACAGAGGTTCGGCTTTGTATGCCGTGCGAATGTAGGCCGGCAACAAACTCGTCATCCAACCATGGGCATGAACCACATCCGGAGGCCAACCAAACTTCTTCACGGTCTCAACAACTCCTTTGCAAAAGAAAATCATGCGCTCGGCATTGTCTTCAAACCACTGCCCCTCTTCCGTAGCAAACAAACCTCTCCCCTTAAAGAAATCCTCATTATCCAAAAAATAAACCTGCATGCGAGCACCCGGCAAAGACGCAACCTTAATGATCAACGGATAATCGTCATCGTTTACGATAATGTTCATCCCCGACAGGCGAACCACCTCGTGCAAACGGTGGCGACGCTCATTGATGGTACCAAAACGCGGCATCAATATCCGCACTTCCATGCCGTCTTCCTGCAACTTCTGCGACAATTGACGAACGATCCCGGAAGCCTCCGACAAGGCCGTATAAGGATCCAACTCCTGAGTTACCATCAATACTTTCTTCTTACTCTCCATGATGTCAAAGAATAGGTGAAAAATGCAACTTGCGTATCAAGAGTGCAAAGTTACAAAAAATTGCGGATTTTAGCGCAAAAATGAGGCCTTCTCAGGCTCTTTTTCAGCTGTAAACCGACAAAAATCACTGTAAAAGCTTCTCCTTCGATGCTCATACGTTTCCGAAAAAAAACGGATTTTGAAAACTACCTTTCCCTTCGCCTTCCGGCAAAAGCCCGCCTGGGTTTTGTCCCCACCATGGGGGCACTCCATCAGGGCCATTTGGCTTTGATTCAACGCGCCTTAGACGAATGCGACCTAGTCGCCTGCAGCATTTTCGTCAACCCCACGCAATTCAACCAAGCTCAAGACCTCCGACACTACCCCCGCACCGAAGAAAAAGACCTACAACAGCTGCTGGAGGTTGGATGCCAGTTGCTTTTTTTGCCCACCGTTGAAGAAATTTACCCGGAAGGGCCTGATAGAGCTTCTAACCCCTTCTCTTTCGGCGAATTGGAAAGTGTCATGGAAGGCGCACATCGCCCCGGGCATTTTGCCGGAGTGGCCCAGGTGGTCTCACGCCTACTCCAAATCGTCAGGCCGCATGCCCTGTACATGGGGCAAAAGGACTACCAACAAACCCTCATCGTGCGCTCTATGCTCCGGCAAATGCAAGCCGAAGTAGAGCTGGTTGTATGCCCCACCGTGCGCGAAAAAGATGGCCTCGCACTAAGCTCCCGAAACTTGCGCCTCAAGCCCGAACAACGCAAGCTGGCACCTCAAATCTATCGGCATCTCCAAGCCGCCCGACTGGCCTTTCTGGAAAATCCCCTGGCCTTTCGGCAAATAGAAGAACAACAGTTGCAAAAACTAAGCCGATTACCCGATTTCCGCCCCGAATATTTTTGCTTCGCCCGCACCCACGACCTCAAACTCCTGGCCGAATTGCCGCCCGAACAACTTCCCCCTCCCCGAGAAGTCGTCCTCTGCACAGCCGTTTGGGTAGGTCAGGTCCGCCTGATAGACAACCTCATGATGGCTTGAAGCGTTCTTGCTGCACAAGGCATGCCCTCAGCGCTAAACTCCAAGCTGGTAAAAATGGTTAATTTTGCGCTGAATTTGCCGAAAGGCAACACAAAATCAAGCGTCCTCAACCAAGCCTGCAGCACATGATGCTACAAATGTTCAAATCAAAGATTCATCGCGTACGCGTAACGGAGGCCAACCTCAACTACGTGGGAAGCATCACCATCGATGAAGCCCTCATGGAGGCGGCCAACATCCTGGAAGGCGAACGCGTGCAAATCGTGAACAACAACAACGGCGAGCGCCTGGAAACCTACGTCATCCGAGGCGAACGCAACTCAGGTATCATCTGCCTGAATGGAGCCGCCGCCCGAAAAGCAGAAGTCGGCGACGTGCTCATCATCATCTCCTATGCCTGGATGGATGCCGAAGAAGCCAAAACCTTTAAACCCGTGGCCATTTTCCCCGACGAAAACAACCGCCTGCCGGAAAGCTGAAGTCCCCAAGCCCTCCTAAAATCACCCCTTTGAAAAAATTGCTGCGCGACCTGCTCAAAGCCCTGCTCTTCCTGCTCCTGGGAAGCCTCATTCTCTGGTTGGTCTGGCGACAACAACAACAAGCCTGGGAAGCGCAATGTGCTCTGGACGGCATCCCCCCTCACGACTGCAGCCTCCTGGCCAAAATCACTGCCGATTTTGCCTCAGCGAAATTCTCTTACCTCTTTCTCATCTTGCTGGCTTTTGCCGTGAGCAACATCAGCAGGGCCGCTCGCTGGCTCATGCTGCTGCAGCCCCTGGGCTATCGCCCCGGTTTTCTCAACGCTTTTCTCACCATTATGCTGGGCTACTTCGCCAACCTGGGCCTGCCCCGAGCCGGTGAACTGGTACGCGTAGCCTCGCTGGCCAAATACGAAGACATCCCTGCCGAAAAAGTACTGGGCACCGTGGTCGTGGACCGCATCGTGGACGTACTGTCTTTGGCCATCGTAATAAGCCTGGCCTTTTTACTGGAATTCGACACCATCTTCGGCTTCCTGGCCCCTTGGTTTGGCGAAAGCCCCGAAAACACACAAACGAACCTACTTGGCTATTTGGCCGGAGCAATCATTTTTGCGAGCACCCTGTTTTTTTTCTTCCGGAAAAGATGGCTGCAAAGTCGCCCGGGGAAAAAGATACGCGCCATGCTTCAGGGTTTCGGCGAAGGCCTGCGCAGCATCCGACACCTCAAACATCCCGGGCTCTTTGCCTTCCACAGCCTCAACATCTGGCTGATGTACTACCTGATGAATTGGCTGGGCTTCCAAGCTTTTGGCCCCACTGAACAACTCGGCTTTTCTGCTGCCTTAGTCATTTTTGTAGCCGGCAGTATAGGTATGGTCATTCCTTCTCCCGGAGGTATGGGTACCTACCACCTCTTGATTACGGCTGCCCTCACCGGCCTCTACCATCTCCATGGGCCCGATGCCTTCTCCTTTGCCAACATCGTATTCTTTACCATCCAAATCGGGGCCAATGTCTTATTGGGCTTACTGGCCCTCATCTTGCTACCCATCATCAACGGGAAAAGACCCGCCCAAACCGACAAACGCTCCCCTGCCGCCTGAATTCTCAGGCTCGCACCTTCCTAAAAAAACGGCCTCAACTCAAGACTGGTTGCTACAGCAGACTTTGCGCAAAACCCCTTATCTTTGCCCATCAAATTTTCTCACTCAAAACAAAAACCATGTCTGACGAAATCAAAAATGCCGGCAAAAAAGGATATTTCCTTCTCTGGCTCATCTTCGGCTTTGGCATGTTTCTGGCCGTCGTCCTGTACATTTATTTCTACAACTTCAAACTGACATTCTGAAGGCCAAAGCCCTGATTTTCGCAGCAGGTCTGGGCACTCGCCTGGGCCATCTGACGGCTCACCAACCCAAGGCTTTGGTAAAAGTAGCCGGCCGACCTCTGCTTGCCTGGGCTTTGCAGCGAATGCAAGAGTACGGTATTCGAGAAGTCGTTGTTAACGCTCATCACTTCGCAGAACAAATCACGGTTTTTTTGGAAGAATACAAAAATACCGACATGGACATTAGCGTGTCCGACGAACGAGAACTGCTGCTCGACACCGGAGGAGGCTTGCGCAAAGCCAAAAAATTTTTGCAAGATGCAGAGCACATTCTCCTCTGGAATGTGGACGTCATCGCCCATATCGATTTTCAGGCTTTCGCCAAATATCACCAGGCCCGAAACGGATTAGCCACTTTGGCCGTGAGCCGGCGAACCAGCTCCCGCCACCTGCTTTTTACCGAAGACAAACGCCTTGCCGGCTGGGAAAACACACAAAGCAAAGAGCGCAAAATCTGCTTAAAAGGGCAAAAACTACAAGCCCTGGCTTTTAGTGGGATACACCTCATCCGCAGAGAACTGCTCAACCTCTTGCCCGAAAAAAGCGTTTTTTCTATCATAGAGGCCTATCTGCAATCTTGTGGTCAATACCCCATTTACGCCTGGGAACACCCCGCAAAGCAGTGGATTGATGCCGGCAAACCCGAAGATCTACCCCGAGCAGAACAACTCATTCAAGGCCGCCATAAGACAAGCCGCTAAACAACACATGAAGGACAAACAAGGACGCACCATCAACTACCTGCGCCTCGGTCTAACGGACCGTTGCAACCTCCGGTGCACCTATTGCATGCCGGAAGAAGGCATTAACTACCTGCCCCGACGCGAGCTGCTCTCTTATGAAGAATTGCTGCGTCTCATCAGGCTCCTGAGTAAAAACGGGATCACCAAAATCCGCATTACGGGAGGAGAGCCTTTTGTGCGCAAAGGCATCATGGAGTTTTTACATGCCTTGCGGCAAATCAGGGAAGTACAAAAAATCAAGCTCACGACCAACGGAAGCCTCATCGAACCCTTCTTACCGGACCTAAAAAAACTCGACATCACCTCCGTCAACCTCAGCCTCGACAGCCTGCGTGCCGAGCGCTTTGCCGACATCACCCGACGCGACACTTTCAAAAGTGTCATGCAGGCCTTCCAACGCATGTTGGAAATGGGCTTTCAAATTAAAATTAATGCCGTGGTCATGGCTGACAAAAATACCGATGAAATTGTGGATATGGCGATGTTGGCCAAGGAAGAACCCATAGAGATGCGCTTCATAGAGGAAATGCCCTTTAACGGACAAGGCCTGCGCTTGCCGGAATCCGATTGGGACCACCTCCGCATCCTCCAGCACCTGCGCGAACACATCCCCGGTTTGAAAAAAATACCCAGCGGACCAAACGCCACAGCTGTTCGTTATACCGCTCCGGGTTTTAAGGGCAGCATAGGCATTATTGCCGCCTGGTCTCGCACCTTTTGCGGCAGCTGCAACAGGCTTCGCCTGACACCCAAAGGCACCTTGCGCACCTGTCTTTACGATACCGGCACTTTCAACCTGCGCGACCTGATGCGTGCCGGAGCCACTGACGAGCAATTGCTACGGGCTATACAAGAAGCTTTGCTCCACCGCGCAGCAAACGGCTTTGAAGCCGAAGCTCGCAGTACTTCTTTTCGCAACGAATCTATGGCTGAAATCGGAGGTTGAAAATTATTACCGCCAAGCCTCTCCTATCAAAAAATCAAAGTGGTATTGTGCGCGTATGCGACGCAACTTAGCCGCATACTGGGGGTCGGTAGCATAACCGCAACCCGCTATGACCTCAACCCAATCGTCAAAGGAAGGTTGGTCGTAGGTCATGATATCGAGATAGCAAGCCCGTACCTGTAAGTGTTCAATGTAATCCAGAAAACTCTCATAAGCCGAGTCATAACTTTTAAAACAGGTATAAGCCATCACTCTCCCCTTCCCTTCCACATAATCCATGTGCATCATACAGTAAGAAGGTCCGTCTTCGTAGGGGTTTTTGATGCCGAAGTGATTGTTGGCCATCAGTGTCAATTCGCTGCGCCCCCAGCCCGATTCCAAAGCAGCTACACAGAGCAACAAATCCACGGGAAAATTCATTTGCCTGGCAGCAGCAGAAGCAGCTGGCAGATTTTCGTTCAAGTAAGTCAGTACCACGGGAGGAATATCCTTCCACAATTCGGCATCATAACGCAAATTGGGATAGGCACTTTGCGCCAAAGCCCCGGTGCCCATACCTACAAAAAGAAGAAAGAGAGATATGCTTCGCATCATCGCTCGTCTTTTCTCTGAAACCTGCTTTTTACCGGCAGATAAGCGGATAAAACGGGAAAGCCTGCCTTGAGGCAGGCTTTCCCTTCATCTTATTCTTCGGGTTTTTGCTGCATAGCCGATTCCAACATCCTACGCTCTTCTTCTCGTTCATGGATTTCCTTGCTCATCACCAGCAGTTTGTCGTATTTGCGCAAGCCCGTACCTGCAGGGATTTTCTTACCGACAATCACGTTTTCCTTCAAACCCAGCAGTTTATCCCGCTTAGCTCCGATGGCTGCCGTACTTAGCACCTTTGTCGTCTCTTGGAAAGAAGCTGCCGAAATCCAGCTTTGTACGCCCAGAGAAGAGCGGGTCAATCCTTGCAACAAAGGCTTAGAGGTAGCCGGCACAGCATCGCGATATTCGACGAGACGCAAATCGTTTCGCTTGAGGTAGGAGTTCTCTTCCCGCAATTGGCGCAAAGTAACCAACTGCCCGGGTTTTAGGTTTTGAGAATCACCAGCTTCCGTAACGACCTTCTTGTCGTAGATGAGGTCGTTTTCTTTCATGAATTCGTACTTGTCCACTGCTTCACCTTCCAAAAAGCGGGTATCACCCGGATCTTCTATCTGCACCCGCCGCATCATCTGCCGCACAATGACCTCAATATGCTTGTTGTTAATACCGATGGCTTGGGAGCGATAGACTTCTTGCACCCCATTGACCAAGTATTCCTGCACGGCAAAAATGCCTTTGATGGCCAGAATATCCTGAGGAGAAATGGTGCCGTCGGACAGTGGCGTTCCCGCTCTCACAAAGTCGCCTTCTTGGACCAGAATGTGCTTAGACAAGCTGATGAGATACTTGCGCTTTTGCCCGTCTTTAGCCGTAATGATCACTTCGCGATTACCTCGTTTAATTTTGCCGAAGCTCACGATGCCATCGATTTCAGACACCACGGCGGGATTAGCCGGATTACGCGCTTCAAACAATTCGGTAACACGGGGCAAGCCACCGGTAATATCCTGCAATTTACCCATGGTACGCGGGATTTTGGCAATCCGCTGTCCCGGGCCCACTTTTTGACCATCTTCCACTGCCAAGTGAGCACCCACAGGTAGGTTGTAACTCTTGATTTCTTCTCCTTTCTCGTTCAGGATTTTGATGGCAGGAATGATGCGACGGGCGCGATTTTCAATAATCACCTTTTCTTGGTGCCCCGTTTGTTCGTTTTGTTCAACGCGACAAGTAATGCCCTCTTCGATGTTTTCGTAAGCGACCGTACCACCTACTTCGGTAACGATGACGGCATTGAAGGGGTCCCATTCACAGATGACGTCGCCCTTCTTCACTTTTTGCTTGTCTTTCACATACAAGATGGCACCATAAGGGATGTGGTGATTGACAAAGACTTTTCCACTGGCTTTATCCTTGATGCGAATTTCACCCGTACGCGAGAGTACCACTTGCTGCTCCCCACCCGATTCATCGCGTCGGGTAGTTACACGGATATTGTCGAATTCCGCTACTCCTTCAAATTTGGAAACAATTTCCGATTCCGTTTTGGACAGCGAGGCGATACCCCCGATGTGGAAGGTACGCAGAGTCAGCTGGGTACCCGGTTCACCAATGGATTGGGCCGCGATGACGCCTACGGCATCTCCTTCTTCGGCTATCCGGTTGGTCGCCAGGTTTTTGCCATAACACTTAGCACAAACTCCACGACGGGCTTCACAGGTAAGTACGGAGCGAATGGTTACGCTGTCAACGCCCACCTCTTCAATATAAACAGCCTTGTCATCCGTGATATAAGCACCCGCTTCCAGAATCACTTCTCCGGTTACGGGATGATGGATGGCATACAAGGTATAACGCCCTGCTATGCGTTCCGACAGACTTTCGATGACTTTGTCGTTCTCTTTCAATTCTCGGGTTTCAATACCTCGCAGGGTGTGGCAATCGCGTTCGGTAATCACCACATCTTGAGCCACATCGACCAAACGACGGGTCAAGTAACCGGCATCTGCCGTTTTCAAAGCCGTATCGGCCAGACCCTTGCGCGCACCGTGCGTAGAGATGAAGTACTCCAGCACCGACAGCCCATCTACGAAGTTGGACAGAATCGGGTTTTCGATGATAGCCGCTCCGGTATCTCCGGATTTACGGGGCTTGGCCATAAGGCCACGCAGCCCGCAGAGCTGTTTAATCTGCTGTTTAGAACCCCGGGCACCCGAATCCAGCATCATGAAAACCGAGTTAAAACCATCTTTGTGTTCCGCCAGTTCCTTCATCAAGGTATCGGTAATCTTCTGGTCGGCATACGTCCATTTGTCGATGATTTGGTTGTAGCGCTCGTTGTTGGTGATGAGCCCCATGTTGTAATTTTCCCAAATCTCATCGACTTCTGCCTGAACCTCCTCGATGACCTTGTGCTTGATGGTTGGCACGATCAGGTCTCCCAGATTAAAAGACAAACCGCCTTTAAAGGCCCAGCTAAAGCCGAGGTTTTTGATTTCATCCAGGAATTTGGCCGTGGTGGCAAAATCCGTTCTACGCAGTACCTCGGCAATTACTTTTTTCAGTTTCTTTTTGGTCATCAGCTCATTGACGAAGGGCAAGCCTTCGGGCAAGGCCTTGTTGAAGATGACCCGTCCGGGCGTAGTTGCCAATCGCTTTTTCGTCAAAGTACCGTCTTGATCTTCAACTCCAACCCGCACTTCGATCAGCTCGTGCAGCTTCACCTGCCCTTCGTTGTAAGCGATAAGCACTTCTTCTTCCGAGTAAAAACGGCGATACTTTTTGCTCTTTTCCTTTTCTTTGAGCTCTTTGTTGCTGATTTTGGTGATGTAGTACAGGCCCAATACCATATCCTGAGAAGGTACGGTTACCGGTTCACCGTTTTGGGGGTTGAGCATGTTGTGGGAAGAGAGCATCAGCACTTGAGCCTCCAGGATAGCTGCCTGAGAAAGAGGCACGTGCACAGCCATTTGGTCTCCGTCAAAGTCGGCGTTAAAAGCACTACATACCAGAGGATGCAGCTGAATGGCCTTGCCCTCAATCAAACGAGGTTGGAAAGCCTGAATAGACAACCTGTGCAAAGTCGGGGCACGGTTGAGCAAAATGGGATGTCCTTTGAGGATGTTTTCGAGAATATCCCAAATCATGGGATCCTTGCGATCCACCAGTTTTTTGGCAGACTTCACCGTTTTAACTACGCCCCGTTCAACCAATTTGCGAATGATAAAGGGTTTGAAAAGCTCGGAAGCCATGCCTTTCGGCAAACCACACTCGTGCAATTGCAAATCCGGCCCCACTACGATGACCGAACGCCCCGAATAATCCACGCGTTTACCCAAGAGGTTTTGGCGGAAGCGCCCCTGCTTACCCTTCAAAATATCGCTCAAGGATTTCAGCGGTCGGCCACCTTCACCCTTTACGGCATTGGATTTGCGCGAGTTGTCAAAGAGAGAATCTACGGCTTCCTGCAACATGCGCTTTTCGTTGCGCAAAATGACCTCGGGAGCTTTAATCTCCAACAAGCGCTTGAGGCGGTTGTTGCGAATGATGACGCGTCGATACAAATCGTTCAAGTCGGAGCTGGCAAAACGCCCGCCATCCAAAGGCACGAGTGGACGCAGCTCCGGTGGAATTACCGGAAGATACTGAATGATGGTCCATTCCGGCCGGTTTTCGACCCGCGTTTGGGCATCGCGGAAAAGCTCCACCACCCGCAAGCGCTTCAAGGCTTCCGACTTGCGCTGCTGGCTGGTTTCCGTAGCAGCCTGATGACGCAAATCGTAAGAAAGTTGATCCAAGTCCAAATTGACCAAAAGATCGTGTACGGCCTCTGCCCCCATTTTGGCAATGAACTTTTGGGGGTCGCTGTCGTCCAATTTTTGGTTGTCGGGCGGCAGCAATTCCAAGGCCTCCATGTACTCCTCTTCCGTCAACAATTCCAAATAGTTGAAGCGGTCTTCCAAAACGCCCGGCTGAATCACGGCATAGCGCTCATAATAGATGATGGTCTCCAGCTTTTTAGAAGAAAGCCCCAGTAAATGACCGATTTTATTGGGCAGGGAGCGGAAAAACCAAATGTGCACGACCGGCACGACCAATTTGATGTGGCCCATGCGCTCACGACGCACCTTCTTCTCGGTTACTTCCACCCCACAGCGATCGCAGACAATACCCTTATAGCGGATGCGCTTGTATTTGCCACAGTAACATTCGTAGTCCTTCACCGGCCCGAAAATGCGCTCGCAAAACAAGCCGTCACGCTCCGGTTTGTAAGAGCGGTAATTGATGGTTTCCGGCTTGAGCACCTCACCGTAAGAGCGCTCCAGAATTTCATCCGGAGAAGACAAACTCAGGGTGATGCTTTCAAAACTTTGCTTTTGAATGGACGGTTCTTTTTTAAAAGGCATGGATCTTGCACTTTATGATGCGCCTTGTTGCCTCAAAGCCACAAGGCTGAATAAAAACAAATTTTTTCATTTGCCGAAAGGCAAAACTCACTGAAACCTCACCTCCAGAGCCAAACCACGCAGCTCGTGAATGAGCACGTTGAAAGACTCCGGAATGTTGGGCTCCGGCAAGGGATCCCCTTTGACTATGCTCTCGTAAGCCTTGGAACGCCCCATCATATCATCGGACTTAATGGTCAGC
>Ga0256839_1001644_pt1 | contig 26666 bp, 26 predicted proteins | sample 354166metaG_FD_185968 | JGI IMG/M metagenome (GOLD analysis project Ga0256839, IMG submission 185968) | Hydrothermal vent microbial communities from Mid Atlantic Ridge, Atlantic Ocean - 354-166 | ecosystem: Environmental > Aquatic > Marine > Hydrothermal vents | place: Atlantic Ocean: Mid... | reverse complement strand
GGTTGATCAACGACTCCAGCACCGCCAGCTGTGGTTGTATTCCATGTTCTACTACGTTTTGGTTCTGGTCGGGGAATTCCAGCTGATCCACGGCATCAATATCAACCTCGATGGTCAGGGTTTCAATCGCCGGACCTTTAAAGCGTAATGCTTCTCCCTGGCCTTCACCAAAACCCTGGGGTTCATAGGATCGACTCAAACTCTCCGGGTTATATTGCATCGTTATCATGTTTAGCGTTGCACCGCTTTTGGCGTCGATTAATACGATGCCGCTTTTTATGACTCTTGGTGAATTTGGGAAGGTTGTCATCGTCTTTCCTAATTATTTGTGTTCGTCTTTAAAATCGATTCGTAAAATATTTATTACTCGTTACAACCTTGCGTTTTGATGCATGGAATGTACCCAAGCCTAGCTTAACAAGGAATCCGATGAACATATAAGTCAGAGTTTTTCTGACCTTTTCTACACAGAATTATCCAGAACGTCAGACAATAGCCCTTGATAGTCTTGTGTAGTTATAAATAACCCTACACCCACCACTGCCAGGACATAGTTGGTGATTCGCATTCGCACCGACGGCTGCAACTGCTCTGCGATAGTAACTATCACCCTGTTTAAAATATTCAACGAGTATGGAATCATATTTATTGGGTGGGTATCCCCATAAATAGGGGTCAAATCTATTTTTAGCCCTTCTTATAATGACAGCTGTTGCCTCTACTGTGCCTGCGTTAGTTAATAAGAAATCAATAATTGCTGAGACTTGAACATTATTCAGCGGTGAGTTTGGAACGACCAACCCTTCCGCCCCAACCATTTGAGTAGCTGTCCTAACATTTATATTTGCTGGTCCCACATCATTTTCCATCGTATTTAATAACTTTGAGTCAAAGTCAAAAAATCTATCAATATCAATCATCCATTCAGCAAGATTGTCTAATATAGCGTCTTGAATTGAATCCACCACACTGCGTGGGAGCTCTCGTGTTCTATATTCGTCGGCTATTGCGCCAGCAATCGCAGTAGGAGGAACACCTTTTCTTGTTGCTTGTGCCTGTATAAAACGCTTAATGGATCTAATAAACCGCATAACACGACTATCATAAACCACATTAGTTGACGGCTCACAGCTGCATGCGATGCCACGCGCCTCAGGACAAGCTACAGGGCGCATTTCAATCGCCTGATACAGTGCCTCCAAGGCATCAGGTGTTACAGAAGATAATGTGCCATTATCATGGCGAATAGCACTAAAGTTGGAAATATGAGTGGAACCATGTGGAGAGAAGTGAATGATACCATTATCACAGACCCTTAATATGCTTCTTGTTTCATTAACTCCGTTATTATAAGTCAGCTCTACATGTGTTGGATCTCCATCGAGCCGTTGAATGAGATCCCTTTTTCCCGCCTGTTGGATAGTATGTGTTAATTCATGAGCAAGCAGTTTCCTCCCCGCTAACCCATTTGAAGAATACTCTCCAGCCCCAAAAACAATATCTTTCCCAAGTGTAAAAGCTCGAGCACCAACCGATTGTGCCACTCCGGCTGATCGAATATCATTATGTATCCGTACATCAGAAAAATCTGCCCCAAAACGCGGTTCAAAAAAGCTTCGTTCTGACTTGGATAAAGGTTGCCCGCCACCTTGCAATGATTGAATGCCAGCACTAATCTTTGGTGTAGCCTCGGGAGTCACGTCCCCAGTTATTTTAGCCTGAATAAATCCATTTTCTTGGGTTTGGCACTTTGGACAAAAATTAGCTGGTTCAACAGACCGACCCTCATCCTTCGCCGCTTTATACTCTGCTGAGCACGGCGCACAGACATGCTGGATTGTGCTGCTTCCAGAATTAGCACTATTTTTCAATGACGAACCATCAGCTGAAGAATAGCCCCGAGGCTCCGGCATCCGCATTACCTGCTCCGCTATTTGATCTGCCTCCTGCTCATACTTATCTCCTGGCTTGCCAATCTTTAATTTTGTCTGAACTTGAGGTGGGCCAGATACATTCGAATAGTTCTGCCGAACTATTGGCATTGAAGGGTACGCCTCAATTTGACTAAAATCGTGGGAGAAGTTCGATCCTGACGAGCTATTTTCTAACAGTTCATGACCAGAAAGTACTCGCACAGCGGCACGCCGCAATAGCCCCCTTGTTTGCAGTGGCAGGGCTTGCTTTGGTGTTTGAATGGCCGCCCGTTGTTTCATTGATTAATCCCACCATAAACCGACCAGGCAATCTGTTGAGCAATATTGGATGGCTCATTATTGCTACTGCCGCCAATTGTTATTGAATCTGTTCGCATGGCGTTAACAGTGCCGCCTTTTTGTAAACCGGACGCTACACCATTCTGACCAAGAAACCTTGTCGGCTTTCTCTCAAGGCTCGTGTTTAACATCGGTTGCTGATGCGACTCCAACACAACCAACGCTAATTCTTCAATCTGCAAATTTATATTCATATTACGGCTTCCAGATTACCTTGTCAGACAAGATCAGACCCGCTTGGCCGGATGCTCCAGACAATTTTGTGTAAAAAGTGCTCGCGAAAAACTCATCATTCATTGTCATATTTACCCAAGATTGGTACGTAGAACACACTCTGCCTGGTTAAGATGTCAGTAGATAGCTCCTATTTTTTTACCCGCAGCATAGGTCAGCATTGTTTAACCCTATAACAGATTTAAGGTAGACAGTCAGCTGCAACACCACCATGATTTCCCAAATCAAAATGGTGTGTATCACCGCTTTCAGCATCCAGATCAGCAATACCCCAGCGCAAATGCCCAACATCCGCCATAGCCACCACAAATTCTCGATTCATATCAAGAAAGCCTCGTGCAGGGTTGCGAGTGTTATCTGGGCGAGCCTCAGGAGTGCCTCGCACCATTGGGATACGTACATGTTCATAATCACGCAGCATGCGAAAATAAATATCCCTGGCCCGCTGAAGATCAGCATTGGTAAAGTAGTGACCAGGCCTGTCATCACCTGGCCTGGCCATGTGATGAACCATATACATTTGTATGTCAATAATACCCAGAGCTTCAGGTTTACGCTCAGTCTCAGGGATAGCCGCTAGCAAGCCTGTTTCAGAAGCTGCTTCAATATCGGCAATGGGCCGACGGCGTACCGCTGTGGGATCTGTAAGAAAAGCGAGGCTCAGATATGTACTCAGAACATCTGATGTCTCTTTGAAGCGATCAAAGACATCCTCTGTGCTTTCACTCTCTCTCCGCATACTGACATCAGCACGATTAGGCACCCCAAACACAAACTCCTTTGCTCGATCAAAAACATTGACTGTGGCCTGACGTTGCGCTGTTAAACTCTGGCCAGCTCGCTCACCACCAAGCATCTCACTGCCATTCGCCTGATTGCTGCGGGTGACGATATAAGGCTGATTAGCATAATTAACATCCACCGCAGAGCCTGAACAGTGTTTGCTTGTCGATGGACTGTTGCGCTGACGCCAGCCACGGATACTGTAAATGCCAGCCCAGCGCCGAACCGTTAAATCATCAGCTGCTGGGGTGCCGTGGGCAGCTTCATAATCCTGCCTCAATTGAGCTGCAACATTATCCAGCCTGGATGCCATGATTGGATTCACGCCGCCGCCTATATTTAAACCAAGAAAGTGATGTGCAGTCACCTGGCTCGGCTTACGCTGAACGACTAAAGGTGTCGAAAAGGAGGAGATTCCCAAGCTCTGTGGTCGTCTGCGATTTGACAGGGAAAGTTCTGGCTGTTGCTGCATCACATGAGCCAATTCATGACTTAGGAGACGTATTTTCTCCCCTGACAATACACCTGGAACATACTCGCCAGCTCCAAAGACAATATTTTTCCCCGTTGTGAAAGCGCGGGCATTGATTGACTTGGCTGTAGCCGCAGCTCTCACATTGTTATGTAGGCGTACCCCCGAAAAATCACCCCCAAAACGAGGTTCAAAAAAAGCCCGTTCTGAGCGGGATAATGGTGTCCCTCCTCCATGCAGTGACTGAATATCCCGCGCTGTCTCCACTGATACTGGAACACCTTCCTTCTCTTCAATTTCCTGTCGTTGAAGTTCTGGGCCAAGCAATTTTGTTTGTACCAAGTCCTCTTTCTGTTCACGACAGTTTATACAGAGGTTGGCAGGATTATTTGGACGACCCTCATTTTCAGCCGCTTTATATTCTTCCGAACAGGGAGCATAGATGCGCTGGATTGTTCCACTGCTGGGGTTAACACCATTTGCTAGTGATGAGTCACCAGTCGAAGAAGATAACCAAGGTTCCGGCATCCGCATCACCTGTTCTGCCACCCGATCCGCTTCTTGTTCATATTTATCTCCTGGTTTGCCAATCGTTAGCTTGGCCTGAATCCAGGGTAGGCTGGGTACATTCGAACGGTTATGCTTAACTATTGGCATTGAAGAGCGCATCCCAATTCGACTAAAATCGTGAGCAAAGCACGATTCTGCTGAGTTATTTGCGAATAGGTCATGTTCAGACCACGCATGCGCAGTAGCATATGGTAATAGTCCCCTCGTTTGCAGCGGCGGCAGGGTCTGCTTTAGTGTTTGAATGGGTGTCTGTTGTTTCATTGGTTAATTCCACCATAAATCGACCGGGCAATCTGCTGACCAAGACTGGATGGCTTATTATTTCCAGCAATCGCTATTGAATCTGTGTGAATGGTGTTAACTTTAATTGCGGCGCCTTTCTGTAAGCCGGACGCTACACCACTTTGGCCAAGCAAGCTTCCCAGTTCCGCCTCAAGGCTCGCCTTTAACACTGGTCGCTGATGCGATTCCAACGCAACCCCATTCAACACCAACCGCTCAATATGTAAATTAATATTCACTTCACCATCCCTATACTCTCCGACCACCTAAAATCCGATTCCTTCATTGGTCGTTCCAGCTTTTTAAACTCAGTTCGCGTTGCATTTAACAACAACGGCATCGTAACTATCCCGTCTTCTTGCGCCGCCAGAAAAGCGGCATTCAATGCCACGTTATGAATATTACCGCCGGTGAGGTTGAATTTGGCCAGATGTGAGTAATTCACACTGTTGTCAACCGGGGTATTGGCGGTAAATACTTTACGCCAGATTTCTTTGCGCTCTGCCACACCTGGAAAAGGGAAATCGACAATAAACCGCAGCCGCCGCACAAAGGCTTTATCCAACGCACTTTTCATATTGCTCGCCAATATCGCCAACCCTCGATAAGATTCCATTCTTTGCAACAGATAATTGATTTCGATATTGGCATAGCGGTCATGACTGTCTTTGACTTCGCTGCGTTTACCAAACAGCGCATCGGCTTCATCGAAAAACAGAATCGCGCCGCTGTCTTCTGCTGTATCAAACAGTTTACGCAGGTTTTTTTCGGTTTCACCGATGTATTTGCTGACGACCGATGAAAGGTCAATTCGATAAAGATCAAGTTTGAGGGCATCGGCAATCACCTCAGCCGCCATGGTTTTCCCCGTGCCGCTTTCTCCGGAAAACAGGGCATTAATCCCCAGGCCTCGATTCATTTTTTCCCGAAAACCCCAGTCTTCGTATACCCGGTTACGGCACGCAACCTGATCAGTGATCTGGTGCAGCAAGGAGATTTGTTCTGGCGGTAGTACCAGCTGTTCCCAGTCCGCTTTAATGTCGATACGACGTGCTAATTGTTCCATTCCTGCACGGGCGGCGATGCGACAGGCTTGCCACAGATTTTGCTCTATTGTTGGGTTTAATGCGGATTCATTTTTTGACAATGGTTCAAGGGCGATATTGGCCAACCGTTTGATGTCCTTCTGGTTGAAAGAAAATTGCTCGGCCAGATGCTGTGGTTGATCGCTGGCCTGGCCTTGTAATGCGGCTATCCAAAGCTGTTCCTGTTCCTCTGGTGTTGGTTTGTTGATTTCAACCGAAAACCGGTTACGTACGGTTTCAGTTTTGGTATCTTCCAAATCAATAAAAACAATGCCGTTGCTACGTTCAAGAAAACGCCTGAGTTGCACTTTTTCAGTGTCTGTAGCGCCGTCAACCTGGATATACACGGCCAATGGCATCAGCAAGGATTCACGCTGCCAGAGTCGGGTGAAGGTTTCGAAATCTCCCATTTGACCGGGCAACATTTTGATGTTCATGCTTTGCAGATTTAAACCCAGAACCGCTGCCACCCGACCCGCAACTAGCCGCTTGCTGGCGGTATCATGTCCCAACAATTCAATGACGGGCACTCTGACTTCGCCATTTGAGTGTTTTAACTGTTCAAGTATGTTGTCGAGCACCTGTTGTTGTGAACGTGGCAAGGTTTCATCACGATCATTATCTGGCTGAACAAGCGGTGATTCATGCTGAACCGGGTCGAGCAAGGGTGTAAGCCGGTCATCCAGATAGTTAAGCCCTTTAAGGTAGTTAACGATGCGTTCATCGGCACCCAGTGCGGCACCTGTTAACGGTTGCACGCCGGGTTGATTGATTTCCAATAATCGCCAATGCCGTAAAGGTGCATGTGGTGACAAGACTCCCCAGTCGGGGTCATCGAATAAAGCGAATGCCAGTGCGAATGTGGGGTAGGGTTTGTCCGGGTTATTCTGTGCATTCGCGCAAAGGTGGGCGGTTTGTGTATTAAGTTCCATTGCTGTACACAATGCCAGTACGTGCCGGTCAAATTCCGATAAACCCAGTGCGTTACCCAGTAACATTAACGCAGGCGGTAGTTCACTGTTTTCCAGTTTTACCTTTTCCTGATGGGCTTGCTCGATAGTGGCATTGTCAGGAATGGCCGGGCTTTTTTTGTCGTCTGTGCGGGCAGCAAGCCGCTTAAGGCGTAAGTGTATCCATGCGACCATTGCCGCCAGATACCTGTCGTTGTTTTCCATCCAGTTTGCCTGCCCGTTCATGTGATGGTCACCTGTTGGCTGGCAATGAATTGTGGTGTGGTACCTGAAAAATCGACAGGTATGCTGTCAACACCATCCACTCTCAGACGCAACACATAGGGAGCAGCAGGTCTGGCAACGGCATCTCTGATGGTGAAGGTCAATGTGGTCAGGGCTGCGGGGTCAGCGGGGGTGACGATGGTGTCAGGTGCAACCGTCCGCTCGTTGAACAGTAATACGACACGTTGCCCGGCGGTTATTTGCGGCAGGCATTCTATGGTAAGTACAACGTTACCCGCTGGTGCTGTTATTGGATTGATCGATTGGATATTCGGTGATAGCGGCATGGCAACCGAGTTGCTGCTCCAGGCTGGCGCACTTGTTCGTTGTGTCACCAGTGACAGCGTATAAAATCCTGCGGGCCACTGGGAGCCCAGTGCGGCATCATCTGCCGGCGCAGGGAGTTGTACGGTCATTTCAGTGTTGCTGTTGTTGACCTCTGGCCGTATATCAATGGGGTTGTTGAGTTGCGGGTGCTGAAAGCGTACGACGGTATTGTCGCTGCTTAATTGCGTGCCCAGCAAGGTTACGGTATCCCCCAGTTCCGCTGATGGTTTCTGATTGAGAAAGCGCAAACCGGAGAGCGAGGGGGAGGAGCCGGCAATGACGACGGGGCCACGATCATCAGTTCCCCGGCGTAGTACGGGTAACGGCGTTCTGCTGGGGCGGGTGCTTTCAATTAATATCACTGATACTTCATAGCCTGTGGAAAGGCGGTATTCAGCAGATTGAAAACTGCTCCAGAGTTTGGACATGTCATCCAGAGATAATATGTCCGGCGTGATGCGCACACGTTCGACCTGATGCTGAAGACTGGAGTCCGGGGTAACCCCTTCGATATCCGCCGGGCTGAGCAGTGGATGATCGTGCAGGATGCTCATGGCCTGCCCCATGAGTTGCTGCCCCGAAATATCATCATCATTGGCACCGTAGGCTGTAATTAAGTATTTCAGTATTAACGGCAGCGGTGGATGAGCATGTTCACCGTTTCGTGTTTCACCCGGCATGGGTGAATTACTGAAGGCGGTGTTGTGGTAGGTGCCGTAGAGGAAAATATTGATTTGTTCACCCGTTCCACTGCGTGCTGTGCCTGGAGGCTGGGTAGTGACCGACGTGGTCACATCACTCAACAAGTGTTGCAGTGTTGCAGTGACGGTGGCTAATGCGGCGGGGCTGCTCATGGCTGCCCCTTGTTGTGTTGCTTGTTACGTTGTTCCAGGTAGTCACTCAGGCTCATTATGCCGTTCGGTTTTTTGTCGGGTTGAGGAGGCGGTGTGGGTGATTTTGTTTGCACGGCCCGTACTTCAACGCGACCGATGGTGACGTTGATGACTGGCTCGGGTTTTGTTTGTGCATTAAGTGCCTGCCAGCGTTCGGTGAGGCTGGATTGCATTTCAGTCAGCCAGTCAGGGGTTTGTAATACACCAGCCTGGTGCGTTTCTTGTTGTTCGGACAGGTTTTCAGGGGTGTGTTTTTTATTGCTGCCTTTCTGGTTAAAACGTTGACCTTTAAAAACAGGGTCTTTAAAAAACGGGTCTGCAACGTGCGGGCTTTCAGTATTCAGGGTTTTAAAATCCGTGTCTTTAAAAGCAACGTCCTGTTCAGGTAAAAAAGGTGGCTTTGCGGGTGCGTTTAATAGGGTGTCATCAATTTCTTCCGCCGTCTTTGAGGCGGTGGTATTTTGCTGGAATCCGCTTGGCGAGGGTGTGTTGTTTTGTGCATGCTGAGTGTTCAGGTGATGCAATATTGTGCGTATGCGCAGGCTGGACTCATCATTTGCGGGATTTTTTTGCCGGTCGGGTTGTCTTGTTGCTGGTTGCGTGTCAACACCGGGTGTTTCCTGCGCGAAGACTGTTTGTTCAGATAAAGGTGTTAAGTCATCGGTGTTTTTATTCATCCGCAAACCGGCTGTTAACGATGCGTGAGCAGTTTCTGTTGCAGGTTCGATTTTCGGGTCATGCCGGGTGAGGAATTCTCCGGTATTTGCATCGTTTTCAAATCGTGATTTTGGGCGCGGCTGAACAATACGGCTTGCCTCCTGGTTGGCATTGCCTGCCTGATGTCGATAAATGATGTTGCGCAGGAATTGACTCATTATTCCAGCATCCCTAAATAAAGTTGCCGACGCACGGGGCTGAGCCGGAGTATTTCCTGCTCACTCCAGCCATAACCCGTTGCCAGTTTATAGACGGTTTGCAATATTTGCTGCGCCCACTCATTAACTTCTGTCCAGAGAAAATGGGCAATATCAAACAATACTGTCCAGCTGTGCGAACATTCGGGGCAATTGAGCTGGATACGAATATCTGCGTGGGCATCCAGCTGCTCAATTTGTTGACTTAACTTTCGCGTAACAGAAGCCGGTAACTGGTCAAAGTCACAACTTTTTCCCGATTGTTCAGCGTTAAGCAGGCAGCGTGACAGCAGGTGTTGTTGCATTTTTTCAGCATTGTCGTTATCAGACGGGGTGTTGATGACCGTGGTGATATCCAGGCTGTTTGGCAAGCGGAAACGTAACGCATAGCCATCTGTATTGAGATCAAATTCATCAGCTATTGTGCTGTTTTCCGGCATTTTCCGGATAAAGTCTGTCGTGTTGCTTTCCCATTCAATGCGCTCACCACATTGCGGACACACGGCGGTACTCAATAATCGCTGGCCAAACAGATGTGTGCGAAGTTGCAGCAGCTGGCGGTCCCTCTGGCCGATACTTAATTTTGCCAGGGCATCGGCGGGTATTTCGGGACAGGATGCGGCCAGAAGAATCAACACCCTTGGTAGCAGGGGCTTGCCCAGGCTCTGCTCCCAGGCATTTAATAATTCTCCGCTTCCGGGTGCTTTCATGGTCGCTTACCCTGCGGGCTCCGTAAACGAGGGCTCTGTGGGTTCAGAAACTTCGTAGTCTCGCTCCCAACCCTCGTTTTCCAGTTTCAGGGTTTGGATGGCCACGGCACTGGCACTGGCATCCAGCTCGGGTAATGCCTGGTATTCTGATACCCAGCATCGATAGACTTTGTATGAGATGACAACCTGACCGGCTTCGTTGTACATTTCGATAATGAGGTCTTTGCGGAAATCCCGCAGTGACACTTCTGCGCCCAGTCCAGAACCAAAGTTCCAGATTTTGTTTGCCCATTTCTCAAATTCCGGGTCATGAGTGACGCCTCTTTCAAGCGTAATGGCTTCAAATTTTGTTTGCCCGGGTGATTTCCGTTCGGTGCTGGGGTCGCCCCCTTCACGATAGGTTACCGGTTCAGTGGTGCGTTTGAGTGCGCCGACTTTTGAAATACCGGCAACGTAACGGCCATCCCATTTCACGCGAAATTTAAAATTCTTGTACGGGTCAAAGCGTTGTGCGTTAACACTAAATTGAGCCATGATTTACTCCCTATGTTTCAGCCTGACCGGCGATTTGTTGAAGTTTGATAACGACAAACTCAGCGGGTTTGAGCGGCGCAAATCCCACCATGATATTCACGACACCATTATCAATGTCGGTTTGTGTGGTGGATTCGGCGTCACATTTCACAAAATAGGCATCCCGGGGGCTGCTTCCCTGAAAGGCACCCTGGCGAAACATGTTTTGCATAAATGCGCCGATATTCAGTCGAATTTGTGACCATAACGGCTCATCGTTTGGCTCAAAGACAACCCACTGGGTACCACGGTAAAGACTTTCTTCGATGAACAGGGCGGTGCGTCGCACCGGTAAATATTTCCACTCAGAGGCCAGCTGGTCAGCACCGGCCAGCGTGCGACTTCCCCAGACCACGCGACCGTTGACGGGGAAAGCCCGCAGACAGTTGACGGCCAGCGGGTTGAGTATGCCGTTGTTGTCATCGGTGAGTTTTGCTGACAACGCAACAACGCCTTTTAGCGTTGCATCCAGTCCGGCGGGTGCTTTCCAGACGCCACGAGTGGCATCGGTGCGGGCGATAATGCCGGCGACAACACCGCAAGGTGAAAATTCGGCCAGGCGTCCTTCCTGTAAGGGGTTGGGTTGAACAACACGGGGAAAATAAACTGCGGTGTTGGCATTGCGGCTCAGCCCCCAGGTGGCACTGTCCAGTCCGGTTGCGGGATCGGTGATATCACTGTGTTCATCCCAGTCATACAGTGGGTCGGCAATGTATATTGCGCGACGTTTCAGGCAATAAGCGGCGGCTGCGATACGACTTTGCGCACCAATGTCACCCGTGTTGCCCAGCGTGAAAGGCGGTATGCAAAGCAGGTTAAACAAATCTGCTTTTTCCAATGCCCAGATGCCTTCACGATCCTCTTCCAGAGTGAGACCAGATGATACTTCAGCGTCAGTGATGGCATCGCCGTCTTCACCCGTCGTGGTATCGAATGCAAGATTATTGGCGAGAGGTGGACGTGTGGCAGCCAGCGTTCCGTTGACGCGCACGAGTTTCGATTGCTGCTCCAGAATGGTGGTTGCATACCGACTGTTTTCTTCAAGTGCCGAGATATTATTGAAGGTTTCTACTGCACCGGTAGCACTGTCCGTAATGATTAAATTAAATACTTCATTGGTGGCCGCATCCGGGTTAATGGCCGGGTCCGGGTGAGTCACTGTTACGGATAAGTTATTCCCCCAGGCTCCTGTGCTGGCCGCCCGCAGATTAAGTGTGCCGGAGAGCAGTGTCGCGGCAATGCCGCCGTTACTGACCCGGACGATGAGTGCATCCCGCCCGCCATTGCGGAAAAACTGATTGACGGTAAAACCCATCGGGTGACTGGGTGACAAGCTGCCGAAGGTGCGTGTGTATTCGGCAAAACTTTGCACTAATATCGGTTCATTTTCTTCACCGCGCAATGCGCTGCCGATAAATGCTGTGATGGATGTGGCGACGCCGGTAACGCTGCGAACGCCACTGGGAATTTCTTCAATATAAACACCGGGGTACGTTAGCGGAACGCTCATAAAATGTCTCCATATTGACAGTTTGCAGAACCTTAAAAATAACGTTAAGGGTCCGGTTAATATTTGCTGACGGCTTTATGCCAAATAAACCTGCTGACCAAGCAGCAACACCTGAATTCTGATTATTCTGTGGATCCCTGTGTGCCGGGTGGAGTGAGCCGATTCAAGGTGTTGCGTCTCGCGCAACAAAAATACTGACAGTGGCGTTCTCTCCCGTGGCCGCCATTGTTAATTTGATTACTTTGGGGCTGACACCGATAGCTCCCAGGTTTCCGGCAGAAAACATTTGCGGGCCGTCCAGCGTCAGTGTCTCATCAGCATTGTCGATGCCATCGCTAAAAACATACGTCAAGTCAGGTGAGTAGTAAGTTGAAGAGAGGAGTAATACGTGTAGCTGGCTGGAGGCGCCTGGTTGTATTTCGACGGTGACTTCAGTGCCATCAGCCGTCAAATCAATATCAATCTGGCCGGTGGCTTCTGCTTCGATCACTCCGGAAGAAGCCGTTACTGTTTTCCCGCCAGCAATTGCAACACTGAGTGTGAACGTGATCCTGGACATGTAACATCTCCTTGAATTTTTTTCTGGTTTTAATTGCCCGGCAGCGTCAGTAAAAACACTGATAAAAACGCTATTTTTTCATTTCATAATCATGATGCTGTTTGCAGTGTTTAAATGGATAGTGATGATGGTTAGATCCTGTGACAAATTTTTGGAAAAGTCCAACGGGTTACGTTAAAAAATATCTTTTTTTTCACGGGTCAATGTTAATTATAGCTTTAATCATAATCTGGAAAAGCGATTGCTGAATAAAAACATATTTAATTATTTCTGAATACGCTTATTTTTCTTTTTGTGGAAAATTACCTGAAATTTACGGAATAAAAACCATCCTGGTTTTTTAGGGTTTATTTCGTGCGATATGCGGTGAGTAAATACCAGGAACGACAAAAATAATTTTTTAAATATCTCGTTTCTCTGGGAGTAACCAACTATAGTGATTGGTCACTCATTCACTCATAGAGTAAATTAAGTTCATGTTTATATTTTTGTATTTTTAAATATTAATGACACTGTTCGCGCCGTCATTCTGACTGAAGCTTTCACAACATCAAAAGCTCTCGGACAATCGTTTCAGTGTATTGGAAGGTCATGTTGTCGTGGTGCTGACAAGAGACGTGTTATAAATCCAGAGATGGACGTGTGATTGTCCGGCATGGCTTGGTTCTGTTAGCGGGGAAGGGAGTGCATGTGTTGTGCGTCTCATGTAAGGTATGCGCGATGTTAAACACAGCAAATACACAAGAACAATTGCAGGCCAGGGTGCGTATTGTCCTGGTGGATACCAGCCATGCGGGCAATATTGGCGCAGCGGCCCGGGCGATGAAAAACATGGGGCTGGTTCGATTGTATCTGGTGACTCCAAAACAATTTCCCCATGCGGATGCCACGGCGCGGGCCTCGGGTGCCGATGATGTGCTGGCACGGGCCACAGTCTGCGCCACGCTGGACGAGGCTTTGGCCGGTTGCAGTCTGGTAATGGGAGCCAGCGCGCGGTTGCGTAATTTATCGGTGCCGCTGCTGGCTCCCCGGCAATGTGCCACAAAAGCGTTGAGTGAAATAACTGAAACGGGTATTGAATGCGCGCTTGTTTTTGGTCGTGAGCATTCGGGGCTGACTAATGACGAGTTAGGTCGCTGTCATCATCTGGTTAATATTCCCACCAATCCTGAATACAGTTCCTTGAATCTGGCCGCGGCGGTGCAGGTATTAAGTTACGAACTGCGTATGGCAACACTGAGTGAGCAAACCGGAGTGGTTTCTGATGTGGATGTCGAACCGTTGGCCAGTGCTGAGGATATGGAACGATTTTATGTGCATCTGCAACAAACCCTGGAAACAATCGGGTTTCTCGACCCGAAAAATCCGCGTATCATGATGCAGCGTCTGCGGCGTCTGTTTAATCGTGCGCGCCCCAATGAGGTGGAAATGAATATCCTGCGTGGTATTTTAACGATGACGCAAAAGGCCGGGCATCAATCTGATCCTGAATAATGGATGGGGTGCTTTGGGGTCGGACTCAAAGTAAAAAGGTCGTATTTCCTGTTATGGATAAACCGGTGGCCGCATCAGCTTTGTTGCTTCAAGGAAAAATACTTCGCCAATCTCATGGTTGGGCGAATACAAATTTCTGATTTCACACCTTTTGAAATGGCATGAAGATCATGAAACAGGGCGTTTCCTGTTTGTAATGTATTGATTTAATATAAATAATATTAAAATTTATGGGAATTGCGGGTGTGTTGTTAATGCAGCTCAGCACACATTATTCGATGGCGCTCGGAAAGGCATTGATGAAAAGCAAGCAAAGCCCTACCAGAAATCATGGATTGATTATTTTGGAGTCCAGGAGAATAATTACCGTTGAATAGAGCGAATACGGATAATACCGAATCGGAACAGGATGCAGCGCAGGGAACCTTGTCCGAATTAATGTGGGTTTGCGCTGAATATTTTGCAACAGGATAAAACAAGAAAAATGAGAATTAACAACGAAGCAACACATGACGTGTTGCGCAACAATCACACAGTTTGATGTTCAGTCATCTTCGGGAAGACATCCGTTGCGTATTTGATCGCGATCCTGCGGCGCACACCACATTTGAAGTCATCACCACCTATCCTGGCGTGCATGCGCTGATGTTGCATCGTTTTGCACATCGTTTGTGGAATATGGACCTGCGCTGGCTGGCACGCATGTCATCGGCACTGGGCCGCTGGTTAACGGGCATCGAAATTCACCCTGGTGCTAAAATCGGTCGGCGTTTTTTCATCGACCATGGTATGGGTGTGGTTATTGGTGAAACCGCAGAAATCGGCGATGACTGCACGCTGTACCATGGTGTGACACTCGGCGGCACCAGCTGGAAAAAAGGCAAACGGCACCCCACGCTGGAAAATAATGTGGTGGTGGGGGCCGGAGCCAAGGTTCTGGGGCCGATTGTGCTGCGGGAAGGTGTACGGGTGGGCTCTAATGCGGTGGTGATCAAAGAGGTGCCCTCGGGGGCGACGGTGGTGGGTGTGCCGGGGCAGGTGGTCAAGGCGAAGGTGAAGCAGGCGACCACCAGCGAAGATAAACGGCGGCATGCCACCGCCAAAAAACTGGGTTTTGATGCTTATGGTGCGACCAGCGATGCACCAGACCCGGTGGCACATGCCATTAACAGCCTGCTTGATCATGTGCATGTGATGGACAGTAAAATGACCGCCATGTGCGAATCCATTAAACAGCTGGATGCAGGCTTTAACGATGTGCAGCTGCCGGATCTGGGTGATTGTGGTATCGACGACAGCAGTGACCAGCCTGTCCATCTGGATGAGGCGGCAGACATGCCAGCCGACAAAAAAACGAGCGACTAGTGCATCAATTAAAGTGGTTGATGTACTAAACTGTACGGACTTCCCCTGGTTTTATGAGTGGTTATTTTTCGAATTTAGTTCTTGACTAAACTTGTCGGATATAGATAATAACCAATTAAATTGATCAGGAATTTGCACAGGTGTGTTTCCAGGGGCTATTGCAGTATTGGCACAAGTTGTAGGTAAGTGTGGTTTGACCCGTAACCACAGTTTCTGTAGGCTTTCGTCGAATCCCCACTTTTTTAGTATGTTTTTTTAGCCGTAAACAACGCTGGTGGCATTGGGTTCATACATATATTTTGTATGTGTATTTAAACATAGCAAGGGCAGAGACCACAGAGGTGAAACTATGAGACTGACAACTAAAGGTCGTTACGCAGTTACGGCCATGCTGGATTTAGCGTTAAACGCAAAAGACCGTCCCATTACATTGGCGGATATTTCCCAGCGGCAGGGTATTTCTCTGTCCTATCTTGAACAGCTGTTTTCGCGCCTGCGTAAGCAAGATCTGGTGTCCAGCGCACGCGGGCCGGGTGGCGGGTATCGCCTGAGTCGGAATGCCGGTGAAATCAGTGTGGCGCAGGTGATCGCAGCCGTGGATGAAAAGGTATCGGTGACCCGCTGTGGCGGCAAGGGCGATTGTCAAAATGGTGAGGCCTGCCTGACGCATAAACTCTGGTGTTCGTTGAGTGATCAGATCCAGGATTTTCTGACGGGCATCTCGTTGGGTGATCTGGTGCAGGAAGACCATGTAAAAATGGTTTCCGAACGCCAATTGACCAGTGTGCAGGATCAAGCGGGGCAGGATATTGTGGAGAACCCGCTACAGGCAGCGACAGGTATGTAGCCTGACTGCATTGGGCCCGCGCTATGTCTGTTTATCTTGATTACAACGCAACCACGCCTTTGGACAGGCGGGTACTGGATAGCATGATGCCGTTTCTGTGTGAGCAGTTCGGCAATGCCTCCAGCGGCCACCAGTCCGGGCGTATTGCCCGCGCGGCAACGGACGTTGCGCGGGAGCAGGTGGCAGCACTGGTGAACGCACATCCTTCGCAAGTGATATTTACCAGTGGTGGTACCGAAGCCAATAATCTTGCATTGAAAGGGTGCGCAGCCCGTTTGACACCTGGCCACATTATTTTGAGCGGAGTGGAACACAGCTCGGTGCGCTCCCCGGCCAATGTGTTGAAAAAATATGGCTGGAGGCTGGATGAAATAGGTGTGGATGCCGATGGCCGATTGGCAATTGAAAATTTACGCGCAATTTTTTCCGGCATATCAGCAGACCGCGCAAAAATTCTGGCGGTGATGCTGGCGAATAACGAGACCGGCATTGTTTATGACATTGCGCCCATTGCGGCGCTGGCGCGTGATTTTGGTGCTCTGTTGCTGGTTGATGCTGTACAGGCCGCAGGCAAGATTCCGGTGGACTTTACCCACAGCGGCGCGCAGCTTATGAGCCTTTCCGCACACAAGATTTATGGCCCCAAAGGCGTGGGTGCGCTGATTGTTGATAAGGCCGTAGACATGGAGCCAATGTTGCAGGGTGGTGGCCAGGAAAAAGCGCGCCGTGCCGGTACTGAAAATGTGGCGGCGATTGTGGGTTTTGGCAAGGCGGCAGAATTGGCGCTGAGTGAATTATCGACACGCCATGCACAGACACAAACGTTGCATCATTATTTGGAAGCCCGTTTGCGTTCAGAACTGCCACAGGTATGCATTTTTGGTCAGCAAGCAGCACGTTTGCCAAATACCAGTTTTTTTGCGCTGCCGGGGCTTGACGGTGAAACCCTGTTGATGAGTCTTGATCGGGCGGGGCTGGCGGTATCCAGTGGCTCTGCCTGTGGTACGGGTGACGTAGAGCCTAGCCATGTGTTACTGGCCATGGGTGTTTCGCCGGAGCATGCCCGCGGGGCAATCCGTGTCAGTCTGGGCAAAGAATCACGCCGCGATGAAATTGACAGCTTTATTGATTGTCTTAAACAGCAGGTGCATGTGTTGCAGCGTTTTGCAGCCGTCGCTTATGCCTGATCCGGCGATTTTTGTGAAAAAAGTGATTGAGAAGTATTTGAATTGAACAATGTAAAGGCAAGCAATCAATGACGAGTTCAAACCGACGACCGATTTACATGGACTATGCGGCCACCACGCCCATGGACCCCCGTGTCGCAAAAAAAATGATGCAGTTTTTGACGCCGGACGGTGAGTTCGGTAATCCAGCTTCGCGCTCCCATGCTTATGGTTGGACAGCAGAAACGGCGGTTGAAGAAGCGCGCAAACAGGTGGCAGCGTTGGTGAACGCCAATCCCAAGGAAATTATCTGGACCTCGGGTGCCACCGAATCGGATAATCTCGCCATCAAGGGTGTCGCGCATTTTTATGGTGGAAAAAACAGTAAGAAAGGCAAGCACATTATCACCAGTAAAATCGAGCATAAGGCCGTGCTGGATACCTGTCGCCAACTGGAGCGTGAAGGGTATGAAGTCACCTATCTCGATCCCGAGCCCACAGGACTGATTGATCTGGACAAGCTGGAAGCAGCCATGCGTGACGATACCATTCTGGTTTCCATCATGCATGTCAACAACGAACTGGGGGTGATTCAGAATATCGCCGCTATTGGCGAACTGACCCGTGCCAGAGGTATTGTTTTTCATGTGGATGCTGCACAGAGTGCCGGTAAGGTGGATATTGATCTGTCGAGCATGAAGGTGGATTTGATGTCTTTTTCGGCACATAAAATTTATGGCCCCAAGGGCATGGGTGCATTGTATGTGCGGCGCAAACCACGCATTCGTCTGGAAGCACAGACGCATGGTGGTGGTCATGAGCGCGGCATGCGTTCCGGCACGCTGGCCACGCACCAGATTGTTGGCATGGGTGAAGCTTTCCGCATCGCCAAAGAAGATATGGCCAAAGACCAAACACATGCAGCCGCTTTACGTGACCGTTTATATGATGGCGTAAAGGATCTCGAAGAGGTGTATGTCAACGGGGATATGGCGCAAAGCGTGCCGAATATCTTCAATATCAGTTTTAACTATGTTGAGGGTGAATCCCTGATCATGTCCCTGAAAGATTTGGCAGTATCCTCCGGCTCAGCCTGTACTTCGGCAAGCCTGGAACCTTCTTACGTGTTGCGTGCTCTGGGACGTAACGATGAACTGGCACACAGTTCCATTCGTTTCAGCATAGGACGGTTTACCACGGAAGAGGATATTGATAATGCAATCACCCATGTGCGTGCGGCCATTGAAAAACTGCGTGCCTTGTCACCATTATGGGACATGTACAAAGAAGGCATTGATTTGTCTCAGGTGAAATGGGCGGCGCATTAATTGAAAGAATGCAGAGAACAAACGACTAACGTACAGTGACAAAACTGTGAGGCAGGTGAAAAATGGCATATAGCGATAAAGTTTTAGATCATTATGAAAATCCACGTAATGTGGGTACCCTGGAAAAAGATGATCCTTCCGTGGGCACCGGCATGGTGGGCGCACCCGCGTGTGGTGATGTGATGCGTTTGCAGATCAAGGTCAGCGACGATGGCATCATCGAAGAAGCACGTTTTAAAACCTATGGCTGTGGTTCTGCCATTGCATCCAGCTCCCTGTTGACGGAATGGGTGAAAGGTAAAACCCTGGAAGAGGCAGGACAGATTAAAAATACTGATCTTGCCGAAGAACTGGCTTTGCCGCCGGTAAAAATTCATTGCTCGGTATTGGCGGAAGACGCCATCAAGGCGGCCATCGAAGATTTTCGTGGCAAGGCAGACAATGAAAAAGCCAATGACGCAAATACTGCGGATGGCTCTGGCAAGGCTGCATAACAAAATATAGTGACTAGCGTGTAAAATGACAATGTCGATAACATTAACACAATCAGCAGCAGATCGTATTCACGGCTTTCTTGAAAATCGTGGCAAGGGTGTCGGCCTGCGCCTGGGTGTAAAAACCAGCGGCTGCTCGGGCATGGCTTACGTTATCGAATTTGCTGACGAAATCGGCAGCGATGACGAAGTGTTTGAAGACAAGGGCGTGCGCGTTCTGGTGGATGCCAAAAGCCTGATTTATCTCGATGGTACTGAGCTTGACTACGGCAAAGAAGGTTTGAATGAAGGGTTTACGTTTAATAACCCCAACGTAAAAGATAACTGTGGTTGCGGCGAGAGCTTCACGGTTTAACGGTTCAGGTTTCTTGTATGCAAGCGGCGGATCTCTCCAGCAATTTTTTTGCACTGTTTGACTTGCCGGTTTCTTTTGATGTTGATCTGGATGCCTTGTCTGCACGCTATCGTGAGGCGCAACGTGCTGCGCATCCTGACAAATTTGCCAGCGCCCCGGAGATTGAACGTCGTTTATCGGTACAAATGGCTGCGCGCATCAATGAAGCTTATCGAGTATTAAAAGATCCTCTGTCGCGAGGGCGTTATTTGCTTGAGCTGCACGGTGTTGCCCTTGATGATGCCGATACCGCCTTTGATGGTGCTTTTCTTATGGAGCAAATGGAATTACGAGAGCGCCTGGCGGATGTGAAGAACAGTGCCGATCCTGTTTCACAATTGCGGATCATTGCCGATGATATTGCGGCACATGACAAATCGTTAATCATGCAAATGGCTGGTTTGTTGAACGAGGCCAGTACGGAATCGTTGCAGCAGGCACGGAGTGTGAGCCGTAAATTACAGTTTTTTCGGCGCTTGAATGAAGAAGTTGATGCTCTGGAAGATGAGCTGGGTGATTATTAAAGACGCTGTGCAATCCGTCCCCATGGATTGCAACACAATCCTCAAACAATGAACAACATACCTCAAGATATTTTATATGGCGCTTCTGCAAATCAGTGAACCCGGCCAGACGGCTGCACCCCATCAACACAAGCTGGCGGCAGGCATTGACCTGGGCACCACCAATTCTTTGGTGGCCACTGTGCGCAGTGGCAAGGCTGAAACCCTGCCGGATGCACAGGGTATGCATTTGTTGCCATCGGTGGTGCGTTACCGCGAAACGGGTGCGCCACAAGTGGGCGCTATGGCCAAACAATCTGCTATCAGCGATCCACGCAATACCATCAGTTCGGTGAAACGCTACGTAGGACGCGGACTGGCTGATATTTGCAAGGGCTGTTCGCGTAGCGAGTATGAATTTGTTGACAGTGATTCTTCTTTACCACGCATTCGTACTGTTGCGGGAGACATCAGCCCTGTCGAAGTGTCCGCAGAAATTCTTAAAGACCTGAAGCTGCGCGCGGAAGAGACGCTGGGCGGTGAGTTAACCGGTGTCGTGATTACCGTGCCTGCCTATTTTGATGATGCGCAGCGGCAGTCTACTAAAGATGCCGCCCAGCTTGCGGGCTTGCAGGTATTGCGTCTGCTCAATGAGCCCACCGCAGCGGCCGTCGCCTACGGTTTGGACAAGGGCTCGGAAGGTGTGCATGTTGTTTATGATCTGGGTGGCGGCACCTTTGATATTTCCATCCTGCGACTTAATCGAGGTGTTTTTGAAGTGATGGCCACAGCGGGCAATACGGCGCTGGGGGGGGACGATTTTGATCGTATTATTGCGCAATGGTTGATACAACAGGCCGGGCTTGATCCGTCTGCTCTTTCCGCCGGACAGATGCGTGCCACACTGCTGGAAGCCTGCCGGGCAAAAGAGGCGTTGTCAGATGCGGAAGTGGTGTCTGTGTCTGTTGCAGATGGTTCCATTGTGAATGATGCCGCATGGCAGGGCGAGCTGACACGTACACAGTTATATGAATTGATTGATCCGCTCATTCAAAAGACCTTGTCCTCCTGTCGTCGTGCCTTGCGTGATGCGGGAATTGATGTGGATGAAATCGAGGATGTGGTGATGGTGGGTGGCTCAACCCGTTCACCACGGGTACGTGAACGGGTGGGTGAGTTTTTTCACTGCGAGCCTATGGTGGACATCGACCCCGATAAAGTGGTTGCAGCAGGGGCTGCGATTCAGGCTGATATTTTAGTGGGCAATAAACCCGATGATGAAATGTTACTGCTCGATGTGATTCCACTGTCGCTGGGTATCGAAACCATGGGAGGGCTGGTTGAAAAAATTATCGCCCGCAATACCACCATTCCTTCGGCTAAAGCCCAGGATTTCACTACCTTCAAGGATGGGCAAACCGCACTGGCAGTGCATGTTGTGCAGGGAGAGCGTGAACTGGTGAGTGATTGCCGCTCCCTGGCCCGTTTTGAATTGCGCGGTATTCCGCCTATGGTGGCGGGTAATGCGCGTATCCGTGTGACCTTCCAGGTGGATGCCGATGGCCTGCTTTCTGTGACGGCGCGGGAACAGATTTCCGGTGTGGAAAGCACGGTACAGGTTAAACCGTCTTTTGGTTTGACGGATAGTGAGATTGAAATCATGCTGCGCGAATCCATGAGCTATGCGCAGGAAGATATTGCTGCACGCATGTTGCGTGAACAGCAGGTGGAAGCGGACCGTATTATTGAATCTGTGGAATCTGCGGTGACGGCGGATGCGCAATTGTTGACGGATGACGAGCGCATACAGATTGATGTTGCGCTGAGTGAATTGCGGAAAATGCGCGATGGTGATGATCCGCGGAAAATTAAACAGGCCATTGAAACCTTGAACAAAGCCAGTACCGATTTTGCTGCGCGGCGTATGGATGCCAGTATCCAGTCTGCGATGACGGGACATAAAGTTGATGAATTCTAGTTTTTTGCTGAAGAGAAAATAATGCCACAGATCATTTTTTTACCGCACGAAGAAATCTGCCCCGAAGGGGCGGTTATTGAAGCCGAAACAGGTGTGACCATTTGTGATGCCGCACTGGCCAATGGTATTGAGATTGAGCATGCCTGCGAAAAGTCCTGTGCCTGCACGACCTGCCATGTCGTTATTCGAGAGGGCTTTGACACATTGCAGGAATCCACCGAAGAAGAAGATGACTTGCTGGATAAAGCCTGGGGGCTGGAGCCGGATTCACGCTTAAGTTGTCAGGCGAAAGTGGGTACGGTGGACCTGGTGGTGGAAATTCCCAAATACACCATTAATATGGTATCTGAGAATCACTAAAACAGGAAAATAGCATGAGTCTGAAATGGACAGATACTCTGGACATTGCCATTGAGCTGGATGAAGCCCATCCCGACGTTGATCCGTTGCATGTCAATTTTGTGGAATTACGCAACTGGATAATGGCGTTGCCCGGGTTTGCTGATGACCCGGAACATTGCGGGGAGCGTATTCTCGAAGCGGTGCAAATGGCCTGGATTGAAGAAAGGGAAGATTAAGCACCAGTACCGGCCATTCAACGGCGGAATTCAGGTTTAACGCAAAGCTGACTCTTTTTCGTTGCGTTCTCCTCGTCTTTGCGACCTTTGCATTTATAACACGTCATTTGTTAATGCCGATATAATACAGCCTTCTGAAATACCATGAACTCTTTACTCGGGGTTAACTATTATCTCCCCTTACTTTACTGACAGGGTAAATATCATATCGGGTATTTTTCGATTGCACATTTCCACTGGGTTTGCTGTTACCAACAAAAGCTGCCCCTTTAGGGCGTTTAACCACCACACGTTTCAATGCGCACTGGCGCGCGGCCTGTAGCAGCAAACCGGCATCTTCATCAGCACCCACCAGTGCCCGCAGGGCGCGCATTTCCTTTTTCACCAGGGCACTTTTACTGCGGTGCGGGTACATGGGATCGAGGTAGACAACGTCGGGCCGGTTGGCTGTGTTTTCATTGGCGTGTTGTTGTAACCATTCGATGGCGTTGGCTTGTACAAGACGCAGTTGCTGTGCAGCGATGTCAGACCGTTCGGGTTCAGCCAGCAGTCTTTGCAGGCCATCTTCAAGCAGGGCGGTGAGGATGGGAGAGCGTTCAATCATGGTGACCTGTGCGCCAAGGCTGGCGAGGATGAAGGCGTCGCGCCCCAGCCCGGCGGTAGCGTCTACGATGGTGGGGTTGTTACCGTGTTTCATGCCGATGGCTTTGGCGAGAGCTTGTCCCCGGCCACCGCCAAACTGGCGTCGATGGCCGAGTTTGCCGTGTACAAAATCGATGTGTACGTAGCCTTTGAAATCATCACCTGTGCTGGAGAGGCCGAGGATTTTTGGGTTGTCCGGCGGGTTTGCGCTGAATAACGACAGGTAAAAACGAAATGTGCTGCATGAGCCCGGTGTAGACAGGTCACAAACGGGCAATTGCAGTTGTCGGGCCAGTGCCCGTAAGCGGCTTTGCGTTGTTGAATCCTGTTGCGCAGAGGTTGCAACAACGATGTCGTTTTGTGTTGTGCTCAGGCAGGGAATCCCCGGGCCTGTACTTCTTGTTTGGCTTGCAGGGCGAGCAAGGCCATTTGCAGATCTTTTTCCCAGTCATAACTTTGTGCGGGCGGGATGGCTTGCGGCGCTTGTAAATTGTCAACCGAGTTGTGCGCATAAATATGCACATGGCGCGTTTCTTCGATGGAGGGTGTCATGTCGGGCCAGATATTGTGCAGGATGTCTTTGGGACGAATGACTTCCCAGCTGTCGATGAGTCGATAATCCCCGGCCAGTGTGGCGAGCATTTCATCGCTACCGGTTTGGCGCTGTTGTGTGCTGGGGTCAACATGTTCGGTAAAAATATAAATGAGCAATCCGGTTTTGCGTTGAACCAGTGCTGTGCTGGGGTTGCTGTGCGCGGGAGGCCAGGAGACCAGTGCTGCATCAAATGGTAACTGCGCCAGTGGTTCGTCGCTGTAGCGGAAGTGTTCCGCATCAAAAAACGACGTAATCTGGTTGGGTTTGCTGTCAGGGGCGTGGTTTTTCAGACCTCGCAGTTCAATTCCCTCGCGACCGAGCAGGCTGCCAATAAAACCATTGCCGGGGTAGATGTCACAAACGACCGGATTGTCGGCAAGTTGCTGCACATAAAAGGCGATTTTCTGCATTTCTTCGCGCAGGGGATAAAAAGGTGCGACGGTGGCGCTGAACTTTTCCGGGTCACGGTCCGGGTTGCTGAAAATCAGGTTGTGCAGGGGCAGGTCTTTGATACGTGCAGCAAAAGACAGATTATTGTTCCAGGCATGGTGCTTTTTCTCCTGGAAGGCAATAATGCGGTTGAACATGTCTTCGGTGAACGATTCCATGTTACGCAGGGGTTCATATTTATTGGGCATATTCATATCGGGATTGGCTATGGGTGCAGTTGATGGCTGGGAGGTTGCCGGATTTATCTCCGGCTCGACAGCCTGCCAAGTGTAATGGGCCCGTGTGATTCTGGCAACCACGCGGTTTTTGGGGTCGGATGATCCTAAATTCCACAAGGTTATGGCGGAACCGCTGCGCTTGTTCCACCCTACGGTTTTATGTTGTGTTGACCGGGTCGAATGGAACAAGCGCAGCGGTTCCATCCGGTTGTACTGAAGGTTTTTAACCGCACGCCGCAATTAATGAGTTTATGCCATTAATTTCAGAATAGTGGAAACATTAATTTCAATGGTAGTGTCAATATTGAGCGCGTATTTTTTTTCATCACTGTCCAGCAGTTGTTGTTTACTTAACTGCTTTTCCAGAACGTGTAGATCAGCTTCGGAGGCATCGCTGCCCTGTTGTTCGCGTTGCTGAATGCGCTGGCGCATGACTTCTGGTGTTGTCTGGCAATCCAGAATGCGGAAATGGCATTTTAATTCCTGCGCCAATGCGCGAAACAGCTCCCGTTGTGCGTGTTGCAGAAACGTAGCATCCACAATGACTGAAAATCCATTGGCGAGACAGGTTTCTGCCAGTGTGTATAACCGGTCATAAGTGGCGTGTGTTGCTTCCTGTTGGTAAATGCCAGTATCAATTTGTGAATGGCTGCGGGTTGTTTCGCCAAGTCCAAACAAGCGTTTGCGTTCGACATCAGAGCGCAGGTGGATCAGGTCGCTATTCAGGGCCAGTTGCCGTGCGAGGTAGCTTTTTCCTGATCCCGACAGGCCACGGGTGATCACAAGGTTGACAGGGATGGGGTGTGTGTAGTTTTCGGCAAGCTGAATATAGTTATGTATTTCTGCAGGGCTATTTTTTGTTGCATCCATTTTGGGTGCGCTGGACGTTTGTGCAAGTCGCAGGCTGGCAACTTTGGCGCGTACCATGGCACGATAAACCTGATAAAAGCGTAATGTGGCCAGGCCATCATAATCACCGGTGAGCGAAAGATAACGATTGAGTAATTGCCGGGATAGTTTTTTTTGATGATGGTCATCCAGGTCCATGAGTAAAAATGCCAGCTCACTCATGACATCAATCCAGCGCAGGTTGGCATTAAACTCAATGCCGTCGAAAGGGACAACCTGATCGTTCCAAAGTACGATATTGCGCAAGTGCAGGTCACCATGGCATTCACGGACAAAGCCTGCCTGTTGACGATGCCGGAATGTTAACTGTAATTTTTCAAGTTGTGTTTGTGACCATTGCTGCAATGTCTTGCAGGTTTTGTGAATGTTATCTACGTTCGGCGTATTGGCAAGCATCTGTTCCAGTTGCTCAAAGTTTTCCTGCACGGGCTGTTTGATGGCATCAGGCGTTCCAAAGTGAGTCTCTGCTGCGGCAATGGCGATTTGTTGATGGAATCCGGCGAGCACAGATGCAGTTTCGTCGATAACGGGTGCGGTGAGTGCATCACGAGCCAGTAATGCGTCAAAGGTTTTTTGTGGATCAAACTGGCGCATTTTCACGGCATATTCAAACGCACGTCCTGTACCATCAATATGCGGTGTATCGGGTGTTCCACAAACAGGGACAACGGCCAGGTAGAGGTGTGGTGCAAGGCGTCGGTTAACACGCAGCTCTTCTTCACAATAAAAGCGGCGTTTTTCCAGTGTGGAAAAATCAAGAAAACCAAAATTCACGGGTTTTTTGATTTTATAGACATATTCGCCGGTCAGCAGTACCCAGGAGATGTGGGTTTCAAACAGGGTGATTGTTTCGACAGTATGCGAATAAGCATCCGCCCGCTGTAATGCGCTAATCAGGCGCTGAGGTTTGTCTACGGCGGCAATAACTGACACGGTGTGCTCCTGATTGATTGGTCGCTTATGCCAATAGCATAGCAAAACCGGAACGGTAAGGCGCACTGAAGATAGACAGTATTGTTAACGCAGAGGGTGCCGGGTTGGTTCCGGCATATGCCGAAATAACGGGGAAGGGATAACGAGGCAGCAGGGGGTCGTTTTATACGAGATTGCGCTGAGCAATGTGGGGTACAATGCGTTCACATGTTTGGTTTACGCAAAAAACACCTGAAAAGGAAGAAACAACGACGTACCAGGAGAAAGCGGCGGAATGGTGTGTCTGTGCGTGACAGACTGCTTCGATGGCCGGTTTTATTGTCTCTGCTGGTGGCGGGTGTGGTTCCGTTCC
>Ga0256839_1001642_pt1 | contig 26676 bp, 22 predicted proteins | sample 354166metaG_FD_185968 | JGI IMG/M metagenome (GOLD analysis project Ga0256839, IMG submission 185968) | Hydrothermal vent microbial communities from Mid Atlantic Ridge, Atlantic Ocean - 354-166 | ecosystem: Environmental > Aquatic > Marine > Hydrothermal vents | place: Atlantic Ocean: Mid... | reverse complement strand
CACGGGTTCGACGGTCGTGCTCCAGGAGGCGGCCCACACCTGGGGGCTCGAACACGTGGACGGCGAGGGCGACGTGATGAACCCGTTCGTCGTATCCGGCAACACGCAGGTCTTCGAGGACGCCTGCCACCCGATCGTCGCCAACACGGACCTCGACCCGGCGCCGGGGACCTGCAACGTGATGCACACGCGCTTTTGCCCGGCCGGTTCACAAAACAGCCACCGCGAGCTGCTGTACCTGTTCGGGCCGAGCACCCCCGACACGACCCCACCACGGCTCACCATCGTCCATCCCGCAGACGGCGCCGTGCTGCCCTACCCGGCGGGCACGGTCCCCCTGGTCGTGGCCGTGGACGACGACCGGCACCCGCAGTTCTATACGGTCTCGCTCTACCAGGGCGACACGGCGTTGTTGTCCCAGGAGGCGGGGCACCTCGATCGGACCTTCGCCGTCGCCCAGTTGACCGATCCGCCCGAGGGCGCCTACGACCTGCGCGTCGAGGTGGCCGACGAGGCCGGCAACGTGGCGGCGGCGACCGTGTCCTTCTCCGTCGCCGTCGGCGCGGATGCCGATACCGAAGGCGCGTCCGACGCCGCAGACCTCCCCGACGCCGCCTTCGACGCCGGCGGCTGCCGCACCACCGTCCTCGCCGGCGGCCCGCGCCGATCCCTCGTGTTGCCCGCGCTGCTCGCCCTTTTCGCCCGTCGAAAAAGGCGCTAAACGCCGGGACCATGGTGCTGCGCCAACGCCTCGTCCCCTGGGCCGCGCTCGTGCTCCTGCCCGCCCTCGGCTGCCCGGCGCCGCAGCCAACGGCGACGAAAATCGACGACCACCCCGACCCGCGGGCCGACGAGCGGGTGGCGGAGCGCAACGGCTCGCTGTACAGCGCCGACGACCTCGCGCGCAACTTACGCGAAGCAAACCCGCCCGCCGCCGCCCCACAACACCCCGGGACCGGCAAACCGGACGAGTCGAACGGCGTGTGCCGGCTGTATGCCCCCAAGCTGGAGAACCCGGAGTGTTGCCGCCTCGAGTACGGCTTCGACGCCGACGTCGTGCGGCGCACGTGCGGGTTCCCCATCTATTTCGGCGAATCGTTCCATTACAGCTGCGGCTATTACTTCCATCGTCCCGGCGGCCCGCCGGCGTGGTTTCGCATGACGTTCGTGCCGGGCAAGACCCCTGCCGAGGCGGCCGCCTCGCACGACCGCCACCTTGCGCGCCTGTCCGCGAGCGGGAAGCCGGCGGCCCCCTCCGAGCCGGTCCCCGGCGTGCCGGGGGCCTACTGGAGCTTCCACGACGGTCTGGCATGGGCGTTCTTGCCCGGATGGTCGAAGGTCCGGCAGCTTTCGTGGCGCGAGCGCAACTGCGACCGCGACGCCATGGCCAAGGTGATCGCCGCGATCACGGCCGCCGCCGAGCCCCCCCCGGACGCCGAGCGCCTCGGTCTCGTCCCGAAGGCGCGTCCGAAACGGTGATCGCCGATCGCCCGCCCCTCGACCGGCCGGGTGGCCGTCACACGCCGCAGGTCCAGCGTCCGAGCGGCTCGGCCTTGCGGCCGCGGAGCCGCACGAGGCGATCCCCGCCCCCCTCGGCAAAGTTCATGCGCAGCCACAGCTCCTTCGTGCCGTCCCCATCGAGGTCCACGAGCCCCCGCAACTCGAAGACGTCCTCCTTGCGCTTCGACCGATCGACGAGCACCGCCCGCCCGATGTCGCCATCCGGGGCCCAAAGCGCCCCGCTGAACCGATAGCGCTCGTCGTTCTTGGGGTCGGGTACGACCAGGGAAAAGAACCGGTCGGGTGTGCCGTTGCCGTCCACGTCCACGCTCGCCACCTGCACGGCCTCCACGTCACCCGAGGGCGCGCCCAGGCGCGACAGCGCCGCGCGAAGCTGTGCCGCGAGGTCCTCACCGAGTCGGGTCGCCTTCTTCGACTTCGTCTCCTCGGGGACCAACGCCACGGCGCGGTAGGTGGCCGGCGGCCACACGCCCACGACGTAGCTTGCGCCCTCGCCGAGCCCCTCGACGCCCAGGGCCACCTTCTTGCCCGAGCCCGACAGGCAAAGCGGCTCGATCCGCCCGGTCACCGCCCGCTTCGCGGTGGTGGTGGGGGTTCCCAGGCGCACCTTCGCTCCCTCGGGCACCCGGTCCAGGCAGGCGGCGCCGCCGGTCACCTTCTTGGTCTTGGCGTCGAAGCAGCCCAGCGGCAACAGGCCCCCGTCGTTCGCAAAGAAGACCATGTCGGAGTCGGGCGGCAGCGGGCCGTCCTCCACCTCGTCCCCGGCGGCCACCTCGAGCCCCGGGTCGGCCGCCTCCGCGCCGGCGCCCGCCTGCGTCTCGGGGGCGGCGGCCTTCGCGCCCGGGGTGGCGGCCTTTCCGGGGGCGGCCGCCTTGTCTCCACCCTGGCATCCCACGAGCGCGGCGATCACGGTGACGACGAGTGCGCGACGGAGCATGGCCGGTTCCTACCACGAAGGGCCGCCGCGCCGCCACGGCCGCCGGGGTGCTACCGATCGGCCGCCGCGTCCCGGGCCATCTGGGCCCAAAACGCGCGCCGGGCGGCGTCCGGCGGCCGCCGCAGGTGGGCGACCATCTCGTCCAGCCCTTCGAGCGTCAGCGGGAACATGGGGAACAGGCGCCGGATCGCCGCGATGGACGGGGCACTCCACAGCCTCGGCGGCTCGGGGTTGAGCCAGGCGTTGTGGGGGAAGCGGTCGGCCAGGCGCGCAAGCCACGTGTAGCCGGACGGCCCGCGCTCGGGGGCCCACCAGGACGAACCCGCGAACGAAAGCTCCATGGGATGCATGTAGGCGTCGCCGACGATCACGAGCCGCGTGTGAGGATCGTGGCCGGAGAGCAGATGCTCGGTGGGCACGGGATCGCGAAACGCCGCATCCCGGTACACCTTCCCATAGATACAGTTATGGAAGTAGTAGCTCGAAAGCCGGCGGAACCCACCGGCCTGCTTGACGGCCGAGAACAGGCGTTCGACGCGATCGGCGTGCGGGGTCATGCTCCCCCCCACGTCGAGCAGGAGAAGCACGCGCAACCGGTTCTTCCGCGGCGGGCGCAGCACGACGTCGAGGTCACCGCCGTTGCGGGCCGTGCGGTCGATGGTCCCGTCGAGGTCGAGCTCGGTGGCGCGCCCCTCGTGCCCCATGCTGCGAAGCTTGCGCAGCGCCACGGCGATCTGCCGCGTGTCGAGCACGCGATCGGTGCGGTAGGCCGCAAAACGCCGCTGGTCCGCCACCGCCATGGCGGAGCGACCGCCCCCCGACCCGCCCAGGCGCACCCCCGTCGGATGGAACCCGCCCTGTCCGAAGGGCGACGTGCCGCCGGTACCGATCCAGTGGCTGCCGCCGCGGTGCCGCGCGCGCTGCTGGGCGAGTCGCTCGAAGAACCGGCGCCGCACCTCGTCCCTCGACAGCGCCTCGAGGGCGCGGCGCAGCGAAGGATCGAGCGAGGCGAGCCGGGCGGGGTCCTGCAGGAAGGCAGCGATCTGTTCGAGGACCCGGTCGGCCGCGTCCGCGGCCCCGCGAAACGTCCGCGCGAACGCGCGGTCGAAGGCGTCGTAGTCGGCGGCCCGGTGCACGCAGACGGCCCGCGCCACCTGGTAGAACCCCAGCAGTTCGTGTCCGTGGGCGCCGGCCGCCAGGGCCTCGGCCAGCGCGAGCCACTCGTGGGGCCCGACGGCGAGCCCCTCGTCGCGCAGTGCGTAGAGGAAGTCGAGGAGCATGGCCCCCGCTACCAGCGCCCGCCGCGGCCGCCCGCGGCCCGCCGCACGGTCTCCACGTCCTGCTCCTTCTTGAGCAGGGTCCCCAGGAACGGCAGGTCCCCGCGCCGCGCAAGGTCCGTCGGCGCGGCGCCCGCGTGCCGCAGGGCCGCGATCCAGTCGATGAGCTCACTGGTGCTCGGCGGCTTGCGCAGCCCTTCTTCGGATCGCAGCCCATAGAAGGCGTCGAGGGCCGCCTGCAACAGGCGCGCTTCCACGTCCGGGTGATGGACGCGGACGATCGCCTCCATCAGCGACCGGTCGGGAAAGGCGATCCAGTGGAACACGCACCGCCGCAAGAAGGCGTCGGGCAGTTCCTTCTCGTTGTTGCTCGTGATCACCACGATGGGGCGCTGTTTGGCCTCGATGGTCTCCCCGGTCTCGACGATCGTAAAGCTCATGGTGTCGAGCTCGTGGAGCAGGTCGTTCGGAAACTCGGGGTCGGCCTTGTCGATCTCGTCGATGAGCACGACCGTCCGCTCGGGGCGGCGGAAGGCGCGGCTGAGGGGGCCGAGCTCGATGTAGCGCCGGATGTCGGACACGTCCCCCTCGCCGAAGCGGCTGTCGTGCAGCCGGCGCACGGCATCGTACGTGTACAGCCCATCGACGGCCTTCGTGGTGGACTTGACCTGCCAGCGCTCGAACGGGGCGCCGAGACTCCGGGCCAGGTGGACCGCAAGCAGGGTCTTGCCGGTGCCCGGCTCGCCCTTGAGCAGCAAGGGACGTTCGAGCAGGACGGCGACCTCCACGGCGCGCGCCAGTTCCTCGGAGACGATGTATCCCCCGTCGGGGTCGAAGACGATGGCCATGGCCGGCGAGTATGGCACAGGTGCCCCGGCATGCCCGGGTCCCACCCGCCGCCCGCACCTCGCCCGGTCGGGCGCCCCGGGCGCAAGGACGTTTGCCGGGCTGTCGCCGCGTGGGAGCCGTTCCCCCACCCCTGCGGTTCGGCGTAGCATCCGAGGCGACGTGAAACCGCGGAACGCATCCGGGCGCGACCGAATCGACGCGGACACGCCCGCCGGTGAGACGCCGCTGCCGGATGACGCGCCCCGGGCGCGCCGCTCCCCCCTGCGCGTCGCACTCGACCGGGCGGAGGCCCGCATGCGAAGGTGGCTGACGGTGATGTTGTGCGTGTTTGCGGCGGGCGTCGCCGTACTGCTCGTCATCGCCCATGTCCTCGGGGCCGGTCTGCCGCCGGGGGCGGCGGTGGCGGGCGGCAGCGCGATCTCCCTGGCCCTTGCGGCGGCCTTCGCCGCGGCACGGGCGAACCACGCTTCCTTTCCACTGTGGGTCTCGTTCCTGGCGTCGCACTGGATCTTCTTCAGCCTCTACCTCCACACCCGCGCCCCCCGTGCCTGGCCGATCCCAGTGGAGACCGCGGTCGGCTTCGCCCTGCTTTGGGCGTCGGCGATCGCTCCGCCCTGGGTCGTGGCGGTCTCGGGAGCCGTTCTTGCACTCGCCTCGCCACTTTTGGGGTTGCCGTGGGCGGTCGGTACGCAAACGGGCGTGGCACTCGACGCCTACGAGGTCCTTTCGTTCACGATCCTCGCCTTTTTCGTGTCCCTTCGCCTCGCCGGCTACGAGCGGTACGTCAAGGGCCCCATCGAGCGCGCCGTCTCGGGTCTCGAACGCCGCCGCGAGGCGCTGGCGCACCGACTCGTCCGCCGCGAACAAGACATCGAACAGACCGTCGAACACCTCCTCGACGCCAAGAAGCTGGATCTCGAGCGCGCCATGTCGCGCCAGCTCGCCCATCAGCTCAACAACGCGTTGACCCCCTTGCGCGGCACCGCCGAACTGCTGTTGCGCACGGACGACCCCGAACGGCGTCGGCAGTACGCCCAGCGCATCCTGCGGGCCTCGCAGGTGGCGGCGAAGCTGGCCGAATCCCTCCTGGCGTATACCCGACAAGGGTTGTTCTCCCCTGTTTACACAGATCTTGGCCGTTTCGTCGAGCGGGAGGTTTTGCCAGAGATCGTACGGGGCCTGTCGGCTGGCGTTCGCGTGGAGTGTGAGGCGGAAAAAGGGCTATACGTTCGGATCGATCGTTCTTTGGCCCGACACATGGTCGAGCAACTCGTCGTCAATGCCGTGCATGCAAGCGGGGAGCGGGGCACGGTTCACGTCTTGGTCCGGCGTGCCGAAGCCACCAGTGCGCAACAAGCCATGCTGATCGTACGCGACGAGGGTACAGGCATGCCACCGGAGGTGGCCGAACGCGCTTTCGAGCCGTTCTTCACCACGAAGGGCCCGGGCGAAGGGCGCGGCCTGGGGCTTGCGATGGTCGAAGGGATCACGGCGAGGCACCAGGGCACCGTGTCACTGCGTTCGGCCCCCGAACGCGGCACGACCGTCACGGTGCACCTGCCCCTGGCGCAGGAGTCCAGCGACGCCGCGCCGTGGCAGATCGAGCCCTCCGTGCGTCCCCACCTGCTGCTGTTGTCGAACGACCCGGACGTCCGCGACGTGGTGACGGACATCGCCGGCGGACTGCCGCTCGACTGCGTGGCCGTCTCGGACCTGGCGACGCTCGAGACCCGCCTGGCCGTCCTGCCCGCCGCCGCCGTGGTGGTGGACCGCCTGCACGATCAGGCCGCCGCGGCCGTCGCCCTCGCCCGCCGGGAGGGCGTCCCCGTGGTCTCCACGGACGCCGAGACACGTCGGTCCGGCGGCCTCGACACGGGCCTCGGGGTCCCCCACGTGCCCCTCGACCCGGTCCATTTCGCCCGTATTCTCGGGGACTTCCTCGATCGCGGCATGCCCGGCGCGGTCCCCTGCGCCGACTCCGTGGAATAAACCATCGCGCGTCGCAATCTAAGGTTCCGGGCATGCAGATCGATCTCCAGGGCGTCCACAAGACCTACGACGGCCGGCGCTGGGTGGTCCGGGACCTCTCCTTCTCGGTCCGTCCCGGGCGCGTCTTGGGTCTCATCGGGCCCAACGGCGCGGGGAAGTCCACCACACTGCGGATGCTCGCCACCCAGATGGCCCCGTCGCGCGGCGCGATCCGCTACGACGGCGCCGAACCGCGCCCGGACACCCTCCCGTCGATCCGCCGCCGGATCGGCTTCCTCGGCGACGGCCACGCGCTGTACCGGGACATGACCCCACGTGAGTATCTGGCATTCTTCGCCCGGTGCCTCGGCCTGGCCCCGGCGCGACGACGCGCGGCGGTGGACGAGGTCCTCGCGATGTTCTCCCTGACCGAGAAGGCCGACACGCCGGCCGGCGCCCTGTCCAAGGGCATGCGCCAGCGCCTCGCGCTCGCGCGCTGCTTCCTGCACGAGCCCGAGGCCCTGCTCGTGGACGAGCCCGCCGACGGCCTCGACCCACGCGGGCGCATGGAACTGCGCAGGATCCTGCGCGCGGCGGCCGACGGCGGCGCGGCCGTGGTGATCGCCTCCCACATCCTGCGCGAGCTCGACGGTCTGTGCGACGACGCCGTCATCCTTCGCGACGGTCGGGCGCAGTGGTGCACCCTCGAAGGCCCGCGCGAAGGCACGGCGTCCCGAGCGCTCCACTTCGAACTACGGACCACGGCGGGCGCGTCCCCGCGGACGATCACGGCGGTGGCGGCCCGGCACGGGGCCCTGATCGAGGGTGCGCGGGCGACCCGAGACGGGCACCGGTTCGACCTCCTTTGGCGGCGGTCCGAGACTGACCTGGCCGCATTCGTCGCGGACCTGGTGCACGCCGGCGCCGGGGTCTGCGGCCTCGAACGCACCTGCACCGACATCGAAGCACTCTACGACGTCGTCTCCGACGATCGCGTCTCGTAAGGTCCCATGTCCACCGTATCGAAGATCCGCCAGGCCCTTGCCCCCTTCCTCTACCGCGCCCTGCGGGGCGGCCGGCGCATGCGCACCGCGGTTTTCGCGGCGGTGCTGTCGGCGTTTGCGATCGCCGGCGGCCTGTGGATCGCCTACGGCGAGCACGCCTTCGAGCGCGAGATGCGCGAGGCGCTCGACCTCGAGGTGCCGTCGTGGCAGCGGGAGCACGAGACGTTCGTAAAAATGGCCCTGTCGGATGGGGCGGCCCGACGGTTGCTTCGTGCACGCGACCGTACGATCGAGATCTTGTACGAGAGCGCCGGCGATACGGGGGCCGCCCCCGAGGTCCACGAGCTGCTGTACGCCGTGTCCGACGGGATACGAACCCTCGAGGAGGCCGCCACGACCCCGATCCCGCAACGCCTGTCGCCGTCCGAACGACGGCGTCGCAGCGCGCTGGCGCAGCAGGCCTCCGAGCTCGCGGCCCGGCTCCGACCTCGGCTGGTCGAGTTGGGGCTGCGCAACGCCGAGTTCGAAGCCGGCTACGGCGCATTCTTCGACTGGAAGAGCGAGGCGGAGATTCACCGTCTCGAACGGATCCTGGCGCAGCAGGGCGTGCCCGGTATCGTCCGCTACCGGGTCGAGACGACGCCGCGGCAGGCCGTGGGGCTCGTGGGGTTCTGCGCCGGCTTCGTCCTCTTCGTCGTCGGTGCGATCCTGGCCCCGTTCGTCGCCGGGTCGGCGATCGCGGGCGAGGTACACGCGGGCACCCTGGCGCCGCTTTTGTGCACCGGCCTTTCGGTGCGGCAGGTGATCGCCGGTCTGTTCAGCGGCGCAACCGTACGCCTGGCCCTGGCCGCCGCACCCCTGCTGCTCGTCTTCGCAGCTGCCGGCCTCGTCGTGACGGGGGTGGCGGCGACCCTCTTCGCCATCGCGGTGCTCGTCGGCGGAACGCTCGCCTTTTGCGCCATCGCCATGGCGGTGGGATACGGGCTCGGTAGACGATGGATTCCCGCGGTGACGAGCGGCCTGCTCATGCTCGGCTTGGTGCCCGTCGCGATGTTCGGTTGGTTCGCCGGCTTGTTCACGCACGAGGGGATCGAGTCCGCCACACCGTTTCTGGGCCTCGTGCCACAGCTTGCGATGGCCCACGTCGTTCGGACCACCACGCTACCGGTGGATCCGACGCCGCTCGTGTCCGGCTGCAGCGACTGTGCACGGTTCGACCCGGCCGGCCCAATCCTCGCCGTCGTGGTGGGCCTTGGGATGCTGGCCACCTACGCCGCCCTTTCCCTGCGCGGCCTCGAGCGCCGGCTCGGGGGGACGGCGGCCGCGATGCTGACGCGGGTGGAGGCGGCCGTCGGGACGACCGTCGCCGTGGCCGGCGCCCACGTGGCGATCGCACTGGCGCCCAAGCTGGCCGTCCCCGATGCCTTTTCCGCCGCCGATCCCGACGCGGGCCGCGTGATTCCGCTGCTCGTGTTCTTCTCCGCCCTGCCGGCGATGACCCTGCTGGCGGCGGCCCGGGCCGCCGTCTTCTCACCCCGCCGCGGCCCGCTTCGGACCGTCGGTCCCGAGGTGCTCGCGACCGTCGCAGGCGCGCTCGCGCTCGCCGTCCTGCTCTCACCCGCTTCGACGCTTACGGCCTTCACGGCCGAAGAGATCGTGTCGGTGCTGGGGCGAGCCCTGTGGGTCGGGGGGGTGTTCGGCCTCGCCGGGGCGATGCTCGCCGCCCGGCCCCCCGGCCTCGCGGGCGCGGTTGGGACGGTCCTTGCCCTCTTGGTCGCCTTCGGCACGGGGATCGAGGCGCTCCTCATCGCCGAGACCGGCGCCGACCACGTGTCGAACGTCTTCTTTCCAGTCGCGGAGGCCAGCCCCATGCTCGCCGTGCTGGAGGCGCTGTTCCTCGTGGCGATCCCGGTGGCCTTCGCCTGGCGCCTTCGCGCCCGCCCCGGCCCCCTCGACATCGACGACGACGACGACGACTGATAGCCTCGCCTCCGGTGCCCTTCGGTCGAACCCGATTCTCCGACGGCGGCGACGGCCCGGCCCGTGCGTGGGGGCAGATGGCGCGGCTGTGCCCGTTGCTTGCGTCCCTCGGCTGTCCAGCCCGCCCGCAGGCCCAGGACGGGCGCGACACACCCGCCCACACGACGCCCGTGGCGCCGGTCTCGACCACCCCGGCGAAGGCGCCCGGACCCCCACCGGCGCCGCGCCCCTCGGCGAACACGCGGCCGGCGAAGGCCCCTTCCCAGGCCCCCGCAAGACCCGCGCCGCCCCTTTCGCCAGAGGAGCGGGCCCTCCTCGAGAAGGACCCGAAGGATCTGTCGCCGGAGGATCGCCGCCGGCGCGCCCACGCCCTGCGCAAGCAGATCCTGCAGAACCCCGACAGCCCTGCCGCTCAGGAGCTTGCGCGCTGGCGCGCCATGTACGAGGCCGGCGAGATAGCGCTCCCCGACGACCCGAAGGGTGCCGCCATGCCGCATCTTTCGGCGCCGGCCAAGAAGCCCGGACCGTAAGGGGGCAGCGGCGCAACGCCCGGGCCCGGCCCCGGGTGGCTCCGAAGGCCCGGCCCCCGGGGCTCGGCGTCAACCGTCGATCGCGACGAGGGAGAGGTGCTCGCGGCAACAGGCGGGCAGGAACGAGGCCAGCGCCCACACCGCCCGCTGCGCCTTCTTCATGAAGTCCGGCTCCGACTCGATGATCACCCGCCGCGGGTGACCGGCCCAGGCGGCGAGGATCCGCTGGTCGATGGCCTCGGCCTGCTCGGGCGTCTCCACGCGCAGCGGATTGCGGTGGTTGTAGGACGCCGGCGGGGGCACCCGCAGGTGCACGACCCCTTCGTAGCGTTCGAGTTCCGCGGCGCGGGTCGTCTCGAGCTCCCGATAGAAGTCGGCGGGCGCCGCGGGCCAATAGGCCAGCCCATCGACCGTGCCACGGTCACAGACGGCCAGGGGCGTCCGCGCATCCTCCTCCACCAACCGCTCGATCTCGCGCTGGACGTGAAAGATCGCCCGCTGCGCCGCCCGCCGCGCCACGTCGTCCGGGCGCCGCGGGAACCCGCCCCCGAACACGATGGACGCCGACTCGGGCAAGAGCGCCGTATGCCGGCAGAGGATCCGCGACGCCATCTCGAGCACCGCCGTCTTCCCCGCGCCGGGTCCCCCGGTCAGCGCCACCCGGCGCACCTCGTAGGGACCATCCGGACAACGGCAAGGGTGCGTTCCGTAGGCGAGTTGCGGCACGCGACCACCCTACCCTCCGACGAGCCCCTCCGTCGAGCACCTCGGCGGCCCCCCTCGGCCACCGGCCCGCTGCCGGTCCGCCCCGGGCGCCCGGCACCGTCACCGCCACCCGCACGGCGGCCACGGCGACCGCAGCGCCCCGGGGCCCTCCGTGCACCGGGAGGCCGGCCCCCGACGCACACGGGAACCGGCACGGATTCGGGGACCGCGGCGGTCTGGTGCTTCCAGCGCTGGGGTTACGGGGACGGAAACAGCCACGCGCACGGGCACCGGCACGGGTACGTGCACGCACACGCGCACGGGCACCGGTACCGGCACGGGTGACCGTAGCCGTGTCGGTGGCCGTGGCCGTACCCGTCTGCGTTCCCGTCGGCGTCCCCGTCGGCGTCCCGGCTCCCCCGTCCCGAGCGAAGCGCGCGCTCACGGCCGCACCGAGCCCCGGGGCCTATGGGGTGGTTCGTGTGCGCATCTTCTTGGGGTGTGATGCGCACACGAACCACCCGGCCGGCCCCTCCGAGTCCCCCCAGCCTCGCCGTCACCACCGCCGAGCGATGCGCGGTCGAGCTTCTTTCCGCCCTTCGAGGGCCCGTACGGGGCGTGGGCGACCTCGCAGACCAGACGCGGCGGGCGGTGGTCAGCGCCGAGCTCAACCTCGTCGAGGGGCTCGCGGCGAGGGGCGGCCGGCGGCGGCAGCTCCTGGAAGTGGCCCACGGGTCGCTCCAGGAGGCCAAGGCGTGCGTGCGGCTGCTGGGGGCGGCGGGGGTGTTGCCGAAGGACCAGGCGCGGCGATGGTGGCGGGAGCTCGACCGGGCGGGGGCGCTGACATGGGGGCTCATTCGGAAGGCTCGGTGACGGCAAATCGGGCCCGGCAACGTCTGGGTGGACCCGCCGGCCGATGCTCGGCGGTGCCTCCAGCGCTCCAGTGTACGGGGACGGCGACAGGGACGCGCACCGGCACCGGCACCGGCGCGCGTGGCCGTGCCCGTGACCGTGGCCGTGACCGTGGCCGTACCCCTCTGCGTTCCCGTCGGCGACCAGGCCCGCCCCGTCCAGATGCCATCCACCGTTCGAGTTGGGCTCCCCCTGCACCACCCCGGCCGGGGCTCGGCGGTGCCTCCGGCGCTCCGGTCTACGGGGACGGTTACAGGGTCGCGCACGCGCACCGGCACCGGTACGGACATCGCGGCGGCTCCGTGCGTCCAGTTCTGGGGGTTGCGGGGATAGAGACAGACACACCGACCGGCACGGACATCCGTGCCCGTGTCGGTGACCGTGGCCGAAGCCGTCTGCGTTTCCGTCGGCGCCCCGGCCCGCCCCGTCCCGAGCGAAACGGGCGCTCGCGGCCGCACCGAGCGCCGGGGCCCATGGGGCGGTTCGACGAGTTGCCGGGGAGGGGGCCGATCAGGTGCCGGGTGAGGGTTCTTCGGCGGCGACCGGGGGCGTGGGATCGCGGGCTTCCCAGGCGGCGCGCAGGCCGTCCACGCGGCGTGCCTTCGATGGACCGGGTGGGTAGTTGAAGGCGCGCGCGGCCAGGTCGGCTCGGTCGAGGGTCGGCTGCATGAGCACCCCAAGCGCCACGGACAAGCCGGCGGTCACCGCCACGACGGCTGGCGCCCCCTTGCCCGGCAGGACCACGGGGGCCGTCTTCGGCGGCGTGTGGAAGTACATCGCGACCACCAGGCGCAGGTAGTAGTACGCCCCGACGACCGCGTTGAGCAGGGCCCAGACCACCAGGAATTGCAGCCACGGGTTGCTGTTCTCGAAGACGGCCCGGAACAGGAACAACTTGCCGAAGAAGCCCGCCATCGGCGGCAGGCCCATCAGCGACAACAGGCACACGGTCATCCCCAGCGCCATCCCCGGGTGCCGCCGGGCCAGACCGCTCCACTGGTACGCCTCCAGGGCCTCGTGCTTGTTGCCCGAAAGCCAGGCCACCGTCACGAAGGCGCCCAGGCTCGCCACGGCGTAGACCACGATGTAGAGGAGCACGGACGCCACCGCCGTATCCCCCGCGTCCCGCGACCACGAAAGCCCGTCGCCGCCGAGGGTCGCGTCGGACGCGAAGGCCTCGCCGTAGAAGTTCGCCGCCGCCACGACGCCGAGGAGCAGGTACCCGACGTGGGCGATGGAGCTGTAGGCGAGCAGGCGTTTGACGTTCGACTGGCGCACGGCGGCGAGGTTGCCGACGGTCATGGTCAAGAAGGCCACGAGGGCCACGGCCGTCGTCCAGCCGTAGGGCGCCGTCACCAGGCGGTGCGTCGAGAACGTCGCCACGAACAGCCGCAACAGGGCCGCCACGCCGGCGACCTTGACCACCGACGCCATGAAGGCCGTCACGGGGGTCGGGGCCCCCTCGTACGCATCGGGGGTCCACATGTGCATGGGGACCGCCGACACCTTGAACAACAGCGCCCCGAGCACCAGCAAGACGCCCGGGATCAGCAGGGCGGCCTTCGCCACGCCCTGGATGACGAGGTCGCTGGCCGCCGGACTGGCCGTGTGCCCCTGGTCGAGCGCGCGCGCCAGGTCGTTGATCCGCAACCACCGGGTGAACGCCTCGGCGACCCCGCCGCGGATCCCCTCGAAGGCGGTGGCGCCGGTGGCCCCGTACAGCAAGGCGATCCCCATCAGCAGGATCGCCGAGGCGAAGGCCCCCATCAGGAAGTACTTGAGCGCCGCTTCGGCCGAGGGCTTGGCGTTCCATCGGGCCCCCACGAGCACGTACACGGAGATGCTCATGGTCTCGATCCCGAGGAACAAGGCCAGGAGGTCGTGGGCGTGGCCCACCATCATCGCACCGAAGGTGGCGATGCACAGCAAGGACTCCTGCTCGCCGTACTCGAAGCGGTGGGTGCGTGCGTAGTCCCCCGCCACGAGCACCGTGCCCGCGCAAAGCCCCACGAGCACGAGGTCGAGGATGGCCGAGAACGGGTCCACCACCAAGAAGCCCCGGAAGACCTCGACGCCCCCGTCGTAGTCTGCGTTGCCGTAGATCGTAAGCCCGGCCACGAAGGCCAGCGCCAGGCCGAACAGCGCGATCCGTCGCTGGAAATGCCGAAAGCCCACAGCGGCGAAGGCGTCCGTGGCCATCAGCAAGAGGCCCCACAGGCCCACGATCGCCATGGGCGCGAGGTGGCCGAGGTCCTGCAACGTGGCGGAGGCCATGGTGTCGGCTACGAAGGGCGCGTGCGTCATGGGGCGCGGGGTCCTTCCTGCCGCGGGGCCGGCCCGAAGCCCGACACCTGCGGCGCTCGTTCGTCACCGTAGACCGCGCGGATCACCGCCATCGGGTCCGTGCAGGCCTCGGCGAAGTCGTCGGCGAGGGCGGCCCGCGAGGCGCCGGATCGGGCCAGAGCCACCGAGGCGCATCGCTTGTGCGTAAAGTGGGCCGCGAGCGCCTGGGCGCTCGGGTCGATGGTCTCCAGGAACGGTTTGGGGTAGACGCCCATCAGCACGATGAGGGCGAGGATCGGCGCGAACACCAGCTGCTCGCGCAGGCTCAGATCCCGCAGCTTCTCGTTCTCCGGGTGCGTGATCGGGCCGAACATCACCCGCTGGAACATGTGCAGGAGGTAGACGGCCCCGAGGATGACGCCGGTGGCGGCCACCAGCACCAACAGCGGCGGGTCGTTGAGGACGTGGGCGCTGCCGCTGAAGGTGCCCACCATGATGAGGAACTCACCGACGAAGCCCACCAGGCCCGGCAGGCCCGCCGACCCCAGCATCGCGATCATGAACACCGCCGTGAAGATCGGCATGACCTTCGCAACGCCGCCGAAGGCGTCGAGGGCCCGCGTGTGCCGGCGCTCGTAGAGCACGCCGATGCACAGGAACAGGGCCCCCGTCGTGAGCCCGTGCGCGAGGCTCTGGTAGGTGGCGCCGGTCAAGCCCTGCGTGGTCATGCCCACGATCCCGAGGACCACGAAGCCCATGTGGCTGACCGAGGAATACGCGACCAGGCGCTTGACGTCGCTTTGCGCGTAGGCCACGAGCGCGCCGTAGACGATGCCGACGATGGCGAGGATCGCGAGCAACTGCGCGGCCTCGGCGGCGGCGCCCGGGAACAGCGGCATGGCGAACCGGATGAAGCCGTAGGTGCCGAGCTTGAGCAGCACCCCGGCGAGGATCACCGAGCCCGGGGTCGGGGCCTGGGTGTGGGCGTCGGGCAGCCAGGTGTGCACCGGGAACAGCGGCACCTTGATCGCGAAGCTCGCGACGAAGGCCCAGAAGCAAAGGGCCTGCACGTCCGGCGGCAGGACCACGCGATCGAGGTCCGCCAGATCGAACGACAGCGTGCCCTTCGTCACCTGGTAGTGCACCACGGCCAGGTACACGATGGCCGCCAGCATGAGGGCCGACCCGACCATGGTGTAGAGGAAGAACTTGATCGCCGCCTTGACGCGCTGCTCGCTACCCCAGATCCCGATGATGAGGGCCATGGGCACGAGCATCACCTCCCAGAAGGTGAAGAACAGCACGAGATCGAGGGCGACGAGCGCGCCAATCATCCCCGTCTCCAGCAGGAGCATCGACACCACGAACTCGCGACTGCGGTGGTCGATCGCCCGCCAGGCCCCCCAGATGCAAAGCGGGGTCAGGAAGGTGGCGAGCAGCACGAGCCAGACCGAAAGCCCATCGACCCCCACGTGGTAACCGATGCCGAACCGATCGATCCACGCGTGCCGTTCCTCGAACTGCATCCCCGCCCGGCCGGCCTCGAAGGCCGTGGCGAGCGGCAGCGACACGAGGAAGGCGAGCCCCGAAAAGAACAGGCCCACGCCCTTGGCCAGGCGGTCCTCCCCGCGCGGCAGCAAAGCGGTGGTCAGCGCGCCGAGGACCGGCAGGACGAGGAGGATGGACAACAAGTGGTTCATCGTTCACCTCCAGCGGCCCCCGGCGCGGCGGGCCCCAGGTCGATGACCTTCTTCCATGAACCGAACCCGATCTCGATGCGGTAGGGTTCGGCGCCGAGCGTCGTGCGCAGGCCGCCGAGGTCGGGGCGGCTCTGGACGCGGTGGACCGCGGAAGGCTCCAGGGAGGAGACGGTCGGATTGCCGTAGACGGTGGCGAGGACCAGGCCCACCCCGACCAGGAGCGCCAGCAGGTAGCGCCGCACGTTGCCATTGTGGAAGACGCGCACGACGTCGCCGAGCCAGCCGACGAGACCCGCGGTCCCCCCGACCCCGACGCCGTCCACGACGAGCGCGTCGAAGAAGCGATAGCAGAGCTTGGCCAGGAACTTGAACGGCCGCACCACGACGGCGTCGTACAACTCGTCCACCCAGTACTTGTGCAGGCTCGCCTCGTACAACTTCCCAAGGCGCGCCTTCCAGGCCTCGGCCTCCTTCGAGAAGCCGTCGCCGTACAGGCGACGGGCCCACAGCCAGAACACCACGGCGACGCCGAGGCTCACGCCCATGAAGCCCATCTCCGCCCCCACGGTGACGTGGCCGTCGTGGGCGAAGCCGCCGTCGCGCAGGCCCACGTAGTACGGCCCGGCAAAGCGCGCGCTCGTGGCGGTGACCGGCTCGAGCCACCGTTCGAGCACGTGCGGCAGGTGCAGCCCGGTGACCTCGCCGAGCGCGTGGGGCCAGCCCAAGAAGCCGGCCACCGTGGCCAGGAAGGCCAGGATCACCAGCGGCACCCACATGATCGGGTACTCGGCCACGTGGTGGGTCCAGGTGTGCTCGTCGCCGCGAAAGGAGCCCTCGAAGGTGAGGTAGTACAGCCGGAACATGTAGAAGGCGGTGCACGCGGCGGCCACCGTACCCAGCCCCCAGCCGAGGTAGTTGATGAGGGGTGACCACTCGCTGGCGTAAGTGTAGGCGCCGACCAGGATCTCGTCCTTCGAGAAGAAGCCGGCGAACGGGAAGATGCCGGCGATGGCAAGGCACGAGATGAAGAACGTGCCCGCCGTGATCGGCATCTTCTTGCGCAGGCCCCCCATGGTGCGGATGTCCTGGTTGTGGTGGCAGGCCTCGATGACCGAGCCGGAGCCCAAAAACAGGCACGCCTTGAAGAAGGCGTGGGTCATGAGGTGAAAGATCGCCGCGACCCACGCCCCCATCCCCGCGGCGAGGAACATGTAACCGAGCTGCGAGACCGTCGAGTAGGCCAAGACCTTCTTGATGTCGAACTGCGTGATGCCGATCGTGGCGGCGAACAGGGCCGTCACCCCGCCGACGACCGCCACGATCGCCATCGTAAGGGGCGCCAGGGCGAACACGAAGTTTAGCCGTACGATGAGGTAGACGCCCGCCGTCACCATCGTCGCGGCGTGGATGAGGGCCGAAACCGGGGTGGGGCCGGCCATGGCGTCCGGCAGCCAGGTGTACAGCGGGATCTGGGCGCTCTTGCCGGTGCAGCCCAGAAACAGCAGCAGCGTGGCCACGGTCGCCACGGGAACGCCCCAAAGGGCCGTCGTCACCAAGGGGCTTTGGGCGCCCCGGGCGGCCACGGCCGCGATGGCGTCCACGTCGAGGGAGTGAACCACCGTGTAGAGCGCAAACAGCCCCAGGATGAAACCGAAGTCGCCGATCCGGTTCATCACGAACGCCTTGCGCCCGGCGCTGGCCTTGGCCTCGTCCGAAAACCAAAAGCCGATGAGCAGGTACGAGCACAGCCCGACCCCCTCCCAGCCCACGAACGTCACCAGCAGGCTCTTGCCGAGCACCAGGATCAGCATCGACGCCATGAACAGGTTCAAGTAGGCGAAGTAGCGGTGGTAGTCGGGGTCGTGGGCCATGTAGCCCACCGAGAAGATGTGGATGAGCAACCCGACTCCGGTGACCACCAGGATCATCACCGCCGACAGCGGGTCGAGCAAGAGGTCGAACCCGATCATCGTCTCGCCGGAGAAGATCCACGGGTAGACCGTCTGGACGAGTCGCCGCACCCCGCCCTCGACCATGACGTCCCACCACACGGAGAAGGACAGGAAACACGCGATGGCCACGGCGCTGATCGCGACGAGGTGCACGACCTCGCGGGCCGTCCGGTCCGGCAGCTTGCGCATGGCCAGCCGCCCGAAGACGAGGTTGAAGATCGCCCCGCAAAGCGGCGCGAGGATGATCCACAGGAGGTCTTGGGTGGGCACCGCGTTCATGGATCCCTCGTCAGTCTCGAAGCAGCCCCAGGTCGTCGATGTCCACGTCGTCGCGCGATCGGAAGATCGCCACGATGATCGCGAGGCCGACCGCGGCCTCGGCCGCCGCCACCGCGATCACGAAGAAGGCGAACACCTGGCCGTCGTGGTTGCCGTGCAGGCGCGAGAAGGCGACGAGGGCCACGTTTGCGGCGTTTAGCATCAGCTCGATGCTCATCAGCACGAACAGGGCGTTGCGCCGCAGGAGCACGCCGCCGACCCCGATGAGGAACAGCAGGATCGCCAGGTACAGGAAGTGGGTGATCGGGACCATCGTGGGCTTTTCGCGTCGAGCGGGTCGAACAGGGGGACAGGAGGGGAGGCGTCGGTCGAACGAGTCAGATGCCGCGGTGCCCCGTGGCGGACGGCTCACCGAAATCGGTGGCGGGCGACGGCCCGGGTGGTGCGATCTCGCCTTCGGCCGCCGTGCCAAGCCCCGCGGCGTGGCGGGCGGCCGGGTCGGCTAGGTGCCGCGCGGCGTGCTCGCGCTCCTTGCGGCTGCGGGCCACCACGACGGCGCCGATCACCGCGGCCACCAGCAGGAGCGACACCGCCTCGAACGGGAAGACGTAGTCCGTGAAGATCTCCCGGCCGAGGCCGCGGGCCGTCCCGAAGTCGCTGCCCGGCTCGAGCTCGGCCCCGAACGTCACGTACTGCCGCGCCAGGGTGCCGACGAGCACCCAGGCCAAAAAGCCCGCCGACAGCAAGAACCCGCCGTAGTACGCAAGGCGCCCCACCCTCGACGGCCGGCGGTGCGTAAGCCGCCCCGTGGCGTCCACGTCCACCACCATGATCACGAACACGAACAGCACCATGACGGCGCCCGCATAGACGATCACCTGGATCGCCGACAGGAACGTGGCCTGCGCCAGCACGTAACAGGCGGCGACGCTCAGGAAGGTGGCGATGAGCCACATGGCGGCGACCACGGCGTTCTTGCGCGTGACCATGGCCAGGGCCGAGAAGACCGCCAGCCCGCCGAAGAGATAGAAGGAAAGCTCGGCTCCGGTCATGGCGCACCTAGACGTTCGCGCCGGCGGCGGTCGCCGGGGCTTGGACCGCCGCGCGGCCCTTCGGGATCTTCGCTTGGAACTCGTCGCGGTACTTGGTCAAGAAGGCAAGGGTGGGCCAGGCCGCGGCATCGCCCAGGGCGCAGATGGTGTTGCCGGCGATGCCGTCGGCGATGTCGGCGAGCAGTTCCACGTCGCCCGGCTTGCCCGCCCCGAAGGCGATGCGCTTGGCCACGGAGACCAGCCAGCCCGTGCCCTCGCGGCAGGGCGTGCACTGACCGCAGCTCTCGTCGTGGAAGAAGTGGAGGATCCGCCACAGGGCCCGCGTCATGTCGGTGGTCTCGTCCATCACGACCACGCCGCCGGACCCGGCCATCGTGCGCAGCGTGCGACCGCCGCCCAGATCGAACTTCCGGCCCGGGTGCACCTCCACCTCGCGGATGCGCTCGTCGCGCTGGAGGGCGTCGAACTCGAAGGGCACGTCCAACTCGTCGGGCAGCAGCACCGGCATGGACACGCCGCCGGGGATCACCCCCTTGACCTTCCGGCCGCCGCGGATCCCCCCGCAGACCTCCTCGATGAGCTCGCGCCCCGTGGTCTGCATGGTCACCTCGTAGACCCCCGGGCGCTCGACGTGCCCGCACACCGAAAGCAACCGCGTCCCCCCCGAGCGCTCCGTACCGAGGGCCGCAAACGCCGCCCCGCCGTGCTCGACGATGAAGCCGCAGTTGGCGATGGTCTCGACGTTGTTGACGACAGTCGGCTTGCCGAACAGCCCCTTGACCGCGGGAAAGGGTGGCTTGAGGCGGGGCCAGCCGCGGCCGCCTTCGAGGCTGGACAAAAGCGCCGTCTCCTCGCCGCAGATGTACGCCCCGGCCCCGCGGTAGATCGTGATGTCCAGGTCCATGTCCGACCCGAAGATCCGCCGGCCCAGGTAGCCCTTGGCGTAGGCCTGATCGAGGGCCCGCTGCACCACCTGGTACTCCCGCATCATCTCGCCGCGCATGTAGATGTAGGCGTTTTTCACCCGAAGGGCGCGGCTGGCACAGATCATCCCCTCGATGAGCAGGTGGGGATCCCAGAACAGGATGTGCCGGTCCTTGAAGGTGCCGGGCTCGGATTCGTCGGCGTTGACGACCAGGTAGACGGTGTCGGCGTCCTTGGGGACGAAGCCCCACTTGACGCCCGTGGGGAACCCCGCCCCACCGCGGCCGCGCAGGTTCGAGGCCTTGACCTCGGCGGCGATCTCGGCCGGATCCATGCGCACCGCCTTGCGTGCGGCGCGGTAACCGCCGCTGCGCTCGTAGGCGTCGATCTCCTTGGCGTCCGGGTCGTCGAACCGGGCGCTCACGATCTTGGTTTCGGCGACGGGCATGGCGTCAAACCCCCAGTTCCACGGGCACGCGCCCCTCGCACAGGGCGTCGATGATCTGGTCCATGCGTGCCTCGTCGAGCTTTTCGAAGTACAGCGGGATGTCCGGCTTGCCCTTTTGTGCGATCTGCGCAACGGGGCCGAAGCCGCATGCGGCCAGGCACTCGACCTCCGAGACGGTCACCTTGCCGTCCGGGCTCGTGCCGTGGTTCTTCTCGATGGAAAGGCGCTTCTTGCAGTGTTCGAGCACGTCGTAGGCGCCTTCGAGCATGCAGCCGATGTTCGTGCAGATCTGCAGGTGGAACTCGCCCACCTCGCCCGTCTCGATCATCGTGTAGAAGGTGGCGACCCCTCGCACGTGGGCCGGCGGCAGTTCGAGGCGTTCGGCGACGAGCCGGATCACCGCCTCGTCCACCCGGCCGAACTGCTGGGAGGCCATGTAGAGCACGGGCAGGCAGAGCACCTTGCGGACGCGGTCCTCGGGGAAGCGAGGCCACATCTGCGCGATCTTCTGCTCGATTTCGTCGGATAGCTTGAGCGCGGTCACGGGCGGTGCGTTGGCGGCCGGACCCTAGGATCCGGCCCTTCGCAAGTCAACAACGCCCTGCCGCGCGCAGCGGGCCAGGGTGGCGACCCTTTCACCCCCAAGACCGGGGCTCCCGCCGCGCCACCCGCCGGCGCAAACGACGCACGCCGCGGCGGCTCGGGGCCGCCGGCAGCTACGCCGCCTGGGCGTAGATGGGCAGCGGCCGCGGCGGCGCGTCGGGCCCGAGGTCGGCGAGCTGGCGCCGCAGCTTCGCCTTGACGCGGTGCTCGAGCTGGCGCACCCGCTCGCGCGAGATCCCGAGGGACCGCCCCAGGTCCGAAAGGGTCGTGCGGGCACCCTCCTCGGCGAGCAGCCGCTGGCGCACGATCTCGCGCTCGCGCTCGTCGAGCCGGGCCATCGCCCGGGCGATCCGCTCGCGGACGACCGCGATCCGTTCCCTGCGCCCCACCTCCTCCTCGGCGTCCGGCTCGTCGCTGGCCAGGGTGTCGAGCACGGTCGTCGCCCCCTCCCGGTAGGCGCAGGCGTCGAGGGAGGCATCCTTGTGGTCGATCCGCTGCTCCATCCGGCGGATCCGCTCCTCCGAGCACCCGAAGCGCTCCGCCAGGATCCGCGTCGCGTCGGCGTCCTGACCGTGCTCGGCCAGGATCCGGGCCTTCTCGCGCTGGAGCCGGAAGAACAGCTTGCTTTGGAGCGGGCCGGTCCCGATCCCCACCAGGCTGTAGTGCTTGAGCACGAACGTGAGGATCTGCGCCCGGACCCAGTAGGAGGCGTAGGTCATGAAGCGAAGCCCTCGCTCGGGTTCGTAGCGCGAAAGCGCCTTGAGCAGCCCGAGGTTCCCCTCGGAGACGAGGTCGGCCAGCTTCAGGCCGTACCCGCGGTAGCCGTGGGCGATCTTCACCACGTACCGCAGGCTCGCGCTGATCAACAGGTCGCCGGCCGCCTTGTCGCCGGCGCGGTAGCGGCGCGCGAGTTCGTTCTCCCGTGCCCGGTCGAGTACGGGGTAGCGTTCGATGGCAGCGAGGTAGTTGTGAAAGGTCGCGTTCGAGAAGGTGATCATCCGGGTCCTCCATCTCCCCCGAGATGGGGACCCTGCAACGGATTGGGGGGCGCACGACGGACCCGCTCCCCAGCGGGCCGACGCCCTCCATGGGACGCACGTTCATCTTTGCATCGCAGCGCCCGCCCGCGCAAGAAAAAAACGCCCCCAAGCCGGCCGGAACCTTCATTTTGGTAGGATGATGTAGGAGGGTCTGCCCCATTCGGCGGACCGAAACGGTCCGCACCGGCCCACGCACCCCCCCGAGGAGGACACCCCCATGCGCGCCATCGGATTCTTCGAACACGGAGGCCCCGAGGTTCTCGCGGCGCTCGACCTGCCCGAGCCGAGCCCCGGGCCGGGCGAGGTCCGGGTCGCGGTGGCCGCCTGCGCGGTCAACCGCCTCGACCTGTGGGTCCGCGGCGGCCTGCCGAATCTGCGGATCGACCTGCCGCACGTCCTCGGCAGCGACATCGCCGGCCAGATCGACGCGGTGGGGAACGGGGTGGATCCGGCGTGGGTCGGCCGACGGGTGGTCGTCAACCCGGGCCTTTCGTGCGGGGCCTGCGAGGCGTGCCTGTCCGGCTGGGACAACCTGTGCCGCCGCTACCGGATCCTCGGGGAGAACGCCCCTGGCGGGTACGCCGAGCGCATCGTGGTGCCGCTTGCGAACGTCGTGCCGATCCCCGAGGGCGACACGCGCCCGCTGGTCGAGTGGGCGGCCGTCCCCCTCGTGTTCCTGACGGCATGGCAGATGCTCGTCGTGCGCGCAAAGGTCGGCCCCGGGGACGTGGTGCTCGTCCACGCCGTGGGCAGCGGGGTGGGCTCGGCGGCCGTGCAGATCGCCCGCCTGTTCGGCGCCCGGGTCGTGGGCCTTGCGAGCACGGACGAGAAGCTCGAACGGGCCCGGGCGCGCGGGGCGGAGGCCACCGTGCGCAGCGACGACCAGGACTGGCCCAAGAAGGTCCGCGCCCTGCCCTTCGTGGGCAAGCGCGGCGTGGACGTGGTGTTCGAGCACGTCGGCCGGGCGACGTTCGCCGACAGCATCAAGCTGGCCCGCCGCGGCGGGGTCGTCGTCACCTGCGGCGCCAGCTCCGGCCACGAGGCCACCATCGATCTGCGGCACGTGTTCTTCCGGCAGATCCAGATCCTCGGCAGCACGATGGGCAGCAAGGCCCTGTTGCACCGGATCGTGCCGCTGGTGGCCCGCGGGGCCCTCGTCCCGGAGGTGGCACGGGTCCTCCCGCTCGAACGGGCCGCCGACGCCCACCGCACCCTCGACGAGCGCAAGACCTACGGCAAGATCGTCCTCGAGGTGGGCGAGCCCGCTGTCCCCTAGGGCACGAACGGTGCGCGATGGGGCCGTTTTCCCGCCACGAGGCCGCCGAGCGGGCCGTCCCCTACGCCGCCTTCGTGCTGGCGCTGTTGCTCGGCCGGGCCGCGGCGGCGGGGTTCGTCACGTTCCCGCTCGACGACGCGTGGATCCACCTCAGCTACGCCAAGAGCCTGCGCCTGGGTGAAGGGCTTTCGTACAATCCACAGGACTACGAAACTGGTTTCTCGTCGCCGCTTTGGGTGCTCGTGCTCGCCCTCGTGCCGTGGGGCCCCGCACCCGCCCCGGCGGTGGCCTGGCTCGCCGCCTTCTTCTACGGCCTCGGGGCGTACGGCGTGACGTCCTTCGCCCGGCGCGTCGCGCGGGCCCGCGCCAGCACGTCCCGCCCGGTGCCCGTCCTTTCGATCGCGGCCGCCGTGGCGGTGTGCACGGCCGTCTCGCCCCTGGGGTTGCTGTCGGTTGCCAGCGGCATGGAGGTGGCCCTGGCGTTCGCCCTCGCCGCCCTGTTCCTCGACGCGCTTTGGTTTCGCACGGCGCCGGCCGCCGCCACGATGGCCGCCCTCGCGGTGCTCGCCCGCCCCGAGTCCCTGGTGTTCGTGGGGACCGCCGCCGCCTTCGCCGCCTTCGCGCCCGGCCGCCGCCGCGCCGCCGCCGCCGCCGCCGCCGCCGCCGCGGGCGCCATGGCGGCGTGGTCCGGTTACTGCCTGGCCGTGTCGGGTCACCCGTTGCCGAACACCTACTACGTCAAGGCCGGTCGCGGCGGGCTCGACGGCCTTTCGTACCTGGTGGGCGAGGTGCTGTCCTGGCAGCCGGAGGTGGTCTCCCTCCTCGGCGTGGTGCTGTGGGCGCGGGCCCTGCGATCGGAAGGAGGGGAACGCGCCCGCCCGCTGGCGTCGGTGCTCGCGGCGGTCGCCGTCACCTTCGCCGCGATCGTGCTGGGCCGTCCTCTCCACCCGGGGGTTCTGTTCTACGAAGCGCGCTACTTCGCCCCCTTCGCGATCTTCGCCACGGCCCTCGTGCCGCTCGGCCTCGGCACCGGGCGGCGGCCGTGGCTGTGGGCGGGGGCCGTGGTCGTCGTGGTCGCCGTCGCCACGGTGCAGGCCCGCGACCTGCTGCGCCTGGGACGGGCCATGGCCGAGGACGTCGCGGCGGTGCACGAGGCACCGGCCCGCTGGGTCGCGCGCCACCTGCCCTCCGGCGCGATCGTGGCCGTCGAGGGCGCCGGCGCGATGCGCTTCTTCACACCGCGGACCATGCGGATCGTGGACCTCGTGGGGCTCAACGACCGCGTGCTCGCCCACCTGCACTTCGACCGGCGGACGAAGCTGTGCGCGATCGCGGCGAAGGGGCCGGGCTATTTCGTCGTACCGGCGGACTGGCGCCCGCTGTTCGACCCGCCCTTCGCCCTCGCGGCCGTCACGGCGTTCTTCGACCCCGCCTATCATCAGGTGGATCCGCCCCGCCCCCACCGGGTGACGGTCTTCGAGGTGCGCGGCACGGTGACCGGCGCCCTGGGCTGCCCCACGCCGTCCGGTCGTGACGCGGGCCGGTGATCGGACGCCCTCCGGCCGGGCGGCGCCGCCGGCGCAACGCCCGGGCAGCGTGCCTCCCTCCCGGCGAGCGCTCCCACAGCGGTCGGCGGCCACGGGCCGCGCCCGGGGGCCGTCGGCCGGGCGCGGCCCGTGACCGCCGCCGTCTCCGTCCGGGGCGGTGGGCCGGTCTCGTTCCGACACGCCCCCCACCCCGTGCGCGAAAGCACGCCCCCGGCCCGCCTGCCTCCTGCGCCCCGGGCGACCCGCTCCCGGTGGCTGCCGTGTGATCCCGCACGCCCCCTGGTCTCCGTGCTCGACCTCACAGGTCCGCCCTTCCCCACCCACGTCGCCCGCGCGATGATGCGGGCCGCCGGCCGGCATGACCCGCTTTACGCTCACCCACGTCATCGCATGCGACGAGGCGACCTTCTGGCGCCTGTACCTGGACTCGGCGGTCACGCGCGCCCTCATCGTCGAGGGCCTCGGCTTCGAGAGCTGCGAGATCCCCCTGCTGCGGGACGAGCCCACGAAGCTCGTCCGGGTGACGGTCGCGCGCCCGCGGCTGGAACTGCCCGACGCGGTGGCCAAGCTCCTCGGCCCGCGGCTTTCGTACCGGGAGGAAGGAACCTTCGACAAGGAGCGCCGGGTGTGGGAGTGGACGACCGAGCTTGCGGTCTTGTCGGACAAGATCCAGCTCGGCGGTTCGATGCGCACCGAACCCGCCGGCCCGGACCGCTGCCGGCGCATCGCCGACCTGTGGGTGCGCGCCAAGATCTTCGCGCTGGGCGGGATCGTCGAGAAGGCCGCCGAGCGCAACCTTCGCAAGGGATGGCAACAAAGCGCGGACTGGCTCAACGACGCCCTGGCCCGTGGCACCCTGCCCCGCCCGGCCGATCCCCCGGCCCCTACGCCCACCGCCCCGGCCTCCGAGTCCTCGGGATCCGACACGCCGCCCTCCTACTTCGCGTAAGGCCCCGCCCCGCCACGGATCCCCCCGGCTCGGCCCCCCCTCGAAACCGCCCTCCACACGCCACGGGCCATTTCGGCCCGCGTCCCCGCAGCACCGCGCCGCACGGACGGCCTCGCCGCCGGGGCTCGGCGGTGCATCCAGCATTGTTGCGTACGAGACCGGCGCCAGCGACGGCCGGCGCTCGGCGGTGCATCCAGTGCTGGGGCTTACGGGCACGGGGACCGGGACGGACACCGTGGCGACTCGGTGCATCCAGCGCTGGGGGTACGGGAACAGAAACAGCGACGCGCACGACCACCGGTACGGACACCGCGCCACCTCGGTGCGTCGAGCGCTGGTGGTTTCGGGGACGGAGACAGGCACACGGACCGGCACGGACATCCGTGGCCGTGCCGGTGGCGGTGGCCGAACCCGGATGCGTTCCCGTACCCGGCCACGCCCGCCCCGTCCGGATGGCATCACGCGTTCGAGGTGAACCCGGCAGCCGAGGCTCGGTGGTGCGTCCAGCGCTCTGGTGGACGCCCGTACGGCTTCGGGCCCTGGCTGCACGGGGTTCCTTGCACCCGTGACCGGGCACGGAGGACCCGGTGGGCCCAAGAAACACCGGCCCGGGGGCCGCTTCGGAAGCCGGGCGGGCCCGGAGGGGCCGAAGGCCGGCGGGGTGCCAGCGAAACGGCGTCCTCGCGGCGCCCGGTGCCGAAAGGGAGCCGTCGCGGCATCCCACCCTTTCCTACATCCTCCCACGAAACCGCGCCTCGCCCCCCCGCGCGCCCTTTGACGGCCCCCGTCTGCCTGTGGCAACCACATGGTGGATCGTGAGCATGGGCACGACGGCACGACGGCACTGGTTTGTGCGCTGATCGGAGGGGTGGGATTGTGGTTGGTTGGATGGAACGGCGGCGGCGGGGACGGGCACGGGCACGGGCACGGGGACGATCAC
>Ga0256839_1001641_pt1 | contig 26679 bp, 26 predicted proteins | sample 354166metaG_FD_185968 | JGI IMG/M metagenome (GOLD analysis project Ga0256839, IMG submission 185968) | Hydrothermal vent microbial communities from Mid Atlantic Ridge, Atlantic Ocean - 354-166 | ecosystem: Environmental > Aquatic > Marine > Hydrothermal vents | place: Atlantic Ocean: Mid... | reverse complement strand
AGCGCTACCTGCCTGCGCGCCAATGCCTCCTGGGCGGCGGCAACCCGCATGATCTCGTCAGGCAAGGCCCGTGCTGCCTTGAGCGCCGCCTGGAACTGCTGTTCGATCTTCGCGATGGAATCGAAGCGGTCGAGTTCCGCCTTGAGGCTCGGAATATTCCGGGCCAGCTCACGCAGCGCCGCCTCGAAGCCTTCATAGGCTTTCGTGACCGAAACGCCCTTCTGCGCGACCTCTTCGGTGGCCTCGGCTAGGCCCAGCAGCACCTTGTCGGCTTCGGTCGCCGTGCCGTTCATCAGGCGGAGGACGGCTTCTGCTTCCGCGATGCTGTTTTCCAGTTCAAGCCCTTGCTTGGCGATCTTGACGAAGGATTCGAGAACGCCGACCGGGAGCATGTCGGGCGCCGCCTCGCGGACCCGTTCGATGGCCTCCAGGAACTTCTTCGCGCTGATTTCACCCCGGTTGAACGCCGCGTCTGCGGCCAATAGGTCCTTTACCAGCTGACGCTCGCGGTCGTTTCGGGCGCGGTCGTAAAGCAGGGCGCGGGTTTCGGGTGCACTGCCCCGTATGGTGTTCAGAGTATTCTTCCAGTCGGACCGGAATTCGTAAAGCTGCTTGCGCAACCGCTCAAGGTTGGCGGCCACTTCGATTTCGGTCAGGTCCTGGAGCTTTTCCTTCCACGACTGCGCGCCTTCACCGGCCGCCAGGTAGGCACCTTGCAGAGCTTGAACGATCTCGCGGTGGCGCGAGAGCGTCTTGTTCAGGGCCGAGACGTTTTCATCGACACTGCCGATGGAATCGAGCGCGAAGAACGAAAGCGCCGTCACGACCGCGCCAATCGGGCCACCGACCGAGAGGATCAGCGCCCGGCCCGCGGCGATGACCGAGAACAGCACCTGCCGCAGACCGCGCAGTGCCGCACCGTAGCGCGTGGCCGACACCACCGCCCGGGCGAAGGCGGGCGAAGCGGCGAGCAGCACGCGGTTCATCTGCACCATCGCACGGCGTGCGCCGAAACTTGCGCGCGTGACATTGCCGAAGGTGCCGACAAGGCCAGAGACGACCTGAGCGATCTTGATGGCGGCGAACACCTTCACCGCGAAGATCAGCTTGTTGAAATGCTCCAGAACACCCGGCAGAAGCTCGAACAGCTTGCCGAAGGCCGCCCCGAGCGCCTCGAAAAAGCGGATGCCCTGTTCGCTGGCCAGAAACTTGTTCAGGGCTTCCAGGGCCGTCTCAAGCCCCTGGATGAAACCCGAATTGGCTGCGGTCAGCTGGCGGCTGAACAGGAGGTTCTGGAACTGGCCGATCCGCGCCGTCACAGATTCCAGGGCGGAATCCAGCTGGCCCCCATAGGTTTCCTCCAGCCCTTGACCGAGCGCCACGAGAGCCTCTTCGGCGCCGATCTGGCCCTGTTGCACCGCCTTGTAGAACTCACCCAGTCGGTCCTCGCCATAGCCCAGCGCCTTGGCCATGATGCCGACCGCGCCGGGAATCCTGTCACCGATCTGCTGACGCAGCTCTTCCATCTGGAGCGTGCCTTTGCCCGCGATCTGGCTCATGGCTGTCAACACGCCCGAAACCTGTTCGTTCGACAGTTTCAGAACGCGAGCCGCCTCGCTCACCTGGATGAAGATTTTCCGCGTCTTGGCCGTCTCAAGCCCGGCGGCCTGTGCCGAAATCAGGAACTTCGAGTAGTTGTCGGCCAGCACGCCGAAGGAAAAGCCCAGCCGCTCCGCTTCGCTTCGGATCAGTGCCAGTTCGCCGCTGACCTGCTGCGCATTCTGCTGAAAGGCTGCGCCAAAACGGTTCTCGGCCGCCTGGAGTTCCTGGAAGGCTTCGAGAAATGACGACCCGGTGCGGAACACGCCGTAGAAGCCTACGAAGGACGCAGTGAGAGACAGAACCTCGCCCCGGATGCGCTGCATGAGCGACAGCGCGCGCCGGGAATCGCCATAGAAGGCCCGCAGGGCAATCCGCATGTTGGTCGCCCCTTGGGCGCCCCGGATCATCCCCCGCGCGGTCCTGTCAGCCTCGGGGCCAAGGCGGGCCATTTCGCGCAGGACGTTCCGCAAGGAGGGCCGCAGGCGCTCTGCCTGAGCAGCGGTTTCGCGGAAAGCCTTGGCAAGACGACGCTGGTCCGCGGCCGTTATGCGGCCGCGACTCTCGACCTCGCGCAGGGCGCGGGCGAGGTTTTCCTGGGCTGAAACGCTGTCGCCCAGCGCGATGCGGCGCTGATCGGCCTCGAATTGCCGCATGGCAATGGCGGCGGCACCGGCGGCGTTTTCGATCCGGGACAGGTTTTCCGCCGCCGCCTCCAGCTCCTGCTGCTGGCGCGCGATGGCAGGTGCCAGTTTCCTCACCTGCCGGGTCAGCACCCCATACTGCCGCTCCGCGGCCTTGAGACGCTCGTTGAAGCCGTCATTGAACGGGCCGATCTTGGCACGCATCCGCTCGATAGCTTCGGCTGCTGCTGCCGTCTGAGCCTTTAAGGCGCGAAAGGCCGCCTCGCTTTCCGCCAGTTCGGCCTTCTGGGCCTTGAAGCGGGCGCGGGCCTTGTCAACGGCGGCAGTGACCCGCTCGTAGGCAGCCTTCGCTTTGGTCGCGGCCGCCCCCGTTTCCTTCGAAAGAGCGTCGGCCATTCCTCCGGCGCTCGTTTCCCCCTTGGCAAGGGCGTCCGCCATGTCGGTGGAACCGGCCGCGACCTGCTTCTGGATTGCGGCCAGCTCCTCCAGCGCTGCATTGACCGACCGGAAGGCCTTTGTCGCGTCATCCTTGGCGCGGATGATGAGTTCGACGTTGCGCGATGCCATGTCAGGCCTCCGTCAGATCACGGAGTCGCTTCTCGAACGTCTTTGCGGCCTTCTGGGAGAGAATCGACGCAACGGCCAACTGCGTCAGCACCGCGTTGGTCACAAACTCCCGGTTCAGCCTCCGTCTCACTATCTGCGTCTCCCGCCACAAATCCGGCACCGGATAGTGCCGAGCCTCCGGGTGGCCGTTGGCCTGGAGAAGGCTTGCCATCTCGCGCAGGCCAGCGACCCATTCATCTACCGAGAGCGGTTTGCGGTCAGTTCGGTCAGGCTGCCCGCCAGTCTCGAAACCGTCTCGACCAGCTTTTCCAGCCCACCTTCGGCTTCCAGCGTCAGGCGGATGACCTTCTCGATTGCGTCGATCTGAACACCCATCGGCAGCAGCCTGGCACGATGCGGGTTCTCGGTTTCCCCCGCGGCTCGGGCAATCACGTCGCCGATAAGACCCGGCGCGTGCTCAAGGGCTTCCAGAACGACTCCGCGAACATCTCCCAGCCCCATCACACCACCGGTCTCCTTCTGATCGACCGCCTCGGCCGCGCTTTCAGCGACATAGCGGTCGAACAGGGTGGAGATCGGCTCGTAATGGGCGCGCAGGAGGACCGTGAAGTCCTCCAGCGAAAGGCCCCGGACGGCGAAGGAGCCGCCGCCCGGGAGTTCCACGATCTCCGTCTTCGGTTCAAAGGCCGTCAGGCTCATCGAGCGCTCCTCCTGCCTTCACGCCCTAGTAGGGGCGCCCGTCCACAAGAATGTTCGGGTTGGTGCCGAGCCGCAGGATTTCCACGTTGAAGGAAATCTGCTGCCAGTCGTCGCCCTTGAGTGCGTATTCCCCATTCGGGCTGAGCGAGACCTTGGGCATGTAGAAATCCTTGTCCTCGCCGACGCCGTTGTGGGCGATGAAGCGCAGCGCGCCATAGACCTGATCGGAGCCGGACAGAACCTGGGAACGGGAATGTGCGTTCACGTCGTAGGTGACGGTGATCGTGCTGTCGTCCGCGATATTCCCGCCGGGCACGATGTAGAGGCGGCCCAGAGTGGCATCGACGGTGAAATCCGTCCCTTCGACCGAGCCCGTGATCGCCACATTGGCCACATTACGTTTGCCCGAAATCAGGGCGGGCGACTGGCCAAGCTGGTAGTAACGGCCCTGTTTGACCGTCAGGGTGTCGCTGTTGCCGACTTCGGCGGCCTGGGACAGCGTGGCGGCCGTGCCGAAGAAGAACATCGCCACGTTGTCCGCGTTGATGTTGTCGGTCGTGAAGTTGGCCGAATAGTTGGTCTCCAGCGTGACCGAAAGGTCTTTCACTCGCAGGCCACGATCCGAGTTGAAATGGTCCAGCGTCTGCGTTTCGACGGACAGGCTGAACGCGGGGGTATTGCCAAGCGGCCGCTCCCCGGTGAGATTTTCCGTCCCCGGGACGAAGGGGTCGAAGAACAGCTCTCCGCGGCCCAGAACGATGTTGTCCATGACGATTTCTCCACTCTAAAGATTGAATATCACCTTATAGGTGAATATCGGATCACGCAAAGGGATTTTGCAGCTCCTCTGCGTATTCCAGGGTTACGGGAAGCCAGAAGAAACTGTTGTCCGAGACAACGGCATCCGGCGGGCGAACGACAGCCTGGCCGATGCGGAGTGCATGAATGCGATCTCCGAAACCCAGAATGTCGTATCCTCTGCCTCGGGTTCTTTCGATGGCGAGGCGTTTTTGAACGTCTGCGAGCAGCAGATAGGCAGGGTCTGTCGGGTTTTGCCGGTCATCTTCGACGAAACCCTGAATGAGCAGGGGGTGCTTGGTAAAGTGCGACGGCGAGCCGTCCGGTGCAACGATACCGTCCGGCATCTGCGGAGGTTCGTTGATGGCAAGATGCGGGAGGCCGTCCTCCTGCGTGAACAAGAGCCTGCCGCGGTGCACGCGACCAGCGAGATCGTGCTGATAGCCGTTGGCGACAGTGATCTCTTCCAGCGCCGAGGTCAGGGCTTTCAGCACCTTGAGCTTGAACGAGTCGATCACAGAAGTGCCTCCGTCATTCTGAGGAATTCCTTTTCGAGGAAGGCGGCGGCTTCGCCTGAAACCTCCTCCGAGACTTTCCGAAAAACCTGATCGACACTCGGGCCGTAAAGCAGGTAAAGGCCGCTGTCGATCTGGACCATCTTGCGTTTGTTCTCGATCCGCTCGCCCGGGCGAAGCCGGACTGCGAGGCCGACATTCCCCGACCGCAGGTTCATCAGGAAGGCGCGGTTCATCTTCTGCCGGTTGCCGGGAGCAACTTCGACCGTGGGCGCGCGTCGCCCACCCGTGCGCGGCCCCTTGACGAAACGGGCAAGGCTGGTGGGTCGAAAGCGGCCCTGAATGACGGCTTGCATGGCATCGGCCGTAGCGTTGCGGGTGATGCGAAGATTGCCGTCTGTGCGGGAGTCCAGATACCGCGCCGGGAAGGCAACTTGCTGACGGATGCGGCGGCTCGATTCGGTTCGAAACCTACGCGCCGTGGTGTTGATCGAGCGCACGGCGAATTGCCTGATCTTTGCCGGAACCGTGTCAAGGTCGATAGCATCAAGGCCCTCGACCGCGACCACATAAGCCAGACCATCCGGGGATATGGTTGCCGATACCATGATCTACACCACCGCCGGGACGGGTAGCCCGGCCGCAGAAACCTCTGACGCACTCATGCGCGTGACCTGCGAGGTCACGGTGATCCCGTCGCGGGGCATGACGACTTCGACCGTGTAGGCTTCATCCGTTGCCACCGAAAACATGCCGCCGCGAGAAGGGGTCACTTCGTCGGCGAGAGTGATAATTTCCGGGACGATCTCGATGCGCTCGGCCGGGGCGTAGTCGAATCCGGTCATGTCGCCGAACGCCTTGGTCCGGGCATGGACTCGGATCGTGCAGGGGGTCTGGGCGGTCCCGTCCGGGGCGACGTAGATCGCGGGGATCGACATTGCCCTGTGCAGGTCCGCCCGTGCCCGGTTTCTGAGGTCCCGGATAGCCATGTTCAGCCGAGAAGTTCGTCCTGGTTGCCAGACGTCGTATCCGCACCATCGGTGGCGACGACTTCCGGCTCTTTCCCGGCGGCTTTCCGGGCCTTGGTCTTACGGGCGGGCTTCGCCGAAGCGACCTCGACCGCGGCGCCAAGCGCGAGGTAGTCGTTGGCTTCGTCCGTCGAGCAGTCGAACTCCTCGTTCGGCTCGATAATACCCTTCTTGCGGATGATGCGGTGAACGGCCTTGAGTTTCATTATAGGCTCCTCTTTCCTGTTTCAGGTGAAATAGCCCGGGCGCGAATGCCCGGGCGGATGGTGCTTACGCCAGCACGTTGGCGAGGAACGTCGCGTTCGGGTTCACAATCACCGGCAGCGGAGCAGACTGCGAGAGGATGAAGCGGGCGCTCGGGTCCTCCTGGTCGAACATCTTGGTGAAAATGTCCGTCGCTTGCAGCTCATAGGCCACGTCCTGGATCGCCCCGAAGCACTGGACGCCCTCGACGCTCGGAGAGACCAGCAGAACCTGTTTCTGACCGAGAATGTCGGTGAAGGTGCCGTCGTTGTTCTGGAACGTGTTGCCGCGACCGGCGACGCGCCAGACGCGCACCCCGCTGCCCAGCGTGCCCAGCAGGGTGAACGGGTCCATCGGGTCCTGCCGGATGATCCCCTGTTCCAGCCGGACGGCTTCGGTGCCGCGCACGTTGGTGTCGAGCTTCTTGGTTACGCCCGGGGCCTCCATGAACACCGAGGCCGCCTGGGCGCCCATGATCACATCAGACACGTTGCCGCCGAATTCAGCCATGGCCACCGTGTCGATCCAGGACTGAATGTCCTTGAACGGATCAACCCCGGCGTCGCCCCACCGGCTACCAGAGCCTAGCGTGACCGTGTGGCCGGGGTCGCGACCGTAGTCGATGGTCACGGATTTCGTGGGCAGGCCGGTGTCGTTCAGGTAGTTGATGGTCAGCTGGCCGTCGATCAGGGCACGGGCCGACATATACTCCCACAGCCGCTCGATGGCAGCCCGATGGAAGCGCGTGATCTTCACCACGTCGGCATCGAACCGCTGCTGCGGGGTCATCAGTTGCAGACGGCCCGTCAGCTCACCCGGGCGCTTGGACAGCGCCTCGCCGGGCTTCACCGCGTCCTTGACCTTGGTGTAGGCGGGCTTGAAGGTCTCGATCCGCTCGCCCTCGCGGCGGAAGATCGGCTTGCCCGGGACGTTCGGCAGAACGAACGGTGCGATGGGGCGCGAGGCGTCGATCTTGTCGAACATGATTTCTTCCTGCTCCGAATAGAAGGCTTCGGGCCGGAAGAACATGGTGCGCCAGCGGGAGGTCGAAACCTGCTGGTTGGGGCCGAACATGATCCTGTAGAGTTCATGCGGCGTGAAAATGTCGAGAGGCATTTCCTGTTTCCTTGTGCTTATGTTTCAGTGTCCCGCGATCAGACCGAGTTCCACACGGGCTTGCGCAGGATGATCGAGGTAGGCGACGGCGCGCCTTCGAAGGCCTTGCGCTTATCCGCATCGGTGGCGAAGGAGGCGTGCCAGTTCAGCCGGTCGGGGTTCAGGACACCCTGGCGGTAAACCGCAGCACCGACCGCGCCACCCGAAGCGTCCACGTCATAGACGAGCACCCCGATGGCCTGGATCGAGTTGGCCGGGTTGGCGGTGTCGATCAGGGCCTCGACGATCTCACCATTGGCGTCGAAGCCGACCACGCTCAGCGCGGGCAGGACGACACCGGTAGCCACGACCTCATCAGTCGCCGACAGCGCAGGAGCGTCTCCGGTGATGAGCGGATCGGGGGACGGGTTGATGACCTCGCTGCTGTGGGCGGCCACACCGGCGTTCAGGTCGCCGTTCTGGGGAGTGATAGGCATGTCGTTTCTCCAGTTCTGATTGCGTTACTGCTCGTAGCGGACGCCAACGGCCGCGAAGGCGCGGGTCACGCGGTCTTCGGCGTCGGTGCTCGGGTTGTCGGCACCGGCACCGAGGTTCGGGTGCTCGTCGCCGTTCATCGACGCGACGAACATGGAGCCGGGGTTTTCCTCGCTCTTCTCCTCCGGCAGCCCGGTCAGAAACGCCCTGGCGTCCTCGACCGACAGGCCGGTTCTCAGCGCGACCTGACGCGCCGCTGCGGGGCGCGATTTCGCCTCGTCGCTGTCGAGGATCGCGCCAATTCGGGCGCGCTCCGCTTCGGCGCCTGCCGCCTTACCGGCTTCGACGCCTTCGGCCCGAGCAGCGGCCAGGGCTTCCTCGTGGGCGGTTTCTTCGACCGCCGAGTTGTCCTTGGACATGGTGTCATCTCCTTTTCTGGTGACAGGTTCGGCAAAGGCCGACAGGGTTTCATCGAGGCTGCCGATCCTGTCGGCAAAACCGACCTCGATGGCTTCATGCGGCAGGAAGATGGCTGCTTCCGTCTGGCGGACAGCCTCCTCGCCCATGCCGCGGTTCCGCGCCACGGTGGCGACGAAAATGTCATAGATGGCGTTCACTCGGGACTGGATGCTGTTTCGCGCGCGCTCCGAGAGGGCCTGGTAGGGGTTTCCGTCCATCTTCCGCTTACCCGCGTGAACGAACGTGATCCGCACGCCTTCGCTTTCCAGCGCCTTGCTCACGTCCACATGCGTGACGACGACGCCGACGGAGCCGACACCACCCGTGCGCGCGACGGTGATCTCGCTCGCAGCGGATGCGATTGCATAGGCCGCCGAATAGGCGTGCTCGTTTGCGACCGCGACAATGGGCTTTTCGCTCCTGGCGTAGTAAACCCGGTCCGCAAGGTCGAAAAGGCCGCCGACAAGACCCCCAGGGGAATCAATGTCCAGCACGATGCGGCCCACACCAGGGTCGGCAAGGCCGCGCGAGAGCGCAGCCCCGATGTATTCATAACCGGTGACGATGCCCTTCAACGTGTAGGGGAAGTCTTTCAGCAACACGCCGCTGACCGGGATGACCAGACTGCCGGACCGCACAGTATAGGGACGTGCCCAGGCCAGTTCCGGGTCATCCCAGAAGCCATCGTCGGACCCATCATTTCGGTCCGCTGATACGGGCGGCAGCGAGGCTTGCTCACTCGGGAAAATACCCGTCTTGAACCGGTGCAACGCCGCTTCGACGAGTTCGACCCGTTCAGGGTTCACCAGCAGAATATCACATTGCGTTTCAGGCATTTTCACACGTCCTTCTGGCGGGGATCACCGCTGATTGCGTTGACCATGTTCGGGTCGTCCGGGGTCTCAAGGCTCAGCTCCCGGTCCATCGCCTTTTCCCGGGCGCGCTGGCGCTTGGTCGCCCGCCAGTCACGCCCCATGCGGGCGATCTCGTCTTCCTCGGTCGTGAGGTTGTATTTCAGGCGGAGCACCGCAGCCTGGGTCTCCTTGAGTTCGTCGATCTGGCCCCGCGAGGCGCCGATCCAGTCGCAACGGGAGAGCGCATCAAGGCGCTGGTCCTGGTAGAGCCAACCTTCGGTGCGGGCCGCTCGGGGGAGAGATGTAAGGATGCCCTTGTTCACGACCTCTTCCAGCCAGAGCCGGTAGATCGTGGTTGCGAACCGGTCCGCCACCATTCGCTTGAGCGCGCCCATGCGTTTCCAGGTCTCGGCCATTGCCGCGCGGGCCGACGAATAGTTGGTGTTGGTGTAATCCCGCGAAAGCTGCTCGTAGCTGATGCCCAGCGCAGCCGCGATGTAGCGCAACAGGGACTGCTCGAAATCCTGGCCGAGCGGCCCGCCGTCCCCCGGCTTGTGCAGATGCAGTTTGGTGCCGGGGAACAGATGCGGAATTCGCACCCCGTCGAGGGCAAGGTTCCTGGCTCCACCCGAATACTCCGCAATCTGCGACAGGTAGGAGGCGGCCCATTGGCCCATCGCCTCGGCCGGGTTGTCCACCCCGCCAAGCGCCGCAAACACTTCCGCGCTCGGCAGATCGGCTTCGATCGAGGCCGCGTAGGTCGCGTTCACCACCGCATTCTGGAGCACCACGTCCCGGAATTGCTTGGTGATGCGGATTTCCTTGAGCGCCGCCACCATTTCCGCCACGCCGCGGGTCTGGTCGGGGCGGTGCTGTTCCAGAATGTGGATGATCTGGAGCCGCCCCCAGGGTTTGCGGGCCGGGACGCGCTTCCACTTCATGTTTCGCCCGGGCACGCGCCAGTCCGAAGGATGCGCTACGCGGATGTGATAGGCAACGGGCGCCCCGCGTGCATTTTTCTCGATCCCGCCGACGATCCGGGGGTTGTCGGGCTCCGTCGCCGGGGTGGACAGGCGGTCGGTATCGATGAACTGGATGGCCGTGTTGAAGGGGCGACCGGCATCGCGCAGCCATTCGACCGAGGCGAGGACTTCCCCGGCGGCCACATGGACGCCGACGGCAAGCCGGACCATCTCGGTGAAGGTGTTGACGCGCGAGGCGTCCACCCAGTTGTCCGGGCTTTCCGCCCACAACGTGAAGCGTTCTTCGACCTCTGCCTGAAACTCCTCCTCCCAGGTGTCGTCGAAACCGGGGCCGAGAATGCGGGAAACCGGTTTGGCGTTCAGCGCGTAGAGCGAGCCGACAATGTTGTCCTGATGGATTACCGCGCCTCCCCGCACATAGGCGTCGTTGCGCAAAACGTCGCGAGTGCGGGCGTCCAGCGTTCCCTTTTCGGGGATCAGGTCCAAGTCGGCCGAGCGCAGCGGCGGACTCCACAGAGCCAGCATCCGCTCGTTTCGCCGGGCAGCATCGTGAGCGCCGCCGACGAGGGCGGATTCGGGCGGGGCCGAGGATACCGTCACGTCGGGTTCCCCGAGAAGTGCGCGTGCTTCGGCATCCAGCGTCATCACATCCAGACCCGCATTGGACCCTTGTTCACGGTCCCCGCAACCTGGCGCCCAAGGCGGTCGATATAGGCGGCAAGTCGTCCGGCATTCGCAGCAACGTATTCAATGCGCTCGCCGTTCTGATCGACGAAGACCCGTGCCGCCTGCCCGGTCACGAGCAGGTGGTATTGGGCCTTTGCTTCGTCGAGTTGCTCTTGGAGCGTCACGGGAGTGTCTCCCTAGCCAAGGGTTTCAGCCAGTTTTCGCAAGCTAATATCACTTTTCGGTTGAAAATCAAACCGAAAGTTATTTCCCTCCGACACCAAATCGTTTTCGTCCCAGGGAGCGGCCCAACTTGGCGGATTCTCCCAGTCGATGTGCGGGAGCCTGACCTTGCTCGAATGAGCCAGTGCCATGCAATAAACCAGCAAATCCCAGGCTTCATTGCGCGCCTTGCCAGGGTTTACCCAGCCCTTTGCGGTCTTGGTCTCGGCGGTCAGCTCGACATACCACCAGTCCGGCAGCCAGTCTGGAAAATGCACCATTCCGCCACCCGGTTCGGCGCGGGCGAGCATGTTGTTCACCATGTCCTTGGCGGCGTTCGAGTTGATGAACATGACCGGCACTTCGCCCCGGGCCTGCGCGCGGCGATCCTTGCGTTCCGCATCCGGGTAGTCGATTCGCACAAGAGGTGCCGACGCCCGGTGCTCACCCTTGAGCAACTGCACCCGCCGGTGCAGGTTCTGTCCATCCTTACGCAACTGGCGCCAGTATTCGTAGGCATTCGCGGTCACGCCCTCGCGCCCGCCCGAGTCCACAGCCATCATGCGGACCTGCATCTTGCGGCCCGAGCCATCGCCGAGCTCATACTGGCGCAGCAAAACCTGGTCTGTCAGCAGGTGCCAGTCTTCGACATAGGCGCCTGGATTCAGGGGCAGCGGGTCGTCGTCCTCGTCAAGTCTCGCCGATTTCCTGATCTTGAACCGGTCGATGATCCACACATCGCCGTGTTCTCCAATCCCGTGGACCTGGCACTCGAACCGGCTCTTTTGCACGTCCACCGTGGCCAGCAGGAATCGGACGCCCTCCGGCACCACCTTCTCGCCGAAATCCCGAGCGCGGGCCTTCAATTCCTCGGGAAGCCGTTCGGCCTCGACTCCTGCGGGCAGGTAGGGCAGGGCCTGATCGGTGTTCACCGTAGTCTTGAGGGCCTCTTCAGAGCCTGTTGCCTCGAATTCCTGGACCGCCTTGAGGTATTTCAGCGTCATATCCGTCCAGTCGGCGAACGCGGCTGCCGGACCCTTCAGCCAGAACGAGGCGATCCGGGAGCGAACCGGTGTTCCTGCAATCTCACCGGTATCCGGGACAAACTGCTCACCGTCGCGTAGCCAGAAGCCGCGCTTGTTCATTGCGCGTTTGCCCGGCGTTCCGGTGTCGTCGTGCGTCGTGTCCCGGTAGGGGTGCGAGCAATGCGGGCAGCGCATGACAACCTGCTCGGCTGCTTCCAGCGGGTCCTCGCTGTCGGGCCACTCGAAAAGCGAGAAGTCTGGCTCGAACGGGGAGCCGCAAGCCACACAGGGCCAATACCACCGTCGCCGGTCGCCGCGATTGTAGAGCGCCAGAATGCCGGTGGTCGGTGGTGCCTGATGCGGCGACTGCGGCATCCAGCGGGAATTCTCGATCGGGCGGGAGGGCGAGGATTCCGCCGCGCACATGCCGAAGCGGCCGAAGGTCTTCATTCGCTGCACCGCAAGGTCGTAAGGCGAGCCTTCACCGCCAATGTCCTGATCCATCCGGTCATAGTCCGCCAGCCAGAGCCGCCCGACAGGCTTGCCCGAAAGCTCGTTCACGGTCGGCCAGGAAAGGGTGTAGAGCATCCCGCTGGTAAATTTCGTGGAATAGGTGGACTGGTGGTGCTTGCCCGGCAGGAGACGTTCGCGCACTGCCGCGGTGTCCCGAAACAGTTTTTCGACGCGCCGCTGGTAGAAGTCGCGCGCCGAGGATTGCGATTTGTCGATGTGCATGAAATCGGCCGGATCGCAAACTGCCGAATAGGTGAGCCAGTTCAGGCTCATGTCGCTCTTGCCGCACTGGGCTGGGCCGACAAAGATCATCCCCGTGAAATCGACAGAGGTCAGCACCTCCATCGGCTGCACCAGATAGGGGGTCGTGTCGTTTCTGAACGGGCCGACATAGGAGCCAGGATTGTTGATGTAGCGGTATTTTTCCGCCGCTTGGGCAACGGTCAGACGTTCGGGCGGGCGCACGGCTTCCGCCGTTGCCAGGACCATCTCCTCCAGCGTCTGAAACCTACCCATCAAGGTCCGTTCCCGCGAGTTCGCCGATCTGGCTGGGCGTGGTGCGTTCCTTCGGCATTTCCACGAGCGCCCGGTGCAGGTCGGCTTGCAGCGCGTCCACCATGCGCGTCAGCTCTTCCCGGACTTTGGCGGGAAGGGCGTGGCCCTCGCTCAACTGGTCAATCCAGAGCTGCGTCGTGGTCTTGAGGCGATGGAACGCTTCGCCGAGGACCTCCAGCACGTCCTCGGTCGGCCATAGCTCGCCCGCCTGGAGGCGCCATTTCTGTTCCTTGAGCTTGGCATCCCATACGTCTTTCTGGAGGGCCTTTGGCAGGTCTTCGACCCCCATCTTCCTGATATGCTGGGCGACGTTCACGCGCGGTGTCACGAGGTATTGCGCGGCCTGCCGAAAGTCGTAAAGAGGTTGATTCCCGCGGTGCTGGCCGACCGGGGGGAGTTCGGAAAGTCGCTTGAGGATGGTCTTGCGGTCCATCCCCCAGACCTGCATCAGGAACGTCACCGACACCGGCCGGTTCAGGGCCATGATGACAGTGCTGTCCGAGGCGGTCCGGTGGGTGCCGCCCCCGCCACGGTTCTTTTTCTTCTGCCCCCGTTTTTCGGTCGGCACATCGGTTTCGATGCCGAGGAATTCATCCACGTCGGTCATGCCCGCTCCGCGATCCGGGCCTCCTGCCACGCCTGGATTTCAGATTCGATGAAAGCGATTCGGGTCGGGGAGAGTTTGACTGGTTTCGGGAACAGACCCGAATCGGCCCATTTGTAGATCGTCCTGCTGGACAGCCCGATCCTGCGCGCAACTTCGCCAACGCCAATAAACACGACAGGATCGTTCCCGGCGGCCCCCTTTTTGCGGTCTTGTCTGGACATGCCTGTGATACCCCAGAGATGAATCGCTTCCTCGGGATTATTAAATCACCCAAAAGGTGAAAAACAAGTTGAAAGTTGATTGTGCCGTTGGCTCATGCCAATTTGCCGTCGGCGGGTCGCCCGCCAATAGGCGAAGCCGGGGCTTCGTCATCGCTCCTCCACCCCCAGCCCCGGCTTCGCCTACCCCCGAATTTCCGCTTCTTCCGCCCGTTCGTCCAACCAGTCGGCGTAGGCCTGCATCATCAGAGCCCGGTCGCGCAGATAGAGAGCCTTGTTGTAGGCGCCCCTGATCTTGTTTTCCTCGACATGGGCCAGTTGCCGTTCGATCCAGTCGGAATTCCAACCCTGTTCGTTGAGGATCGTCGATGCGGTGATCCTGAACCCGTGGTGAACATGCTCTTGCGGGCCGAAACCGATCTTGCGCAGAGCCTGGTTGAAGGTGTTCTCCGAAAGAATACCGCTGTTGGAGGTTCGGGAGTGGAGCACGAGTTCTTCCCGTCCGGTCAGTTGACGCAGCCAGGCCAGCTGGTCGAGCGCCTGTCTCGGGAGCGGGACAAGATGCTCTCGCTTTTTCTTCATCTGGGCCGCGGGAACAGTCCAGAGCGCCTTGTCAAAGTCGATCTGACCCCAGGTCATGCGCCTGATTTCGCCGTTGCGTGGGAACAGGTAAGCCGAGAGCAGCAGGCCCACCCGCACCACCGGATCGCCCTGGTAGCGCTGGATTGCCAGCATGAGTTCCCCGATCCGTTTCGGGTCCGTCACGCCTGCGTAACCCGTGTTGCGGGGGCGGGCGATTGCGTCCCGCGCTGGAGCGGCCGGGTCGAAATCCGCTGCCCCATGCGCGATGCAGAAACGGAATACCTGCGAACAGAGGGCGCGCACGGCATGGGCTGAATTCAGCATCCCCTTCTCTTCGTAATGGCGACAGGCTTCGATGATGTGCCCTGCCTTGATTTCGCGGGGGTCCATGTCATCAAGCACCTTTCCCGCGATTTCTGCGTGAAGCTCCAGTTTTTTCATCGTCGCGGGGGCCGCCCCTTCGCGCCGCCGTTTCGTCAGGTAGCGACGCATCCACTGCGCCCAGCTCCTTTCGGGAACGATCTCGGGCTGATCGGGCGAGGTATGGGATCGTTTAACCAACTCAGGCGGGCATTCTCCGCGCCGCAACCGGCGCTTGATGGCCTCCCTTTCGAAGCGGGCATCGGCCAGCGTCAGGTCCGGGTATTCCCCCAAGGTTCGGGTCGTCTGTTTCCCCTGGGCGCGGAACATCAATTGAAACGTCTTGCGCCCGCTCGGGTGGATGGCGAGGAAAAGGCCACCGCCGTCGGCCATGCGGTAGAGGCGGTCTGAGGGTTTCGCGGATCGAATCTGTTTGTCTGTCAGCATTTGAAAACCTTTGGCGGTGCGAATCCTTACAACGCGGCAAGTGTTGTAAACGGCTTTGCTCGGGTGTTGTAAGAGGGCGATTTTTACAACAAAATCGCTTCATTTCAGGGGTAAATCGGGCAGTTCCGTGCAATGCGCTTCGGTTCCCGCCTGTCAACAAGGCGTTGAAAACAGGCGTGTTTTTCGCGTATTTTCGCTTTCGGGGAAGAATTCATGGTGGGCGACCCTTTGATCGTTTTCTATTTTCTCACAGAGGCTTAGAAGCCAAATTTGGGGCTTACAACAGATTTACAACTTTCTCAGGGCGTCACTTCCTCTATCCGGCTGAGGGTTTCAAGGAGTTTCCTATGGCCCTGTGCCTTGTAGCGGCCGCCCTTGCGACGCTCCAGTTGAACGACCGAGAACCCGCCGAATGACTGGCGCTCGACCCCGGTCAAGTCGAGAATGGATACACAGATACCCGGCGTAGAAGCTGCGGCCTGGACCACCCCGAGAACCCGATGCTCAGCTATGGGTTCGGGGATCACGAACGAAACCTTCTCGCCGTCGTCGCTCTGGGGAGTCACGGCGATAATGCCGAATTGCTTGTCGCCGATATTGGCCCACAGGTGGGGAGTTTCCCCCGATCCGGCATCTGGAAAGGTAACTCGTCCTCCCGAGACCTCGATCAGGCCAGCCACCAAAAGGGCGGGGCCTCGGGCCGTCGCGGCAACTGGCGGCGCATTTTCTGTCTCGACGGGCTTCCGGCCCATCGACAGCCAGACCTCATCAACCTTCAGGACCTTCGCCAGAGCCCGCACATTATCTTCTCGTGGGCGGCTGGTGCCGTGGACCCATTTATGCACCGTATTGACGCTGACCTTGACGCCCGCGACCTTCTCCAGCTCACGCTTCAACCAGGTCAGTCGCCCGAAAGGGGTTGGGGGCGCATGAGGGTGTCCCTCCAGGGCCTGGGTCAGCCTGTATCCGAATTCGGCGGTCGTTTCTTGTGCCACGGCGTCCTCACTTCTGCCCTAAGATCATTGCGGAACTGCAAACTTAATCCTTCACCTTTCAACAGGTAGTTGAATTATCAGCCCCCGTCAATGATTTTTCTGTTGACGAGAGGTTAAGGATGATAATAGTCGAGTGATTCGCTTGGCAATAACGTAATAAAATATGGGCCAAACGCCTGTTTATGGTTGCGCACGCCAAAGCGCAGAATGGGAGGTCTCCCGTTGGCAACCTGTCTTTTTGGTCAGGTATCCATCACCCGAAGGTGAGACTTCACGGCGTCGGTGATCCGCTCTTGGGTGGCGTCTTTGTCCGCGAGAATCCGTATCAGCTTTTCGTCGAAAGTGCCCCGTGCGAGGATGTGGTGAATGAACACGCGGTCCGCCTTCTGTCCGGGGCGGGGGAGCCGTGCGTTGAACTGCTGATACAGCTCAAGGCTCGGGTTCAGCCCGAACCAGACGATGTGGTGGCCGCCGAACTGGATATTCATGCCGTGACCTATCGAGGCGGGATGTGCGAGCAGCATCCTGACCTTGCCCGCGTTCCAGTCGTCCAGGGCGCCCGGCTCTTCGGCGACACGGGCGAAACGGTAGCGTTTTTTCAGCGCGTCCAGGTCGAACTTGTAAGAATAGGCGACCAACAGGTTCGCGCCCCCCGTTTCCGCCAGAATGGAATCCATCGCGTGCAGCTTGTGGTCATGGATGCGGACGACCTCTCGTTTCGGCGGGAAGCTATCCTCGTCGGTCCGATAGACCGAGCCGTTGGCGTATTGGAGTAGCTTGAAAGTCAGAACGCCTCGGTTGACGGCTTCAATGTCGTGCTCCTCCAGCGCCAGTTCGCGCTCGAAACGCCGGTAGTCGCGCATCTCCTTCTCGGTCAGTTCGACAAACACGTTCGAGGTGACGATTTCGGGGAGAGCGATCACGTCCCGGGTCTTGAGTGACACGGTGACGTCCTTGATTCGGCCGAGGATTTCCCGCTCCGCATTCGGTTTCGGTGTATGGGTCCAGCCCATGTAATCCGAGTCGAACCAGCGCCGAAGGAACGCGGTCTTGGTGGTGCCGAGCCGCCGCCCCTGGTCGATCAGGTAGAGCTGGCCCCACAGGTCGATCAGCCCGTTGGGGGTCGGGGTTCCGGTCAGTTCGATGACGTAAGAGATGTGCTTCCTGACCTTGGCCAGGGCGCCGAACTCCGACAGACGTCTGCTGCCGGTTCGTTTCCTCCCCTCTTTCAGGCGCGAGGATTCATCATAGACGATCCCGTCGAATGGCCACTCATGGCCCATCTCGCGCAAGGTGCGGTAGAGCCACACCACGTTCTCGCGGTTGATGATAGCGATTTCCTGAGAGGAGTCCGCCAGAAACTGCCGGAGCAGTTCTGTCCGCTTGGCAGGTGAAACGGATTGTCCGATCCGGGTGCCGCAAAGGCTGACCCATTTCAGGGGGCGCAGGTGGCTCCAGGCGCCGAACTCGTCCGGCCAGGTCATTTGGGCCACGCGAAGCGGGGCGATGATGAGCCAGCGCCGCACCATGAATTCGTCCAGCAACCAGCGCATCGCGGTGGCCGTCATCACGGTCTTGCCAAGTGACATTTGCACCGCAAGCAACGCGCCGGGCTTCTTCCCGAAGTCATCGCGCAGCCGGATTGCGAGGTCCCGCTGATAGGGGCGAAGATCGCCCGGGCACCTGAGAGCGCTGGGTTCACTCATCCGCGGGACCCTCATCCGACAGGGTGTCGAAAATCTCGCACCCGGTCTCGACGTCATTTACAACATGGACATTGAAGCCATTGGCCTTCATCCAGTTGATTTCCCGGCGCTGGGCGACCGAGAGCTTGCCGTTCGGGTCCTTGAACTCAATGACAACCAGCTGTCCGTCCGGGCCGAAAAACCAGCGGTCGGGGCAGCCGCGTCGGCCGATGAACTGCATCTTGCGCACGCGCCACCCCAAAGCGCGGGCGTGCTTGCAAACTTCGTTCTCGATGAAGGCTTCGCGGCGCGCCATGCCACACTTCATTCCTCAGTCCTTGATGAAAACCTTGGTGGTAAGCCCGGCAGCTTTAAGCGGCAACTTGTCGTCCGCCCATGCCGGGCGGGTGGTCATGCAGCGGATCAGCGTTTGCAGCGCGTCCTCGGCGCGGTCCTCGTGGGCAACGGCCACGATCTGGTCATGGACGTGCAGACGAATGTCGATGCCCGCCCGGTCGGCCAACGTCATGCCGTTTGCCAGAATGTCCCGGGCCACCGCCTGAGTGACGTTTTCGGCCAGCTTCCCGGGATGCGTAGTGACCCGGCGCCAGCGGCCGTTGTCCATCTGTTCGTAGGAGACCTGGGGTTTCAGTTCACCCCACGGCGTTCGCTTCTTGATGATCTTCGGGCGGAGGTAGTGCAGAAACCGCCCGCTGGGGAGCCTGATCCGCATGAACGGCTTCTTTAGGTCGATCCTGAGATAGCCTACCTTCTCGGGATTTCCGGTCCGTAGCACCCGACGCACAGCCCGGTCCAAATCCCACCAGAACTGGACCACATCGACGAACTTGCCCCGGAATGTCCTGACCGACAGTTCGGCCATCTCCCGGGTGAAGGGGACCTTCATGTTCCAGGCGTAGCCGAGAAGGCCGGTGGCTTCGATTTCTCCGGTGCGGGGGTTTTCCCGCTCTTCGCCCGGCCCCAGCATGTAGCCGCAGCCCAGCACCCCGGGCTTTGCCGTCGTCCGCATGGTCTTGTCGCCGGATTTGACGACCGCCTCGATCTCCTCGTAAGGCTTGCCGAACATATCCACGGCGAAGTCGATGTAAGGGTCCAGCCCTTCGCGGAACACGCGCAGAATCTTGTCGTCACGCGCCAGCCACCCGAGCACCACGTTCTCGATCGCGGAAAGGTCGGCATCGACCAGAAGATGACCCTCCGGTGCCTGCACCATCGGCCGAACGCAGGCGACCAGAACGTCCATCGGGTTCTCGTATTTGGCCCGGATTTCGGCCTCGGAAAGGTGCTCTACGTCATGCACCAGCTCGGGGACCCGATCCTCCAGATATTTCTCGGGTTTGGAGAGGTTCTGCGGCTGGAACCGGCGCCCCGCCCAGCGCCAGGTCCGCCCGGCGCCCGCGAACTGGTGGCATCCACGGAGTTTACCGTCGGCGTCGGTTGCGACCAGAAGCGCGCGGAACTTCTTCACCGATGATTTCGAGACGCGGAGCCGAAGGTCGAGAACCTCCTTGTATTCCGGGCTGTAAGCGAAGGGATCGGCGTCTTCGTCATGTTCCCATTCCTCGACCATCTTCGCCGCGCGCTCGACATGGCCCTTCTTGAGGTCCTCGAACGGGTAGCCGTTCGCCCGAAGCCATGGCAGGAGCTGCTGGGTGCTGTTGGGATTTGACAACCCGGTCAGCTGACCCATCCGTCGCAGGTCCTTGCGGATCGTGCTTTCGGTCAGTCGCACCGCCGCCCGCACGGCGTTCATGTTGATGGGGATACCCGCGTCGTTGATCTTCTGGTCCAGGTGCCAGAGCCGCCATTCGTGGTCCGGCATCTGGAATTTCCTGAGCCGCCGGTAGATGGCGCGTTCGGCAATCACGTCCTGGCGGTTGTATTCGAGAAACTCCTGCCAGTCCGCGGGATCGGTTTCCGCGGTGCTCCGGGTCCAGGGCTTGTTCTTCGTCGGCTTTCGGGGCTTGCAGAACTTCCTGACCAGCAGCGTGCCGCGCTGGAGTTTCTTCTGGTCTTCGGCCAGCCCGATGACCTCTCCGCATTTCGACAGCTTCCCCGGCAGCGACAGAGAATAGGCGAGCGCCATCACGTCCAGCCAGCGTTCCCGGGCAACGGCAATCCCCAGCGTGTGCCGGGTGATCGCCATTTCGAACGGCGCGTTCCAGGCCGCCAGAGTAACTGTGGGGTCGCGCAGAACCTCGGCCAGTTCCTGGGGCATTTCCTCGCCGAGAGCGGGAACCCACTGCCTGACCGGGCCGTCGCCCCAGCCGTAGGCGAGCATGAGAACCTCGGTCGATGGATGCAGGGCATAGACCGAAGCACCGGTCTTCTTGAGGTCGATCTCCGAGAAGGTCTCGTAGTCGAGATGGAAGATCGGCCGCCCTGGCGGCGGGGCATGGGCGAGCGCGACGCTCCTGAGATAGGCGTCAATCGGCATCGCGGGCCTCTAGCTCAGAAGCTCTTTCACCGTAACCTTCGAGGAAGGCGTCGGTGTCCTTGAGCGCATGGAAGGCGTCCCGGAAATCACAGATGAACGCCTTTGCGACCTCGGGAACGATTGCATTGCCATAGCAGCGCAAAAGCCCCACGCGGGCGGGAGACCCATTAGCCAGCGGGAATGTTCCGGGTTCAACGGGGCGCCACCTTCCATCCCGGCAGAGGAGCCAGTCAGCATCTCTCCAGAAGCCGTTCGTCGGACCGGGGTGCCCAGGGCCAGCAGCGCCTGTCGGGGCAGCTGATCCACTCGCTTTCGCTTCGATCCGTCCGGGTTCACCGCCTCCGTCGCCATGCCGGGCGTGTCCTTCCAGTCCCGCGCCGACGCCGTGACCCAGCCCGCCAGCGCGGCCATCTGATCCAGCGGAACTCCCGCGTCGGTCGGTCGGGGCGGCAGCGTTCCGCGAGAGCCATCCCGCGCGGTCGTGGTGGCCCAGCCCCGGCAGGGCAGATCGGCGATGGTAGGCCCCGAAAAAGAGCCGCTGGCGGATATGCGGTGCACCGACGCCCGCAGCGCAAAGATCGGTCGTCCCGAGGGCGTAGTCCGCTGCTTCCAGGTCAGCCGATACAAGGTCGAGCCAACCGAGGCCGTCCTTCGACGCAACCTGTTCGCCAAATACGACGACAGGCTGGCACTCTCGGATGAGGTCGAACCATACGGGCCAAAGGTGGCGGTCATCTTCGGTTCCCTTGCGTTTTCCGGCGGATGAAAAAGGCTGGCACGGGCATGAGCCGGTCCAGGCAGGGCTGTCGTCCGGCCAGTCTGCCAGACGCAAGGCGTAGCTCCAGACGCCGATCCCCGCGAAGAAATGACATTGGGTGAACCCCGCGAGGTCTCTCGGATCGACCTCCCGAATGCTGCGGTCATCGACCTCGCCCTGTGCGATGAGGCCGACCTTGATCAACTCCCGCAGGACGGCTGCTGCCTCTGGATCATTCTCGTTGTAGTAGGCCGTCATCGGTCGTCCGGCGCCTCGCGGGGGATAGTGGGCGCGGTCAGAGTGTGAGTGGTGGCAAACCGCGCCCGTTCCGGTCAGTCGAGGAGGTCGTCGTCTTCGTCGAAATCGTCCTCCTCGTCGTCGTCATCGAAAGCGTCGGCACCCACGGGCGGGCTGCCGAAGTGCTCGCCATCCTCCCAGAAACGCACGGCTTCCAGGCTCGCAAACAGGCCGGGGGCGCCGCCCTTCTTGGTGCCGTAGAGCCGGACAATGGCCTCGACATAGCAGCCGCCGTAGAAGGGCGAATTGTCGGGATCGACGGTCTTCTTGTTGCGGTGCAGCAGGGTGATCGGGTTGGGGTTGGAGGCCCGGAGGACCATCATGTCCTCGTAGCCGTCCTTCACGTCGCCGTTCTGATTGTAGCACTCGTTGCCGTCCTTGAAGCAGATGCGGTCATCCTTGTAGCGCAGGCCGGTCTTCTTGAACGCCTGTTCCTCGGCTGCCGCCATCGCCGCCTTGATGCGCTTGATGTTCTGCCTTCCGACCTTGGTCGAGGGGTCGATCAGGAAGGCCGCCGAATACTTCGGTGTCGCGTCCTCGGTCGCCTTCTGCTTTTCGGTCAGATGCGGGTAAGAAAGCCGGACGTTCTTGAGGTAAACCTCGCGGGGGTCTTTCTCGGTTGCCATGTCGTTTCCTTTCTTCGGTTGACGGTTTACGTTTTTGGTGAATATCCGGGCATGGCTAGTCGTCGAACTTGTCTGCCTGGCTGATTGCGGGGCGCTTGTCGTCCTCGGGAACCAGGACGGGTTTTCCTTCCGCTTGCGTCCAGAAGCGTTCGAGGCGCTCGGATTTGTCGGGGGGTAGTTTTTTCTCGGCCTGCGCGGGCGAGATAAGCTTCTTCGGGTGGAACATCTCTGACGGGCCGAGGGACTTCGACAGGAATTCCTCTGCCGCCTTCTCGTCGATCCATTTCTTGACTCCCCTGCGGCCCCTGACCGCCTTGATGCCTGGCGGCGGGTTGCCTGACAGGGTGTCGGCGAGCACCTTGGCGTGCACGGAATCGAGCCACCGACGGATCATGTCGGAGTTCAGCACAACCTTCGCCAGCCTGTCAGGGGTCATGGTGTCGGCATCGTTCAGCTGGAGTTCGTCACCGTCCAGATCGTCGAACTTGGAGCCCATGAGTTCCAGATTGAAGCGGGCCAGTTCCGGGCAGATGCCTTTCGCGGGGCAGAAGCGGCACTGCTTTTCCCCGGCGTTGAGGGCTGGATCGTCGCTGTGAACGGCCTCGTATCCCGCCTCAAGGGTTGTGCCGAATTCCAGCAACTCGTCGAGCGATACCTGCCACTCCCCGCCGCCGCCCTGCGCCCGGGGTTGGTCGATGACAAGGAGGAACTCGGTCGCGTCGGTCTCGAACCGGGCGACATTATCCCAGAACCCGAGCGCGTAGGTCATAAGCTGCTCGTTGTGCTCGGGCGAGACGGGGACGCCTGCGCCGTATTTCAGGTCGTTAATGGTGATGAGGTCGTCTGAGATGATCCCCACGTCCAGCGTTCCGAACTGCCCCGGTAGCCAGCGGTCGAATGAGACGCGCATCTCGTTCACGACGCGCCCGGGGCGTTCACGAACCCACTCGATCCCTGGGCGCAGCGCCTCGACCATCTCTTCCGTAACTTCGAACTCGAACCCGTCGGCCTTGATGGTTTGGCCGAGAAATTCCTCTGGCTCGAAGCCGAAGGCCAGACAGGATTCCCGGATATGATGGGCCACTGTCCCCTCGGCGGCGAACTCGCTGCTGCGGTCCTCTCCGAGTGTTTCGCACAAGCCCACCGATCCCGGGCAGCGGAGCCAACGGTGTGCGGCAGAAGGAGAAAGCCTGGCGTGCGCCGAGGGCATCAGATGCGCCCCCCTTGGTGGCGTAGCCAGTTTGCGAACAGCACACGCTGATAGGGTTCTCCAAGGTCGGAAACCGAGGCCGCATCGTTCTCGTTCAGCCAGTCATGCAGCAGGCTCGACCGGCGGATTTCCTCAGCATGGTTCTGTGCATCGTTGAGCCACTGGTTTACCGCGTTCACACACTCATCAATGCCGGGTTCTTCCCATTTGTCCTCATCTTCGTTGCCGCGCTGTTCCTCAGAGCCGCCGAGAATTCGGTCGAGCATCGAGGCCTCAGCAGGGGAATCGACGATGCTGGAAGCCCAATGATCGCCTTCCGCCCCGTTCATCGGGGCCGTGAGTTGCGCGATGAGTTCGGCGAAGCGCCCGGTCGGTTTCGGGCGGTCGTCATTCAGGGTCCCTTGCGCCTCGGTGTCTAGGAGAATGGCACAGCAGGCCATGACGTGGCCGAGATGGTGCACGCCGGAATCCTCGGCGCTATCCTCGCCATCCCACCAAGCCATCAGATGCCTCATAGCGGCTTCGTAGTAAACGGAGGCCGTCACCGGATGCTCCCGGTAGTTGACCCTGCCGTATTTCTGCGCCCCGTCACGCATGGCAAGTCCAAGATGGATCAGCGCTACGGGCGGGACGTCTGCAACGCCCGGCTTGGCCATTCCGAAACGGGTCTTCGGGTTCGTGTCAACGAGTTTCATCTTGTGTCTCGATGCGCTGGTGCGCGGGCACCCCGGTTTCAGGGAGGAAGAGGTGTGGGTAGGGTGCCCGCGCAAGGCGCTCGTCAGTCGAGCATTTCGTCCATGTCCTCGTCATCGTCCCCCGCAGCTTCGGCTACGAGGTCGTCGATGGCGTCGAAGCCGAGATTGGCCCCGGCCTCCCAATGGGCGATATAGGCTGCCAGTTTCGCCCGCTCGGTGTCGTCTTCGAGGTCGCTGAGCTTCTTCACGCCGAGATGCTCGAACGCCGCGCTCACATTCTTCTTCTTCGCTTCGCGTTCGTCCTCGTCTTCGCCGTCGAGGTAGGCCCGGGCAATCTGGCGAATTGCGCTCTCATCCACCGCGCCCCTGACCGCAACCGGCTTCCGCTTCCGAGCGGTTCCGTTCTTTTTTGCAGCCGCCTTTTTCGATGCGGCCTTCTTCTGAGGTTCGCTTTTCTCGGCCTTGGCCTCCTCAGACGCTTCGTCATCGACGGCTTTCTTGGGCTGTGCCGACTTCGATGCAGTCCGGGCAATCTCTGCGAACTTCGCGTGAACTTCGGTGTTTTCCCTGACTGCGGCCGTGAGTTCCGCAATCGCAGCTTCCAGGCTCATGTGGTGCTCCTCTCATTTGTCTTGGCGAATCTTCCGATGCGGCCCTTCTAACGCACAATATATGGTAGCTTCAACTGAAAAGTGATATTTCCCTACACAAGTAATTATGATAGCCGTATCAGCTAAAGAATCATCAGAAAGGGTAAGGCCATGCCGGGCAAGGGAAAACCGCTCCACATCTACAATGACCTCTACAACCTGCTGATGGAATACTTCCCGGATCACCGAACGCCTGGCGGGTTCTTCGACGTGCCTGGCTTTGCCAAGGACCTCGGCCTGAGCCACGAAACCGTCTATCGGGCTCTCAGGCATGATTCACTCAAGATTCGTGTGGCGTTGGAAATCCTTCGGCTTTCGCACGACCGCCACCCAGAGATGCCCCTCTACTGGGAAAACCTGATCCGCTTCGCGCTTCCCGAGTTCAAGCAATACAGCGACGGCTCCGCCTCCTGCTGACGGCGCTCGGCTGGCGTGATTCTGGAGGGGCGAATGTCAGGCAAGAACGATTTTCACAAGTTGCGTATCTCGACCGGGCAGGAAAACCGCGGCCGGGTCAAGAACATCACGATCACCTGGCGAAAATTCTGCCGCAAATTCGAGCGTCCGTCGGTGGACGAGGGTTTGACCTTCGCCCAATACCTCAAGCTTTCAGTCGATGAACAAGGCGTCCGCAAGGCGGCTCCAGGCTTCATCGTTGGGGCGCATTTCAAGGACGGCAAGCGTCGCTTGGTGAACATGCTCAAGCGCACACTACTGTCCTTCGATCTCGACGCAGTGACGCCCGCCCAGGTGGGCGAGATCGAGATGGGTCTGTCGCCGATCTGCGACTATGAGTTCCTGCGGCACACCACCCGCAAGCATTGCCCGGAGAGTCCGCGCTGGCGCATCCACATGCCTCTGTCCCGACCGGTGGACCATGACGAGGCGAATGCGCTCACCCGCATCTTGGCCGCGCGCCTGTTCGCCGATCCGCAAGCCTCGATCGACGCGGTGGATGTAGTCTCGCACCGTTTCGCCCAAGTCTCATACATGCCGTCGCGTTCACGCGACCAGGAATACCGCTGCGAACGCAACGAAGGCGAAATCCTGGACGTGGACGCGATGCTTGAGTCGTTCGAGGGCGACTGGCGCGACCATACCCAGCTGCCCATGCGCTCGGACGAAAAGACCGCCCGGGGAGCGGACCCCAACCGCAAGATGGAAGACCCGCGCGAGAAACCGGGGATCATCGGCGCATGGTGCCGCACCTACACAGTGGACGAGGTGATCGCCAAATTTCTTGCCGACATTTACGAGTCCGGTGTCAGCACAGACGGCCATCCGCGCTACACCTATGTCCCGGGCACCGCCGCCAATGGGGCTGTGTCATACGATGACGGGCTGTTTCTTTATTCCCACCATGGTTCGGACCCCATCGAGGGGGCAGCGAACGCCTGGGACCTGATGCGCATTCACAAGTTTGGCCACCTCGACGAGTCGGTGCGCGAAGGCACTTCGCCGGGCAAGCTGCCAAGCTACCGGGCAATGGTAGAGTTCGCGGGCCGTGATCCCGCGGTCAAGGAGGCCCTGCTGGAGGGGCGGCGTGCCAGTTTCGATGACGACACCGAGAACACGGCCGGGCGGTTCGACGATGACGAGCCGGGCGAGGGAGAAGTTAGAGAGATTGTTCGGGACTCGAATAAACCGAGCAAGAAGAGCTGGCGCACCGCCCTTGTCGTGCACCCCGAGACCGGAGCGGTCGCCAAGACCGTCCACAACGTCAACCTGATTTTCCAACACGACCCGATCTTCAAGGGCACCATCTCCTACAACCTCTTCACCCGGAAGATCGTCACCCGAAAGCTGGTGGACTTCCCCGGGCTGGACCTGTCGCGCGTGCCGATCGAGGATCACTTCAACGGGCGCGAGTGGCTGGACGCCGACGAATACGACCGCAAGCTGATCCTGGCCGCGCCGGAAGAACAAGGCGGCTACGGTCTGGATGCGAGCGTGCTGGACATTACCGCGGCTGTCGAGACAGCGGCCAGGTGCAATTCCTTCCACCCGGTGATCGACCGGCTGGAGAGCCTGGAATGGGATGGGATCGAGCGGGTCGAGACCTTTTTCATCGACTACCTCGGGGTCGAGGACAATGCCTACCATCGTGAGGCAGCCCTGGCCTGGTTCACTGC
>Ga0256839_1001640_pt1 | contig 26688 bp, 22 predicted proteins | sample 354166metaG_FD_185968 | JGI IMG/M metagenome (GOLD analysis project Ga0256839, IMG submission 185968) | Hydrothermal vent microbial communities from Mid Atlantic Ridge, Atlantic Ocean - 354-166 | ecosystem: Environmental > Aquatic > Marine > Hydrothermal vents | place: Atlantic Ocean: Mid... | reverse complement strand
CCGGTTTTTCGGCAAGAGCGAAATCGATGAGCTTCACGTCGCCTGAGCCAGACACCAGGATATTGTTCGGCTTGATGTCCTTGTGCACGTAGCCCTTCTCGTGCATATAAGCGAGCGCTTCGGCAGACTGCTCGATGATCTTCCGCGTGGCCGTGTAGATGATGGGATGACCACGGAGGATGCGGATGGCTAGGTTCACGGACGGGAAGTACTCCAGGATCAGATGGGGCGCATGCTCGCCTTTTCGTCCCGGAAAGTACTTGTAAGTGCGGATGATGTACGGATGCTCAAGCTGCATGCCCACCTTGGCTTCGTTCGCCAGGAGCCTCCGGTGCAGCGCCTGTCGGGCAGCCTCCGGAAGGAGGATCTTGAGCGCATAGCGACGGCCCGAGTAGACCTCTTCTGCCTCCCAGATCTGACTGTGCTGGCCGGTCTGGATCAGATTAATGAGCCGGTAGCCGTTGATGACGAGCGATTCATCGGCCACTATCGCGTCCTCACTCTGCCCATGCGACACGTGCGCCACTTAGCTGCCCCCCTTGCAGGGCGCCGGTCCGCGCTTGCCACGGTCCTCCTCTGCTGGCACCAAGGGGAAGCGTTCTCTTTACTATAGCCCGGCCAGGCAGCAGACATCCGCGCCCGCCGACACAAGCCCGGCGGCAGCGGAGCCGCTCCGGTTGCGCGGCTGACCCCGAGGACACGGTGTAGGCCCGCTCAACCGCAAACGTTCGCGGGGGCTTATCGCCTGGCTGTGCGGCGTGCCTGCGCACGTACTTTCTGCTGCTTCTTCGCTGCTTCCACGGCCATGCGGTCGCATTCCTCATTTTCTTTGTGACCCCGATGGCCGCGGACGAATTCGGTATCCACTCGATGCTTTTGCAGCAAAGCATCCAGACGCTGCCACAGATCCTGGTTCTTCACCTCGCGCAACTGGCCGTTTTCCTTGCGCTTCCAGCCGCGAGCCTTCCAGTTCGGAAGCCACTCACGGATGCCCCGAGCGACATACTGGCTGTCGGTGACGAGCTTCACGGCGCAAGGCCGTTTCAACGCCTCCAGACCACGGATTACCGCCATCAGCTCCATACGGTTGTTTGTTGTGCTCGGCTCTCCTCCGCTCTCTCGCTTCTCGCGGCCGGTCTTTACGTGGCGTAGGATGTACGCCCAGCCTCCGGGGCCAGGGTTTCCCTTACATGCGCCGTCCGTGAACAGAATCACGTCATACGGCTCTGCCGAAGAGCGCGTTGCCTTTCCCTTGCGTTGGGTCGCCATACGAGCCTCCCGATTGCCAGGCCCCTTCCCGGCTGCTCAATCCTATGGGGTTGTCCTCTTCGGTGCCTCAATAGTGGCTTTGGGGGTGCGAATAATTCGAGGAAGCTCCAGCAGTCGGTGGCTCTGAGACCGTCCTATGGGTTCGCTTGCGAAAGAGCTGGCAAAAAGGCGCAAGAAAGAGCTGAAGGCGCAGCTCAAGCTCGAAAAGAAGCGGCGCAAGCTGGTTTCTGCCGCGATGTCCCCCGCTGCGGAGTCGGTCCGGCCGTCGGCGTTTCCGAGCTCTGAGCCTGCGGCCAACGACCTAGACGAGAAGCAGCTCAAGGAGGAGTCGGTTCGAATCCACCGCTGGCGACTCTGGGCCGCCATCGTCGGAGTCATCATCAGCGCCATCGGTCTCGCACTGCGGATCTACCAGTTCCTGTCCCAGTGAGATGCCTCGCCCGGCTGTGCGCCCGCTGCCCCCGTCGACCGACTACCCCACCCTGCTTTGCTTCGCTAGACTGGATGCGACGTCACGAGACGATTTCGCGACAACGCGGCGTCTGCACTCGGCTCTCGACACTACGGGACAAAACGAACGCGCTTTCGAGAGTCAAGCACCAACGGCAGAGGAGTTTGGCATCCATGCAGCGGTTCTACCCAGCGGTCGTGGTTGCTGTTGTGAGTCTGGACTGTTTCGCCGGCTCGTTTGTGGGGGCCGAGGAGCTGACAAGGGCAACCCCACAAAGCGTCGGCTTGTCCGCTGACGGACTGCGCGAAGTCACGAAAGCGTGCGAGGATCTAGTACGACGAAAAGAATGTGCCGGTACGGTGGTGGGCGTTGTTCGCCACGGCAAACTGGTCTACCTGCAAGCGGTCGGGTTTCGCGACATCGAGAACGCCGTTCCGATGACCACGGACACCATCTTTCGCATCTACTCCATGACAAAACCGATCACCACAACAGCGGCAATGATGCTTTGGGAGGAGGGAAAGTTCGGGCTCGATGACCCCGTGTCCCGATACATCCCGGAGTTCCGTAACGTCCGCGTCTGGGGGGGCGAAGACGGCGATGGGAACCCGGTCCTCCTCCCCCCCAAGCGCCCGATCACCATTCGAGACCTCATGCGACACACCGCCGGGCTCACCTACGGCTTCTATGGCAACACAGCCGTGGACCGGCGCTATCTGCAGGCAAATCTTCTCGATCGAAACTCCACGCCCGAACAGTTCATCCGAAAACTGACGCGCATCCCGCTCCTGTATCACCCCGGTGAACGGTGGCACTACAGCGTCTCGGTGGACGTTTTGGGCTGCCTGGTCGAGAAGGTCTCGAATCAGCCCCTGGATCTGTTCTTGAAAGAGCGGATCTTTGATCCGCTGGACATGCGGGATACCGGTTTCTACGTACCTGAGCAGAAACTTGGCCGATTCGCGGTCAACTACACGCGGCGAGGCGAAAGCCTGGTTGCGATCGACCGCCCCGAGACGAGCCCGTACAGACGTAAGCCCAGCTTCCCGTCCGGAGGGGGGGGGCTTGTTTCGACTGCTCGGGACTACCTGCACTTTTGCGCGATGCTGCTCAATGGGGGTGAGCTCTTCGGCCGGCGCATCCTGAAACCTGACACGGTGCGGCTCATGACCACGAACCAGTTGGGAGACATCGGCTATATCGGGATCGTCGAACGCCGCGTCGGGGTGGGGTTCGGGCTCGGATTCTCGGTCGTCGTCAAACCGGGGCTCTGGGATCGCCACGCTGTCAAGGGCGAGTACGGCTGGAGTGGCGCGGCAAGCACACACTTCTGGATTTCCCCCACACACGACCTGGCCGTCGTTGCTCTTCATCAACGGATGCCTTTCACGAACATCCTTCAGCAAACCGTGAAGCCCCTGGTTTACCGAGCGGTAAAGGAGGAGAGCAACCGTGCGACGCCTTCTCCGTGACCGGCCTGCGCTGCGGCAGCGTCATAGAGGCAACCTGGTCCTGTGAGACCTCCCGTGCGCACCGATGCAACTAAGGGGGCCGGGATAAGGCGAGGCCGAGTTGGCGGGCTCGCCCGATGCCGACGAGAAACGCAAAATGTCGCCATGGGGGCGGTTGGCCGAAAAGGCCAAGCACCGAGGCCGGACGTGCGGCGGCGCTTAACGGTGAACCCGACCGCGGCCGGTTAGCTCCCAGGGAGTGGCAAGAATGAACGACCGTTACGTACTGAAGGCCGACCGAATTGTCCTACCAAACAGGATGTTGGAGGGGGGCTGGGTCGTGGTACAGGGGGGACGCTTCGCTGCAGTAGGGGCCGGATCCCCACCGCTTGCTTCTCCCGTGGTCAACGCTGCAGGTTTCACGTTGGCGCCCGGTCTGGTTGACATTCACGTTCACGGCGGCGCCGGGGCCGACTTCATGGATGGAAGCTCGGAGGCGATCTGCACGGTTGCCCGAGCACACGCCGGCTACGGCACTACTTCCCTGGTGCTCACCACTACGACCGCGCCGGAACAGCGCATCGTTGAGACGCTCGAAATCGCCCGTTCGTTCGTCCATCGTGACCGCAACGCCGTCAGTCCGGCAACGAATCGAGGCCGAATTCTGGGCGTCCATCTGTATGGCCCGTTTTTTGGTCCGGAAGCGGTGGGGTGCCATTCGCCCGAACATCTGTTCTCCCCCGAGGGGGGCGCGGAGCGGTTGCTCAAGCGGTTCGCGGACGTTCTGATCGGCGTTACGGTGGCGCCGGAAGTCACGGGGTGGGAACAGGTCGCAAGAGCAGCGATCCGGCTCGGGCTACGCGTCCATGTGGGGCATTCGGACGCCACGTTCGAGCAGTTCGCGGCGGCTGTTCGAGCCGGTGCCTCTCACGTGGACCACCTCTTCTGTGCAATGTCTGACAAGACCAAGCTCCGCCGGAAGGCCGCCTACCCGATGCGCGGGGGTGTGCTGGAGGGAACGCTCCTCTTCGAGCACGTAACGACCGAGGTGATCGCGGACGGTAAGCACCTGAGGCCAGAGCTGCTTCACCTGGCTTACCGCATCAAGGGGCCGGATCGTCTGGCACTCGTCACCGACTGTAATCGCGCGCTCGATATGCCCGACGGCGAATACATTTTCGGACCCCGAGACTACGGAACCCGCTTTGTGAGGCGCGACGGCGTTGGCATCATGCCCGACGGCAACGGACTGGCTTCTTCTTGCGTGGCCCTTGCCCATTGCCTGCACCACTTTTTCGGGCACGTGCCCTGCCCCATGGAACACGTCATTCGAATGTGTACCCTCACTCCGGCGCGAATCGCGGGCGTGGACCATCTGGTCGGAAGCATCGAACCGGGCAAGTTCGCCGACTTCGTCCTGTTGGACGAGGAACTCCGCGTGGTCGCCGTTGCCTTAGGGGGCCGGCAAATCGCCGGTGAGCCGGTCTCCGGCTTGCCCCAGGCAGAGCGGTAGCAGCGAAGAGAGCTCAGACCTCCAATCCCCCTTTCAACTTCTTATCCGGTTTGGAAGGTTTGGTAGACTCGGTTTTCCCGGAGCGGTACTCCTCAACGGCCTGTTGCTCCTCGCGGCGGACTTCCTCCTCCAGCACCGCTCGTCTGCTCAGGCTGATGCGCCTCTGTTCCGGATTAATGTCGAGGATGCGAACTTCCACTTCCTGGCCGACCTGCACCTCGTCCGCCACGCTGCGCACCGGGTGAAGGGCCAATTCCGAAATGTGCACAAGCCCTTCGACACCCGGCTGGATTTCGACGAACGCTCCATAGTCGGCCAGTCTGGTGATGCGGCCGGTGACCGTGTCACCGGGCCGGTACCGGGCCGCCACCCGTTCCCAGGGGTTTTCCTGGAGCCGTTTCAAGCTCAACGTGATCCGCCCCTGGCTACGGTCCACCTTGATCACCTGGACTTCGACTTCGTCGCCAACTTTGAGCACGTCTTCGGGCCGCGTGCCTCGGATCCAGCTCAGCTCGCTTACCGGGATCAGCCCGTCCACGCCCCCGAGGTCAACGAAGACGCCGAACTCACGAATATTCCGGACCTTGCCGCGGCGCACCTGCCCCTCGCTCAGTTCGGCAAGCAGCCGCTCGCGGGCCGCTTCGCGCTCGCGCTCCAGCAGTACCCGTCGACTTGCCACCAGGCTGTTCTGCTGCCGTCGAACCTCGAGAACCTCACAACGAAGCGTTTGGCCCTCGAACTGGGCGAGGTCCTCCACCCGACCGAGGTCTACGTGGCTGGCCGGAATAAACACACGAACACCGCTGACCGTGCCCTCAAGCCCCCCTTTGTTATGCCCGGTGATCTTGATGTCGAGGACGGTGCCCGGCTGAACGGTATCCCAGTCGAAGAGTTCCGCGGCACCGGGGACTCGTAGCACGTAAAGACCTTCGTCCGGGTCGAAGTGATCGACGACCAGCTCCAGCTCGGTACCGACGGCCGGTACCGTCTCGAACTGCATCCTCGGTACAACCCCCTCGACGCGGTCGCCCAGGTCGACGAACACATCCTCCTCGCTCACCGCCACCACGCGGCCCTTCACCTTGCCGGACAGAGGGCGGTCGTCTCGCTTCGGCCCTACGTCGCCCATGATCTGTTGTTCGAGCAGCTCCATACCGCCCATTTGCGCGAGGGCACGTTCGATTTCCGCTTCGGACTCTTCGTCCAGGTACAGGTGTGCCCCCTTGCGACGAACCTTCGGCTTCGGCGGTTCCTCGACGGGCTGCTCGAATTGCTCGAGCAGTTGCTCATCCGCGCCTTTCTCCTGGGACTCTTGTTCGTGCTCGTTCCGGCCCTGCTCTTCACTCATGCGACGCTCCGCCAAATCGGTCCGCGTCACCGCCAACCAGGCGGTCCGCGCAGGTCAGATCAACAGCATACACCGTATGATACGTTCTGCAGGGTGCGGCTTCCGGCGAACCTCTGCGGCTGTGGGGCGAGATGCCGGCCGTGGCACCGACGAAGGCAGCTTCGCCTTCCGAAGGTCGACGAACGCGAACCCACCGGCTCTTTTCCAACCCGAGGCGGTGCTTGCCTGACGGCCGCGAACTTGGTCTAATGCACTCTCCGGAGACGTCGGTAGCAGTACGACTCAGGAAGTGGCCATGATCCGTCAGCGACAATCTGTGCTTCAGTTGGACGACCAGGACGCGCTCGAGCGGGCGGTGGAACTCATGACCATTCCGGGGCCGCCTGGCAAAGAGTCCGAGGTGCAGGAGTATATTGTGCGGGTTTTGCGGCGGGCTGCGGTGCCGGAGAGCTGGATTCGCGTGGACGATTGTCACCGGCGGAGTCCATTCGGGGGCGAGACGGGCAACCTGATCGTCACGTTGCCCGGCACAGCGAAAGGGCCACGCCGCTTGCTCATGGCCCATCTGGATACGGTGCCGATCTGTGTGGGGGCCCAGCCGGTCCTGCGGGGGCATTATGTGCGGAACCTCAACAGTGCCAGCGGCCTTGGGGCAGATAACCGCTCCGGCACGGCCACAATTCTGACTGCGCTCATTGAAATTATGCGACGCGAACTCCCTCACCCCCCACTGACCTTCCTGTGGTGCGTCCAGGAGGAAGTGGGACTGTACGGCTCGCGCTACGTCGACGTTTCCCTCCTACAGAAACCGACCATGGGGTTCAATTGGGACGGCGACCTGCCACAACGGGTGACCATCGGCGCAATCGGTGCGCGGCGATACACGGCGGTTATTCAGGGAGTCGCCAGCCACGCCGGTGTCGCACCGGAACGCGGTGTCAATGCCCTGGTGGTGGCATCGCTAGCCATTTCGGAACTCCACCGACGGGGCTGGCACGGTGCCGTGCGCAAGCGCGACGGCCAGGGAACGGCCAACATCGGGATCGTGGCCGGGGGCAACGCCACGAACGTGGTGATGCCGGAGCTGCGCATCGAGGGGGAAGTGCGCAGCCATGACCGGGCCTTCCAGAAGAAAATGATCGCGGCGTACAAGGAGGCGTTCAACCGAGCCGCGCAGGCGGTAAGCAACGTGGACGGCAAGCGAGCCCGGGTGAAGTTCAAGGACCACGAGTCGTACCGGCCGTTCCGGTTACGGGAGGATTCCCCGGTAGTGACCATTGCCGAGGAGGCGGTCCGTGCGATCGGGCTCGAACCGGAGCGGTACGTGGCAAACGGGGGCCTGGATGCAAACAGCATGGCGCTGCACCGTATTCCTACGGTTACCTTCGGCGCCGGCCAGCGGGACGTGCATACGACCAGGGAATCCATGCACATCCCCTCCTTCCTCCGTGCCTGCCGGCTTGCCCTTTACCTGGCTGTAGACGGCCGTATCCAGGAAAGAACGAGCTCGTGATCAGGCCGGTGCACCGCAACGTCTTTGGAGCCGGCGACGCTTGAGGGGGCAGCGCTGAAGTGTCTTCTAGCCTGGACCCGCCGACACTGGGGGGCTGCCGCACCTGGCCGTCTCTCGCAGGGGGTAATGTCCGGCGCGTGGCCCGAGAGCCTTGCGTGCTCTCCTACGATCAGACAGGTGCGCCGCGGGTAGCGGAGCTGTTCCATAGCCGGATGTTTGGAGCTTAGCAATGGCGTCCAGGGTCAGCATAACGTTCTGGGGGGCGGCACGTGAGGTCACGGGCAGCATGCACCTGATCGAGACGGACGGGCGACGCATCCTGCTCGACTGCGGACTGTACCAGGGTAAACGGAAACACGCTTTCGAACGAAACAGGAACCTGCCCTTCCCTGCATCGTCGATCGATGCCGTGATCCTTTCCCATGCGCACATCGACCATAGCGGAAACCTGCCGAGCTTGATCCGAAGTGGTTACCGAGGCCCCATCTATGCCACCTCTGCAACCCGAGACCTCTGCGTGCACATGCTGCTGGATTCCGCACACATCCAGGAGGAAGACGTTCGCCACGTGAACAAGATACGGAGGGCTCAGGGCAAGCGACCGTTCGAACCGCTGTACACGCGGGAGGACGCCGTGGAAGCGATCAACAGGATCGTCTCCTATCCGTACCACGTTCCGTTTCAGGTGGCGGATGGTCTGACGGTGACGTTCTACGATGCGGGACACATGCTCGGTTCCGCCCTGGTCGCGATCGACTTCGATGACGGCTCCGAATCGAGGCGGCTGGTTTTCAGTGGCGATCTGGGTCGACCGGGGTTCCCGATGCTGCGAGATCCAGAACACCCGGAGGGGGTCGTTGCATTGGTCATGGAAGGAACCTATGGCGACCGCTGTCACCCGTCCACGGACCAGGCCACCGATCGGCTCAAAGAGGTCGTTCTGGACGCGGTCAGGGAGCGCGGGATCGTGATCATCCCGGCTTTCGCCGTCGGACGTACCCAGCAGATCGTCTACCGACTGAATCTTTTGCATGAGCGCGGCGAGATCCCGGAGATCCCGGTCTACGTGGACAGCCCGCTGGCCACGGATGTGACGGAGGTGTATCGGAATCACCCCGAGTGCTACGACCGTGAAATGCTCGAGGCCCTGTTCACCGAAGCGGACCACAATCCCCTTGGGTTTCGGGGGCTCACTTACATCCGCAGGAAGGAGGCTTCCAAGGCGCTCAACGAGATCGAGGGCCCGGCCGTGATCATCTCGCCCCAAGGCATGTGTGAAGGGGGCCGTGTCCTGCACCACCTGATGCATCACATCGGCGATCCCAGAACCACGATTGTGTTTGTGGGCTATCAGGCCCAGCATACGCTCGGACGCTATTTGCGCGAGGGGGCCAGGGAGGTGCGGATTTTCGGACGTCCGTTCCGGGTGGAGGCGCGTGTCGAAGCGATCGACGGGTTCAGTTGCCACGCGGACCAGCACGAGTTGCTCGGGTGGGTTCGGCGCATCAGCGAAGGGGGCCGGCTGTCCAGCATCTGTCTGGTGCACGGTGAAGAAGCTGCCTTGGCCACCCTCGCACGAGCCATCGAGGAGCTCGGCATTGGACCTGCGGTCATCCCGTCCCGCGGGGAGACCTGCGTTCTCGCGTAGCTCGGCCCTCACGACCCCCAGGCGCGGCCGCTAGCGGCCGATGTTCCTTAGTGTCGCCGCGCGCTACACGGGGGTGATCCCTGCGCCCCCGACGCAGGCTACATCTCCCACGGTTTCAGCCCGCGGCGGAACCTGCCAAAGCCGAAGAAGGTCGGCTTGTATTCGCCCACCAGGCGGACATCGGAGCGGTCTGGGATCTGGTCTTCCATCCCCACGCACCAGTAGACGGCGTTCACCAGGAGCCGGCGCAGGCCCTCGCTCTGCAGATCCACGGACGCCCCCATCGTCGTGGTGAACACCCGACCGCGGTGGCCCCGCTCGATCTCGTATGTTTTCGTCCAGGCAATCGGCATCATCGGATCGTTCTTGCTCCCCTTCACCGGCGGTGAGTCGGGACTCATCCCCGCCAGCACCTGGCCCAGGACAAGCGGCTTGCTGTCGCCCGGGAGCGGCAGCCGCACGCGGTATACGTCGGTTGGACCCCAGATGTCCCCACTCTTAATCCCGCGCAGGACGGGATGCCCCTCGGCTCCGGGAGCGATGATGCCCCGGGTGCTTTCGCGCCCGTGCGCACCGTGGTGGGCAATCCAGGTTTCCCCAAGAACACGGCGCCCAAACCCGCCGTCCCAACCTTCCCCCTTGTACTGGAAATCGTAGTGGCGGTATTTGCTCGGACGGCGAATCCGAAAGGCATGCGTCGCTGTTCGCAGCCCTAGCACCGGCCGACCGGACCGCAGGTACTCATCGATGTACGCCATCTGCTCATCGGGCAGGTCGCGGAACCGGGTGAAGATAATCATCAGGTCCGCATCACGCAGATGGTGCAGGCCCGGAATATTCCGCAGGTAGGTCGGGTCCACCTCGCCTGTATCCGGGTTAACGGCGAAGAGCACGGTACAGTCAAATCCGTGCCGCAGAGCGAGGATCCGAGCGAACTGGGGCAACGCTTCTTCCGAGCGGTACTCCTCATCCCCCGAAACAAGGACGATGTGTTTGCCGGCACCTGGCCCCCTGCCTCCCTTCAGACTGAGCCACGGCTCCCGATCGGCGCTGCCGCCCGGCAGCCAAGAAGTTGCGGCGGCGACCAGCACACAGGCCCCCAGCAGAAGCACCCCTTCTCGAACGGCACGCTTGCTCATGGTGTGCTTTCTCCCTGGTGTTGCCGCAAGGAGGACTTCACGCCATCGTTGCCATTCTAACCGACGTTACGGCCGTCAGGAGGTTCGGACACGGGCGGGGGCGACAGGGCCAAGGAGTGGATCCTCTGACGATTCGACCACGATCCTTCTACCCCGGGCCCCCGTGCCATTGCCGCCGTCGGCGTTCTCGCAGTTTGCACGGCCTAGCTCTCCACCCCGGGCAGCGCGACCCCCAGATCGGGTTCGGGGGCGAACGGATAGTCGACCGGCCGGTAGTTCAGCTCAACAAGGTGGGGCGTGCGGACCGTGCGGCCTCCAAGGAATCGGCTCGTCATCACCGCATCCAGAATGCCTGTGGCCAACAGGGTTCGCTCGACGGGGTACGACGGGTGACCGGTCTGGATCATTTGCTCAATAGCCTTCACCAGGTAGGCAAAATGGGGGAACGGCCGATCGTTGTACAGGTAGAACCAGGTAGCGAGGGGCTTGGATGCTCCCCGCGGAAGGCAAGCAAACGCGAACTCGGTAACATAGCCGTTCAACATCGCGACCCACGCGCGGAACCCGTCCACGTACTCGATCTCGTACAGTCCCACGTCCGGACGCCCTTTTGTGACCTGCCGCACATTCGCCTTCGGATGGGGGATTACATCGATGGCCGCGTAGAGCAGGCGGTGCAATCGGTGATCGGAGTCGACGCGATCCCAGAAGGCATTGCTGTCGTGGAACGTTACCGAAGCCACCCCCTGGCGATTGGTCGCGCGACGCTCGACCATGCACTGCAGCGTCTCCAGAGCGTGAAACCCGTAGGACTCGAAGCCGCCGTACCCAATGGCAAGGCCGGCCTCAAGCGGGATGCCCCTGCGAAGCTGCAGACGGGGACGCCGGTACGTGACCGGCAGAGACGAACCGGCCATGAACGGGATCAGGCGCAGACGTGCCTGGCGATACATCCACTCCGCGTTGTGCCAGTTGTAAGCAAGGTGCTTGTCGTTGAACAGGGGCACAACGGCACCGTATTTGTCGAACACGGCGAGCGTATCTTCCATGAAACGCGGTCGAGGGTAGAGGTGCTGGCCTTTGACGTTGTACGGGTACCGTCCGTGCTCGCCGATGATCAGCACGCCGTCTACCACGAGCTTCCCCTGGCCCAACGTGAGCGCCTCTTCGATGTTTTCCGCGATCGGGAAGCCGTGCTTCTTAGCGAGCGACTTGCTCAGGTCGTTCTCGGGGAATTGATCCACGTACATGCTGACGACCTGGAGTGCCGGCCCCGGGCCCCCTTTCTGGTCATAGCCTTCCAGGATCTTCCCGACGATCACATCAGCGTGACTGAAGTCCCGGTACTCCGTCACAATGCACGCGACACGCTTTTTCATGGTTCCATGCCCCGACAGCCCTGCGTCGAGCGAGTAACGGCACCAACGTCAGGATACCGAAAAGATGTCGACTTGCGTCGGGAGAAGAAGTATGACGGCCGGCGCCTGTTGCCCCGGGATGGATCGAGGCGACGAACTCACGCGGGCTCTGTTCGCTCTTGCCAGAGCCTGAGGCCGTGGGCGGCATGGTACATGCCCCCGTCGCTTAGCCGGCTTAGAGGGGTGGCGAGGATGCTGTTCGCAACTCGCTCGACGGCCCTCCGGATCCATTCGGCGCGCCGATCGGTGGGCGACAGCGCACGGCACAGCCACTCGAGCATGTGACCGGTGACGCTGACGAGCTGGCGAGGGGATTGCGCTGGAAGGGCACCGCGAAATACGGCGGCTGAGAAGCTGCCATCGGGCTGTTGGAACCGGCGGGCCAACTCGACGTAGCGAGCCAGGTAGGCGGACGCCTGGCGTTGCACCGTACGCAAAGAGAGCGCGACGGGCTCAGCTCCGGCCGCCCTGATCCGTTCTACCGCAAAGGCGACGCCGTACAGGTGGTGTACTCCCCCTTCCGTCTCGCGACGCGGATCGCGTTCCAGTGCCAGTCGGAGAAGTTGGTCCAGATCGTAACTTTCTCCGGTGGACGTTTTCCAGCGGGCGTCGAGCGGAAGGTAGTGGTAGTAGGCGACCAGGGTCCAGGCGAGTTCCTGGTCCGGGCGAAAGCTGCGCTGGGAGCTCCGCAGCAGGTCCACGAGGTGGAACTCGCGTTCACCCTCGGCGATCAGCTTTTCCGTCAGGGGGACACCGGCAGTGGCGAACGCCATCAAGTACTGGTCGACGTGGTCCTGAATCTGGAAGAACCGTTCTCTAGGGGGCAGCGCCGGGAGGCCATCCACAACTCGGAAGATTCTTCGCCCGCCGTAGCGGGCGTGGCGGAGCAGATAGTGGACTGCCGGTAGCTCGCGACCCAGCGCCGGCTCGAGCACCCGTACGGCCTGTCCGAAGGCGATCACGGCATGCATGATCACCCAGGGGGTGTGGCGGTCCGTGTGCAGTTTGCGGGCTGCGATCTTCTTCACGGCGGCTTCCACCAGGTCGCGATCGCCGCAGACGGCAGAGGGGACGCGGGGTGTGCCGAGCACGGCTGTGGATGCGAGTGCTTGAAGGAGTTCACGCCGAGTCAGCATGGATCTTGCGCTCCGGTTCGATCGGGGCTGTGGGCGTGATAAAAACGCAGCAGCAGACGTTCCCAGGGGCGTTTGATCCGGGTTTCGAGGGGTTCCCATCGGTTGCAGGGTTCCACGCGTGCGGTTCGTGCGCCGATGAGGCGGCCGGCGAGGACATCGGTGAAGATCTGGTCGCCGACCACGAGCGTCCGGCAGGGCTCGACCTGCATCTGCTGCACGGCTCGCCAGAGGGCAAACGGCAGGGGTTTGGCAGCTCCGGTCCGGTATGGCAGCCCCAACTGTTCTGCGAGTGGTTGTACCCGGCTGCGGCGTCCGTTGGTGACCAGGCACGCTTTGACCCCCTTAGCACGCAGGTCTCGGACCCAGCGCACGACCTCAGGGGGTATCGTTTCGGCACCGTGGGGCGCCAGGGTTCCATCGAGGTCGAGAATGACCCCCTGTATGTTCTCGCTTACCAACCAATCGGGTCGAAGCTCCGTTACCGAGCCAACCAGATAGTCTGGGAGCAGGAAAGCCAGCCCGGGTATGGCACACCGACCTGATCGTGGCAGGGCGTGGGGGGGCGTGTGCCGGGCGTGGGCGATGGCTCCAGTCGGCTCCCGATCTTCCCAGTCGTTGCGGCGCACAATTTCGGTGCCGTGGAAGCACTGGTGATGGCCGTGGGCGTGTCCGGGCAAGTGTGCCCGCCCAGACGATGGTGCTCCGTGCATGGGGCTCACACTTTGCTGCTCGTCAGATGCTTTTCCAGTGCGTCCACGAGAGGTTTCATGAAAAACTGCCGGTCCAGTGCGACATGCAGTGGGAGGCCGTGTTGGCGGATCTCCGCCGCCGTAACCGGGCCAACTGCCGCCACCACGGTCCTGCTGAAAATGTCGCCCAGCCGTGCGTCCAGTCCCGCGCGGGAGGCTACGTCGACGACGCGGCGGACCTGAGGGGCGCTCGTGAAGGCGATGGCATCAACCTCCCCCTTCTCGATCCGTTCCAGCAGTTCCCGCACCCGCTCGTCATCGCTCGCCGGAGCGTATCGGTACGGGGCCACGGGGAAGACGTTTGCCCCCTTGGATTTCAGGAAGCCCACGAGCTTCTCGTTCGGGTCGGTGCCGTAGAGCTGGACGCCGATGTTGCGCCCTTCCAACCGTTCGGCCTGGAGCGCCTCGATGATCCCGTCCGTGGTCGGATGGCGGGCGGGAAGGTCGGGACGAAGGCCCAGTTCGGTGAGTGCCCTGGCCGGTTTGGGGCCGCGCGTGATCTTGCGGACTTCTCCAAGGGCGGCGACGAAGCGGTCACGCAAGCCGAACCGATCTGCGAACTCGGTCAGGCGGCGTACGCCCTCACCCGTCAGGAAGATAACGTCGTTGAAGCCCCCCTCGACAAGTTGCTCGATCCAGGTCCGGACTGCCTCGACATCGTCCGTGGGTACGATAGCGACAAGGGGGTAGCGAAGCGCAAGTCCCCCCTTCTGCTCAATCAACCGGGCGAGTTCGTCGAGCTCGCGGGTTTCGGCCAGCGCGATGCGCTTTCCGTCCAGTCCTGATGGCATTGGTTGCTCCCCTGCCCTGTGCCGTTCACCTGCGATTGTACGACTCGTTCGCCACACACGGACGCGCGGCTCGGGCTACAATGCCGTGTCCCGAGCGTTCGCAGTGTTGGAGCGTAGCCATGGGCCTTCTGCGTGCCATTCAAATCGTCACCGTCGGGCTCTGGGTCGGCGTTGGGCTGTTCTTTTCTCTGGTGGTCGCACCGCAGGTCTTCAGCTTGTTCACCGGCACCATGGTCAAAAGTCCACCAGAAGGCCTGCCTCAGCTTGACGAGCGGGTCGGGCGTCGGTTCGCGGGCGAGACGGTGGGGGTCGTGTTTCCCTGGTATTTTGGGGTGCAGGCCGCCCTGGCCCTGGCCGCTCTGGCGAGCACGGCTATTCTGCTCTGGAGGGGGACAGGCAGTCGTTTCCTCTGGGTCGAGTTCCTGCTCGTGCTGGTAGCCTGTCTCGGCTTGCTCGTGCAGCTTGCGTGGGTCTACCCGGCAAGCGAACGGGTGCTCAGCGAAATCCACCGGCTTGAAGCGGCCGGTCGTCTGGATCAGGCCGACCAGCTCCGGTCCACCTTCGGTATGTGGCATGGCATCAGCCAGTTGTGCAACCTGATCACGGTTGGCGGGGCAGCACTGGCGTTCGTTACGCTTGCGTGGGAGCTCAGCAGGACGCCAGAGCACGGTCAGACAAAGCTACAATCGGGCCACGCCGTTGAGCAGGTGAGCGGAGTGTAGCCATGCAGATTCTGCAACTGAACCACGTTGCCATCCATGTGGCCGACGTCGAGCGCAGTTGTGCGTTTTATCGGGACGTGCTGGGGCTGGAGCAGATTCCGCGGCCTGCGTTCAGTTTCCCCGGTGCCTGGTTCCGACTCGGGCCGGACCAGGAGCTCCACATTATCGGCGAGCGAACCGAGGAGATCAGCGGAGGGCCGCGCGGGAACCATTTCGCCCTGCGGGTTCCCTCCATCCGCGAGGCCGAACGGCGACTGCGCGAAAAGGGCATCGCCTTCCACGGCCCCTGGCAAAGGCCCGACGGAGCCTGGCAGATCTTCCTGGCCGACCCGGACGGTCACTACATCGAGTTGTGCGAGTTGCCGGAGTGAGCCGCGCGCGGGCGCGAGGACCACGTGCAGATGCGGAAAAGTCGGCCTGAAAGCGACCGCGGTTGCCCCCCACGGGGACGCGTCAGGATAGGTTTGGCCGCCGGCACGATTTCCTGGTCGCCCGCAGTCGGTCGTACCAACGGGGCACATGTCCAGGGGGCTACGGTGGACGCTTCGGGGGCGAAGGCCTGCGTTGAAACAGGGAGGTCTCGTGGATGCCCGCCTGGTCCACTCGCATTTTCGTTCTCACGCGCGCGGCGGTGAGTGCCGGTCTGGCGTTTGAGACACCTGGTTGGTGGGATGTGGATCGCCTGTTCGAGCTGAACGCCGACCGCCTCATCCGGCTGCCCGACGGCCGTCAGGTCTTACTGATCGCCTGGCCAAGGATTCTGCAATACGACCCCTGCACCGGTCGGAAGGCGTGGGCGTGCCCAGAGTCGGAAGAGGGGACTCGACGGCATTGGCTTCCCGAACGAGTACCTTCGTCGGCCGAGGAGCAGGCGCGGCGCCAGACGTTGCTGGATGCCGTGCAGGTCGCTCGATGGTTCGTCATCGAGCGCACGAAGGTGTGGATTGTGCCGGAAGAGCCGAGGGCCGGGTGCGCCGTGTTTCAGGAACCGTACTGGTGGGAGTGGGGGCACAGCCTGTATCGGGAATTCTGGTCGCGCCATTGGGAAACCCGGTTCCTGGAGCAATCGAACCCGGTGTATGCGGAGTACGTGGCGTTGTTCACGGGCGAGGAGATTCGCGGTCTTGACCGGAGCACACGTGGACCGTTCTGGGCCTGGTGGAGCGAGCAGCCGTACAACAGGACGCGTGAGCAGCAAACGTGGCTGGAGAAGGAGATGCGGCGTCTGGAAGAGGCTCTGACGGGCGCATCCTGGGTGGTCCTGTACCACTACGAGTGGGAGTCGGGGCTGTGACCGAGTGTGCGGCTGCGCTGAGGGGCGACCTCCCTGCTCGTCCGGTACGGAACCGCTACGCGGATCTGGCCGGTCGGGCCAGGTTTCGTTCCGCGAGCTCGATCGCCTTCAACAGCCCCCGTGCCTTGTTCAACGTCTCCTCGTACTCGCGGCTGGGGACGCTGTCGTAGACGATTCCGGCGCCCGCCTGCACGTAGACGCGGTTATCCAGAACGACCATGGTCCGCAGCGCGATGCAGGTGTCCATGTTACCGGTGTAATCGACATAGCCCACCGCACCGGCATAAGGCCCCCTTCGGTGCGGTTCCAGCTCATCGATGATCTCCATTGCCCTCACCTTCGGTGCGCCGCTCACCGTACCGGCCGGCAGACAGGCGCGAAGGGCATCGAGAGCGTGAAACTGCGGACGCAGGCGGCCACTGACGTGGGTGGTGATGTGCATGACGTGGCTGTAGCGTTCGACCGTCATGACGTCATCCAGGCGGACGGTGCCGTACTGGGCCACCCGGCCAATATCGTTGCGACCGAGATCGACGAGCATGACGTGTTCGGCTCGTTCCTTTTCGTCGGCGAGCAGTTCTCGGGCGAGTTCGTCGTCTTCCTGGGGTGTTCGTCCGCGGGGACGGGTGCCGGCCAGTGGTCGGGTCACGACGGTACCGTCTTCGACACGGACCATGATTTCCGGTGAAGCCCCCACCAGGCAGAAGTTGGCTGTGCGGAGGAAGAACATGAAGGGGCTGGGGTTAACGATGCGGAGGGCGCGGTAGATGTCGAATGGGCTGGCGTAGGTTTCTGTTTCGAGTCGCTGGCTGATGACCACCTGGAAGATGTCCCCGGCGCGGATATATTCCTTGCACCGTTCAACGGCTGACTCGAACTGAGCTCGTTCGAAATTGGACCGGAAGGGACGGCTGGGCTCGGTGTGACGTGCGATGTCCACCGGAGGTAGCGAAGGGGGACGCCGGCTAAGCCGTTCGACCAGCCGATCCACCCGCTCGCACGCCAGTCGGTATGCTTCTCGCAGGGTTTCCTCCTGCCTGCCCCCTTCCGATGCCGGCGGCAAATGGGCGTGACTGATGGCCAGCGTGGTTTTCTGGATGTGATCGAACACAACCATGTCGTCGTAAATGCCGAAGGATGCGTCGGGCAGGTGGCGATCATCGGGCGGAGCGTGCGGTAGGCGTTCGACATAGCGGATGGCATCGTATGCCATGTATCCCACGGCACCGCCTGAGAATCTGGGCAGCCCCTGCAGGTGGGGGGACTGCAGCAGTTTCAGCATTCCCTTCAGGTGTTCGAACGGTTCCGCTCCCTGGCGGACTGCCTCGCCAAGCTGTTTCGCTACGACTCCCTCAAGCAACTTCTCCGCTCGGTCCGCGATCTCGAACTGCGTGCGGCCTTCGTATATCTCGTAGCGCGCCAGGGGACCGGCTCCCACGAAGCTGTACCGTCCCACCCGCTCGCCGCCCACCACGCTTTCGAACAGGAACGCGTCGCTGCCATCGTCCAGCAGCAAGAAGGCGGTGACCGGTGTGAGGGTGTCGCTTGTCAGCACACGCCATACCGGGATGATCGTCGCACCCGGGTTCGCTTGGGCGATGGTAACGAATTGGTCCAGATCGGGAAGATAGTGCATCAACGCTGCTGTTGTTGGCTGGTCCAGACGCTACAGGGGCAATCCACCGATGGTTACGAATTCTACAGACTCGGGTTTCGACCGCAGCAGCGGGAGGCCGGGCTGTGGGGACAGCCACCCCCATCGGCAATCTCTTCGTTGACACGCTGCAACGCGCCATTAGAATCAGTACGGACAGCCCGCGGCAGCGGGAACGCGCACTTGCGAGGGTTTTCCGGGCATGAAATGCGCCTACTGTAGTCGGCCGGCAACGATCCACATTACCGAGATTATCAACGGTACGGCGAAGGAAGTGCATCTCTGCGAGGAGCACGCTCGACGGTACATCGCGGGGGAAACGGAAGGGTTCGAGGAGGCAAGTCAACCGCAGGGCAGTGGTTCCATCAAGCCCAAGGAGCATCTCCAGATGCTCGCCGCCAAGCCTTCCGAAGGCGAGCTTGCCCGACTTGACAAGCGGTCCTGCCCGGCATGCGGGATTACGTTCCGCGAATTCCGTCGCAGCGGTAGACTCGGCTGCGCCAACGACTACGAAGTCTTCAAGGAAGAGCTGGTTCCGCTGCTCGAGAACATCCACGGTGCCGCGCAACACTGCGGCAAGGCGCCGCAACGAGCTCCCCAGACCGTCTTGCGCACTTCCGAGCTTCTGAAGCTCCGCAAGCAGCTACGAGACGCCGTCGAACGCGAGGATTACGAGAAAGCCGCCGAGCTGCGCGACCGTATCCGTGAGCTCGAGCAGCAAGGCGGGTAGGATAAAACGATCGGGACGTCATCGGGGCGTCGTCGCCAGGGGCGTGCCCTTCGTGAGAACGGTTGCCGATAAGCGCGCCGCTCCATTTGCCTCCGTTGGTCTGTCGCCGCCAGGAGCGTTTTGTGGGGACGTTCCCTGGCCAGACGCACACGGTGATTACCCACCGGATGAGCTGTGACGCTGGCGCTGTTGACCGAAAGGACTGCGAGCGACTCATGAGCGACCTGAACGAGCTGGCACGCAGGATATCTCCCTGGTTGAAGGGTACCGGGCCCGAGTCGGATATTGTCATCTCCAGCCGCGTGCGCCTTGCCCGTAACCTGACGCATTACCCGTTCACGTCGCGGGCCACGGAGCACGAGAAGCGGGAGATTACGATCCTCGTCCGCGAGCGTCTCCGACAGAGCGAGCTGACCCGCGATTTCGAATTCCTCAGCATCGAAGATCAGGGGCCGCTCGATCGCCAGTTCCTTGTGGAGCGACAGCTTATCAGCCGCGAACTGGCCGGTGGCGACGGACCGCGCGCGGTGGCATTCGCCGAAGACGAAAGCGTGTCGATCATGATCAACGAGGAAGACCACATTCGCCTCCAGGTGATGGAAAGCGGCCTGGCGCTTGCCCCGGCCTGGGAGCGCGCCGACAAACTCGATGACGCACTGGATGAGGCCTTGCAGTTCGCTTTCCACCCCCAGTTCGGTTACCTGACCGCTTGCCCAACCAACGTCGGTACCGGCCTCCGCGCCAGCGTTATGCTCCACCTGCCTGCCCTTACGATCACCCGCGAGATCGAACGCGTGTTGCGAACCATGCAGAAACTCCACCTGGCCGTGCGCGGACTCTTCGGCGAGGGTACCCAGCCGTCCGGCGACTTCTACCAGATCTCCAACCAGATCACGCTCGGCCGTAGCGAAGAGGACGTCCTCGAGGAACTGCAGCAGATGTTGCCCACCGTTATCGAGTACGAACGCAAGGCCCGGCAGGCATTACTCGAGAACAACCGGGACGAACTGCAGGACGGGATCTGCCGATCGCTCGGTATCCTCAAGAGTGCCCATACCATCACATCCGAAGAGACCATGTTCCATCTCTCCCGAATCCGTCTGGGCGTGAACCTCGGCTTTCTGGATATTCCTATCTCGATCATTAATGAACTCTTCATGCAGACCCAGCCGGCACATTTGCAGAAGCTTCACGGCCAGGAGCTCGGCGTCCAGGAACGCAACGTGATGCGGGCTTCCCTGCTGCGCGAGAAACTGGCGGATGTGAACTGAGAAACGTCCAGTCGTGTTGTGGGAGGTGCCTGGGGGCGGACCGGCCCGCCGACGAAAGCGTTGGCTGATCCACAGCCCGTCGACGGGTGAACGCTACCATGACCCACGCCGACAGCGTCGTTGGTGGTGCCTACGGCCCAGTTGCGCTGCCTAGCCGGCCAGCAGTCGCCGTGCGTTCGGCTCCCGCGCCGATTCGCAGAGCCAGACATCATGGGGAAGCATAGGAATTGTCGGGATCGGGAACCGATAACTGCTGTTGTCGACATCCTCCCTTCCCCGTTCGGCTGGATCGGTTTGGCGGTCAGCGAGCGGGGGGTCTTCCGCGTGACCGTGGGGCATGCATCGCGAGAGAGCGCCCTAAGAGCGTGCCGGTCGGTGGTCGTGTGGCAGCGGCAGGTTCCAGCCCGCGTAGCGGCGCTGGCAGAGCGGCTGCGACGTGCACTCGAAGCGTACGTCTGCGGGGAAATGGTCGGATTCGACGACATCCCCCTGGATTGGTCGCCGGTCACGCCGTTCCAGCAACGCGTTTACCTGCATTGCCGCAGGGTCCGCTACGGTGCGACCTCCACCTATGGGGAAGTGGCCGTTGCCCTCGGCAAGAAGGGGGCAGCACGGGCGGTGGGACAAGCCCTGAGTCGTAATCCGTACGCGCTCGTCGTGCCCTGTCATCGCATCCTGGGGAGCAACGGCGATCTGACCGGGTTCACGGCCCCTGGTGGCTTGCGGCTGAAAGAGCGGTTGCTTGCCTTCGAGCGCGAGGTCGCGGCCAGGAACCCGTATCGGGATGCTCACTGAGACCGGCGCCATCTTCTCCTGAGCCACAGCGGACAGGACGCTTTTGTCGCTACCGTATTGGGTACCTGCCGGGCAACGGCCGAACACACCACCCTGCCCTTCGGTAGAGGTTGCGGTGGTCCTTGGGGTAGAGCACAGGGACCGGAGCTCCGTCCGTAGCGGCGCAACCTTCCGATCGCCGCACCAGTTCAGCCACGTGCGACCCCCGTTTGCTCCAGGACGGCGCCATCTTGGCCCGAAGGTATCGCTGCGATCCGGTCGGAGTTGCTCAGCGACGCACCGGCCGGTTGTTTCGCTCGTAGCGTTTAGCAAACTGACCCTTAGCCAGCGAGTGGGACATGGCATCCGAGATGCAAGAAATGGCGGTGGACCGGCCGCTCGATCTTCGTGCACCCTTGTCCGACGCGAGTGGTGGGGCGCGGCCCATGCGCCCAACCTGGAAGCTAGCCTGTGCCATCGGCCTTCTGGTGTTCGTTGCTCATGCATGGGGGATCGGGAACGGGTTTGTGGAATGGGACGATGGGGAGACAGTGCTGACGAACAGCTACATCCGGCGAATCGATGGGCACACGCTTCGCTGGATGTTCACCACATTCCACATGGGTCCTTACCAGCCACTTGCCTGGCTCAGTTTGGCGATCGACTACCAGATCGCCGGCGGACTGAAGCCACCGGTTTTCACCTGAGTAGCATCATGTTGCATTCCCTGGCAGCGGTGTTGCTGTTCTACGCGGTGTGGCGCCTGCTGGCTTACTCCGCGTGGCCCGCCGGTACGGAGTACCGTGTCTTGGCACTGGGGGCCGGGGCTGCTGTGCTCTTCTACGCCGCCCACCCCCTGCGGGTGGAAAGTGTCGCCTGGGTAACCGAACGCCGAGATGTTCTGTCTGGGTTGTTTGGTGCGGCGGCGCTGCTCGCGTATCTGAGCTCGGTTCGGCCGGGGGCAGCGAGGATCCAGCGCCGCGGACTGTATGCTCTCAGCTTCGCCTTTTTCCTGCTCGCGTTGCTCTCGAAGGCGACCGTTGTTCCCCTTCCCGTGGTGTTTCTTCTGCTGGATTGGTATCCGTTGCGGCGGTGGGGAGCGGGCGGCGCGCGTGTGGGGCGCCTCGTCTGGGAAAAGCTCCCCTTCTTCCTCGCCTCGCTCATCTTCGGTGCTCTTGCCATCTACGGACAGCACGTTGGCGGCATCATGGCCGGTGTCGAGTACCCCCTTAGCCGTCGTATCGCTTCGATGCTCTTCGGCATCGGCTTCTACCTGACGAAAACGATTGTTCCCCTTTGGCTTTCCCCGCTTTACGAACAGCCACTACGTCTGGAAGCGTGGCACTATGCTTACATCGTCCTGGGGGGGCTGCTTCTGGTTGTCTTGACCGTCGTCTCGTGGCGGTTCCGTCATCGCTACCCGGCGCTCCTCGTGGCATGGGGAGCGTTTCTTGCCTTCTTTTTGCCGGTTTCCGGCCTCTTGCAGACCGGGCCGCAGATTGCTGCTGACCGCTACACGTACCTGTGTAGCGTGCCGATTTTTGTGGCGTTGGCTAGAGGGCTAGCGCTCGCAACCGGTCGGATTGGCTTCGAACCGCTTGCTCTGTTAACCGGCGCCGGATATTTGGGCCTGGCGATTTTGACCCACGACCAGACGATGGTTTGGAACAACGATGTTGCCCTTTGGACGCACGCGGTCCGGGTGCAGCCGCGGGCAAGTTTGGCGTACGCCAACCTGGCTGCTCAGATGTACGGGCAGGATCGGCTTGTGGACGCGGAGAACCTCGCCCGGCGCGCCCTGGCCATTCGCCCGGACAACGCCGCGGCCCACAACGTACTCGGGAATGTTTTGAGTGAGCTGGGGCGCTACGACGAGGCGGAGACGCACTACCAGCGTGCCCTGGAGCAGCGTCCGGACAGTCCCGTCTACCTGTTCAACTATGCGACGGTGCTGCGTGCGACCGGGAAACGGGATCGGGCGATCGAGCTGCTCCGCCGTGCCCTGGCGGTGCGCCCGGACTACATCCCGGCGCTCAACGGCCTGGCGATTCTGTATCGTGAGAGCGGTCGCACCGCGGAGGCGGAGCGGTTGTACCGGCGGATTCTGGAGATCAGCCCGTGCGAGGCTCGTGCCCTCTACAATCTGGGCAATCTTGTGTACGACGAGGGGCGACGCGCTGAAGCGATGGAGCTGTACCAGAAAGCGCTCGAGTGCGAACCGACTCTGGCCGAAGCGGCAATCAATCTGGCGACCGAATACGAGAAAGACGGCCGATGGCGAGATGCGTTCGACGTGTTGCACGCTACGTTCGAGCACAACCCTTCTCACTACCGGTTGCGATACCGACTTGGCCTTCTTTTGGCCGCCGCGCCGGAGCCGGCCATACGCGATGTTCGTGCGGCCGAGAATCATGCACGCTGGATGCTCGAGCGTTCGCGGGGCCAGGACCCGGCCGCTTTCTATCTGCTCGGCGTGGTCTACGCCGCGCGCGGTGATTTCGCAGAGGCGGTGGGGGCGGTGCGCCGGGGGCTAGAGCTGGTGCAACGATCCGAGCATCCTTCCGTAATGGCGGAGCTCAATCAGGCGCTGCAGCTTTTCGAAAGGGGGCAACCGCTTATCCTGCAGGCAGGTCCTGGGGAGGAAGAGTAGCCGGGCGCAGCGGCTATCCGGGGGCGCGACGTGGCAGGGAGGCTGGGCGCCTGCGGTTTGCCGCGGAACGAGTCGTGTTAGTGGTGGTGCGCGCGCTTCTTCAACGCCTTGCGGATTGCCTCGGCCACTTTCTTGGCCAGAAAGCGATACCCTTCCGGGGTGAAATGCACATTCACCGGGCGCTGGATCTCACGAAGTCGAGGTAGCGCTTCGGCATACAGGTCGTTCACGGCCACGCCGTGCCGTTTCATGATAGCCACGGCGATCGCGTTGTACCGGGCCGGGTCTTCCACGTCGCGATGGGGGCGGACACCTCCCGGTGGTACGGGGGTCGTCGTGGCGAACACGAGCTCCGCACCGGTCTTCTTGAGCCGACGCACGATCGTTTCCAGTTGTCGTGCGTAAACGTCCGGTTCCGCTTGCCGCGGGTCGGAGGGATCATTGGAGCTCCGACCGGTGGTCGGATCGACCCTTTTCAGGTCGTGCAGTCCGAAGTTGAAGTGGATCACGTCCCAGTTGCCTCCGTCGATGGCGAGCCAGCGATCGAGATGCTTTAACGCGTACGTGGTCCCCTGGCAGTTCTCTGGGCGACCGTTCGGACGAGTTGGCCGAACCACGATCGCCTCCCCCTTAAGCTCTTCCCGTACGTAAGGCGTGTAACCGATCGATATCGAGTCTCCAAGGATCAGCACACGTGCGAGGGGGCGGGTTCGGTTGTCCGCCTGATCCGCGGCCCAGACGGCAAGCCCGGTTACAGAGGTGACCATCAGGAGGACAAAATACGAGGTTCGGCAGCATCGATGCATGGGGTTCGCCCTGCGCTTGCTGGGGTTGCTTGACGAAGGAGGCCACAAGGCAGTGCCCGAGACGTTTCTGTGCGCAACACCGTGTTACTGCAATCCCATGTCTACGAAACGGGACCGTCCGCGCTGCATGACGCGCAATCGGACGGCTGTTTCGCCTGCCTTTCGGGCTGCTTCGATCGCCTTTCGGAATTCGTCCACCGAATGGATTTCCTTCTCCTGCACGGCCACGATGATTTCCCCCGTGCCGAGGCGCGCCTGAGCGGCAGGGGATCCGGACTCGACCTTGGCCACGACTACCCCGGGGTCCTGCGGTCCCAGTCGAAGAGCGGCCCGCACCTCGTACGTCAGGTCCTTCACCGTCAGCCCAAGCGCCGTGTCTTCGTACTGGGGGGCCGAGTCCTGATCCGGCGGGGCCAGCTCCAGCGTGGTTGCCACCGATGCAACCACGCCGTTGCGCCAGTAGATCACGCGCACATCCTGCCCCTCGCCGAGGATGCCCAGCAGTTCGGTCAGATAGTTCTCGCGGCTGGGCCACGGGCCGGTGGGACGACGTCGCCTGCCCATCGCGCGAGCTCGCATCAGACGCTCGAAAATGTCGCGAACGTTCCCCGTGGTCCGCCGCCTGCCGGTTAGCTCAATCAGGGTTGGGTAGCCTGGCACAGACAGAGCCAGCAACACGTCGCCCGGCTGGATACCGGCCCGGGCCGCCGGTGAACCCGGATAGACGAGCTGCACGAGCAACCCGATCGATCCGTCACGCGTCTCACGCCGACACCCGAGCGCGTCCGCCAGGTCCTTCGAGAGTCGGGTGAACTCAACGCCCAGCCAGACCCGCCGCAGCTCATCCCCTGGCTTGCGCACGCGAACGCGAGGATCGAGGTGTTGCTCGACTTCCCGCACGATTTGTTCGAGCTGCCGGGCCGGCAAGAAGGCGTCACCAGGCCGGTTGCGACTGAGATATACGGCCACGGACGGCATGGGGGGCGGTAGCAGTTCGTTCAGGTCCTGGTAGACGTCGCGCTCCTGTACGACCAACCCGAGCAGCTTTCCGTCTGGGGACCAGATTGCAGCCCCATCGCCCAGGGCACCACTGAACATGTAGTCCGCTTTGCCGAAAAAGGTTACTCGACGCTGTACGGGGCGAGTGAACCGAGTTTGGAAGTAACGCTGCCCATAGGCCCAATGCAGGTTCGTCGCGACGCAGAGCCGGTAGAGCGAAAGGTCGCCGTCGCTCAGCACCGGTGGCCGCACGTCCGCCGGCAGATCGATCGGCGGCCGGACGAGATAACCGTCAAAGTCTCGAAATGCCCCCACAAACTGACCTTCGACCTGACGGTCGTCAGAGAGAACAATCCACACCTTGTCGATGAGTGCTGCCTGGGCACGACTGATCGCTTTCGGAACGAAGATGTACCCCCCGATCAGGATGCCCAACGCCTCCTCGTCCCGAGGGGGTTCCTCAGCCCCTGTGGCTTTGCGGAACTGAACGCGGATGGGAAGCGTGGCGGCATGAGCTGCCGCTCTCACCCGGTCTCGAACACTCGGTTCCGCTGCTGCGTGAACGAGTTCTTCGCCGGAGGGTACCGCGATCGGCACCGTGCCGTGAAGCTGACCGTCTCGGTACGAAAACCCCGAGGTAGGGCCAAGAGCCAGGGGCAAGCTGCCACCCCGTGTGATGACAGCCGGGCTTGGTAACACGACCCTTCGGCGGGAGAACAAGACCAAGGCCAGATCAAGGTCGGAGTCCGATAACCCTGTGCCGAGCACAAGCGTCTTCGGATCGTTCCAAACCGGTTCTGGATTCGACGACTCTCCGTGCAGGTGCCACTTTTCATCGGCGACGAGCAAATATTGGGAAAGAAATGCTCCTTCCGACGGGACCTTCTCGGCTCTCGGGAGCGGACGAGCTTCCACACCGTGGAGGCGAAAAACGAGACAGGGCAGATCCCGATAGCGGCCAACGATTTCGGCCGTTCCCGTCTTGCCCTGAGCGTTGGTTACCGTAATCCGGTGGATAGCCTCGGGGGAAAAGCCCGGATCACGCGAAATCACGGTATCCGACGAGACCGCTACGGCTGCCAGACGGAGGCTCTGCCGGGTCAGAGCGGCCACAGCTTCCGGGCGGTCCATGGGCAGGGGGTAGTCGATCTGCTTACCCGACTCCGAAAGCTGGGCCTCCGGAACGATGCACTCCACTTCCAGGACAACGAAGTTGTCCACCGACACGTTGGTGGGAGCTTTCGCCTCTTGTGCCCCTGATCCTGTCGACCCCCAGCAAAGTGCAATCAGCACAAGAAAACAGCAAGTCCTGCCCACGTAACTCACCCTCGCGCTCGACCGACGACCGACTGTGTCCACCTT
>Ga0256839_1001639_pt1 | contig 26693 bp, 23 predicted proteins | sample 354166metaG_FD_185968 | JGI IMG/M metagenome (GOLD analysis project Ga0256839, IMG submission 185968) | Hydrothermal vent microbial communities from Mid Atlantic Ridge, Atlantic Ocean - 354-166 | ecosystem: Environmental > Aquatic > Marine > Hydrothermal vents | place: Atlantic Ocean: Mid... | reverse complement strand
TCTTTTACCACTGGTGGCGGCGACACCCCGCTCCTGGCATCACTGACCCTCCCATTGACGACCTTTTCAACGAATCCGGTGGCTTGTTGGCGGGAATCAGGTGAAAAAATGGGGAGACGCCAGTGAACTTTTTCCTCTTGACAAAATCTCATTATTGACCGCTGGCCTCGATAACAACTCGACTGTTTCAGTCTGGAGGAGGTGTTTCCATGGGCATCCCAGCAATAAAGCCATCTGAAAACGACTTTGCCGATCCACAAGCGTGCGAAGACGACGCTTCATGGTATGACCCTGCCATGGCGGAAAATCAGATCCTCAGACTCAGGCCCTGTTTTGGAAGTGACGAGCGTTACTTCTGCAAACGAAAATGCCAATGGGCCCATCAGTGCAAGAAACTACGCGCAGAGTGGCTGCGTTGATTGCCGGCAAGGCGAATCACCCGCTGCGTTAGCCGCTCCTGTTTCATCCCGGCCGCGAGCCGCCTGTCTTCTGCCTCGCAGAAACGGTGTCCATTGGCCATCCGAAATCATGCTCGTCAGACCCAAGATCCACTCTCCTCGATTTTTTGGCGACATAGCCCTTTCATGAACGTAAGCTAGAATGTGAAGCAGAATTCACTACTTGATGCATTCAGGGGCTCAGTATGGCCGATCATTTCCCAGATATCTCCATTCGCCTTCCGGAAACCCTTTCGGACCTTGTTCCATTGGCGCTCGACCTTCGCTGGTCCTGGAGTCATGTCAGTGACGTGTTATGGGAGACACTGGATCCTGAATTATGGGATCTCACCGGCAATCCATGGCTGATCCTGCAAAGCCTCTCCCCCACCCGGTTGGAGAAACTTGCCAAAGACCGGAATTTCCGTGCCAAGGTCAAAGAACTCGCTGCCGAACGGCAGTCCTATCTGGAAAGAGACACATGGTTTCAGGGCCAAAAGGGGGAAACCGCCCTCGACGGCATCGCCTATTTCAGCATGGAATACGGGTTGACCGAGGCCCTCCCCCTCTATTCCGGCGGGCTGGGAATCCTCGCCGGTGATTTTCTCAAAAGCTGCAGTGATCTGGGCGTTCCGGTGGTTGGAATCGGCCTGTTTTATCAGGAAGGATACTTCCGCCAGGTCATAGACGAGAAGGGAGGGCAGATCGAACTCTACCCCAACAACAATCCCTGGGAAATGCCGGTCAGGCCGGTTCGGGACCAAGACGGCCAACTGTTGAGGCTGCATTACCGTTTCAACGGTTTCGATTTGTGGGTCAGGGTCTGGCAAGCCCGGGTCGGTCGCACCCGGCTATACCTTCTCGACCTCAACGATCCCGCCAACCCGCCTTCCGACCGCTGCCTCACCGACAGGCTCTATGGCGGCGGCACCGAACAGCGCCTGCAGCAGGAAATGCTGCTCGGTATCGTCGGTTGGCAACTGTTGAGAACCTTGGGGCTGAATCCTTCCGTCTGCCATCTCAACGAAGGCCATGCGGCGCTTGCGGTACTCGAACGGGCAAGGTGCTACATGCAAGACCACCAAGTGGATTTCCATCTGGCCCTGACCGTGACCCGGGCGGGCAATCTGTTCACCACCCACACACCTGTCGAAGCCGGCTTCGACCGTTTCCCCCCACGCCTGATCAAGCGTTACCTGGGGTTCTACTGTGAGCTTCTGGAGATCCCGTTGGAGGAACTGCTCGCAATGGGAAGAGCCGATCCAAACGACGCCAACGAGCCCTTCAATATGGCATGGCTGGCCATCCACGGCAGCATAGCGGTCAACGGGGTCAGCCGCCTTCACGGCAAAGTCAGCAGGAAGATCTTCCAACCGCTGTTCCCCCGCTGGCCCCAATGGGAAGTCCCGGTCACCCATGTCACCAATGGGGTGCATACCCCTTCCTGGGATTCCCCCTTTTCCGATCGGCTGTGGACCGGTGCCTGCGGCCGTGAACGCTGGATATGCGATCCCTGCCGGACGAGCGAATCACTGCGCAAGGTCGGTGCGGAAGAATTGTGGGAGATCCGCACCCGCAATCGCGGCAGACTGGTCGATTTCATTCGCAAGTATCACGCCCGGCGTCCCTACGCTTTCCGCTATCTCCCCAGCGACACCCCATTGCTGGATCCCAACATCCTGACCTTGGGATTTGCCCGCCGCTTCACCGCCTATAAACGGCCCAACCTGTTGCTGACAGATCCCCGGCGGTTACTCAGCCTGTTGCAGAACCCCACCCGGCCGGTGCAGCTGGTCATCGCCGGCAAGGCCCATCCCCAGGACGCCGAAGGCAAGGCGATGATCCGCGCCTGGATCGAGTTCATCCGCAGCCATCCCGAAATCGCCGGGAAGGTCGTATTTCTTCCCGATTACGATATGCAGCTGGCGGAACAGCTGGTAGAAGGCGTGGACGTGTGGATCAATACCCCCCGAAGACCGTGGGAGGCCTGCGGCACCTCGGGAATGAAAGTACTGGTCAACGGCGGCATCAATCTCTCGGAATTGGATGGTTGGTGGGCCGAAGCCTTCGACCCGGCCCTCGGCTGGCACATCGGTGACGGGGCCGAACACGATGTCGATCCCGAGTGGGACCATCGCGAGGCACGGCAACTGTACGATGTCCTGGAACGGGAAGTGGTGCCCACGTTCTATCAGCGGGACAAGCGGGGAATTCCCACCGCATGGGTCGCGAAAATGCGCGAAAGCATGGCCAGACTGACACCCTTCTTTTCCGCCAACCGGATGATACGTCAATATACCGACCAACATTACCTGCCCTTGGCCCGAATGTTGAGAAGACGTCATCTCGATGATCAGAAAGTGGCCCGGGATCTCTTGGCCTGGCGCCGGCACATCGACACCCATTGGCAATCGGTTCATTTCGGCGAGATGAATGTGGAGACCGACGAAAACTCGCACCGTTTCTCCGTCCATCTCTATCTGGGCGCCATCGCGCCCGAAGCGGTACAGGTTGAGTTGTACGCCGAACCGACCGGGCCGAATCTCCCTCCCTGGCGCCAGGCGATGACACCCCGGCATCCTCTCCTTGGCGCCATTGGAGGATACCTCTTCACAGGCAAAGCACCTGCCTCACGGCCTCGGCAACACTACAGCGTACGCGTGATGCCGCATCACCCCGAAGCCATCGTTCCTTTGGAGATCAACAAGATTCTCTGGCATCACTGATGTAATGCATCAGAATCGGCGAAAGGCCGGGCCGCTCACTGAGGGAACGCAGGCACGATCGGCCGCCCACCTTCATGTTTTCAACTGGAAATTCCATGCCCCGGAAGCAATGCCTTTCAGGCGCCGGAGTCGAGCATCAACCGCAGCGCTCGCCGGGGCAACAGCAGCCGGCTCTCTTCACTCTGAGCCTGGATCGTGTCCTCATAGACCGTGGTGAGAAACTTGACTAATTCGCGTTCCCGTTCGATCCGCAAATTCAGATCCTCGGCTTCCCACATCTTGTCGAGTAATTGCTTGGCGTGATGATGGATGGTCAGCACGATCACTTCCGGCGCATGCGAGAAACTCTGCCGCAGCTGCTCCTGCAAGCGGTCCACCGCTGCCAGATAGCGCTCATAATCCTTGAGATCCTGCTCCAGTTTTCTTTCCAGCTGGGTCAGTTCCAGTTGCTGCTGGCGCTTGAGACGCTCCAGTTCAAATTCCAGCGCCATCAAACGCCTGCGCCGTTCGGCTTCCAGTTCCAGTTCCACCTCCGCCTGCCGCCGTTTGAGCACCAGCAGATCGGCCTCCCGCTGACGACGATGCCAGCGATTTTCCTGGCGTAGCCTGCGGACCAACCCCGTCAATCGATCGCCGATACTCATTGCCGTTTATCCATCAGCCCGTTGCATTCGAACTCGAAAGCCCTGTCCCGGGCCGCCAGCAACACCAGATACAGCCGCAACAAAGCCATATAGTCGCGTGCTCCGAGGCGTTCCCGCAGCCACCCCCCACCCTGCTTGCGCAAGGACTCGGGCAGTTTCTGGCGGTCCCGCCGCCAGCACGCCTTGATTTGACCACTTTGGGCACTCCAAAATCTTCGGTCGTCGCCCCGCAAGCGCCGGCGCCGTTTCTCCATTTTCCGCCGCAGACGCTCCTGCCTGACGTCATGGTCGCGGCGCAAACGGATCAAATGGCGTTGAAGCCGTCTTTCACGGGAAAAGGCAGCTCCATGCAACCAAAAACCACCGATACCACTCATCCCACAGCCTCCAGCTTCGCGTAAGAAAGCATCAACCATTTGATCCCCGCCTGCTCGAAATTCACCTGAACCCGCGTGTTCCTGCCATCGCCTTCACATTGCAGAACGACCCCCTCGCCAAAAGCCGAATGCCGGACCCGTTGCCCCAGTTTCAACCCCTCCCCCCCAGATGGCATCCCGGTGGAAGAACGGGCTGGACGAGAGATACGGCACGTCTCGCGGATCTCCTCCAGGTGAGCGGCGGGAATCTCGCGCAGAAAGCGGGACTCCCGGGGATAAGTCTCCCGACCGTATAAACGCCGGCATTCGGCATAAGTCATATAGAGCTTTTCCATCGCCCGCGTCATTCCCACGTAACACAAGCGGCGCTCCTCCTCGAGCCGGTTGGGATCCTCCAGGGATTGCATCGAAGGAAACAGGCCCTCTTCCAGCCCCACCATGAACACCAATGGGAATTCCAACCCCTTGGCGGAATGCAGAGTCATGAGCTGAACTCCGTCTTCGGAGTCCGCCGCCTGGGTCTCGCCCGCTTCCAACGCGGCATGGGCGAGGAAGGTTTCCAGCGGCCCGCCGCTCTCCTCGTCCTCCTCCAGGGGGGAAAACTGACGCGCCGCGCTCACCAGTTCCTTCAGGTTTTCGATCCTGGCTTCGCCCTGATCCCCCTTTTCCTTGGCGTAATGTTCCATCAACCCGCTACTGTCCACCACCCGCTTGACCAGATCCGCCAGGTTCATTCCCCGGCTCGTCTCCTCCAGGGTGTCGATCAATTGCATGAACTTCAACAGCGAGTTCCTGGCCCGGGCGCTCAGCCCGCCGGACTGGCACAACCGTTCCGCCGCCTGCCACAGGGAAAGTCCGTTACCCTGGGCGTATTCCCGCAGAATATCGACACTGCGGGCACCGATACCCCTCGTCGGCAGGTTCACCACCCGCTCGAAGGAAGGATCGTCATCCCGATTGGCGATCAGGCGGAGGTAAGCCAGAGCGCTCTTGATTTCGGCCCGTTCGAAGAAGCGCATACCACCATAGACGCGATAGGGAATACCCGCCGCCAACAGCTGCTCCTCGAACAGCCGCGACTGGGCGTTGGAGCGGTACAAGATGGCCGCTTCGCTTCGCCGGCCGCCCCGTTCCAACCAATGCTGAATCCTGCCAATGACGAAACGTGCCTCATCCAGATCGTTGAAGGCGGCATAGACCGAAATGGGCTCCCCCTCCCCGCCCTCTGTCCACAGTTTCTTGCCCAGACGCCCCCGGTTATGGGTGATCAAACCATTGGCGGCGTCGAGAATATGGCTGGTGGAGCGGTAATTCTGCTCCAACCTCACCAGCCGATGGCCGGGATAGTCCTGCAAAAAGCGCTGGATGTTCTCGATCCTGGCGCCCCGCCAGCCATAGATGGACTGGTCGTCGTCGCCGACGACGAACAGATTTTCGTTGTCGCCCGTCAGCAGCCGCAACCAGGCATATTGAATCGAGTTGGTATCCTGAAACTCGTCCACGAGGAGGTGGGCGAAGCGGCGGCGGTAATGTTCAAGCAGAGTTTCATGATCGCGCAACAGCTCGTGGGCGCGCAGCAGCAGCTCGCCGAAATCCACCACACCCGCCCGCTCGCACTGTCGTTCATAGGCTTGGTAGAGATCGAGCATCTGCCGCTCGAACAGATCGGAGGCCACCAGATGCTGCGGCCGGCGGCCTTCGTCTTTCTGGGCGTTGATGTACCACTGGACCTGCCTGGGCGGCCAACGCCCCTCATCCACTTTGAGATCCCGCATGATGCGGCGGATCAAGCGGTACTGATCATCGCTGTCGAGCACCTGGAAACCTTCCGGCAACCCCGCTTCCTTGGCGTGACGGCGCAAAAACCGATGCGCCAGGCTATGAAAGGTGCCCAGCCACATACCCCGCGTTTCCATCCTCAGCAGGCCTTCCACCCGCCCGCGCATTTCCCTGGCGGCCTTGTTGGTGAAGGTCACCGACACCAGCGAGTGGGGCGGCATGTTCTCCACCTGGATCAACCACGCCAGGCGATGCACCAATACCCGGGTTTTGCCACTGCCGGCGCCGGCCAGCACCATCATGGGTTGAAGCGGCGCGCTGACCGCTTCCCGCTGGGCGTCATTGAGGGGATCAAGAATCGAAGTGATATCCATGGGGAACTATTTTACCGGATTGGAAACCGGTATTTACGATATACTAAGCACCAAATTACAACAGCTTGAGAGGTGGTGACGATGAGTTTCGATTTCAAACGCATGCTCAAATACCAACGCAACGTGGGGGATCAGGATCAAAAAATCCGCTATGGGGTGGGCGCCCTGGCCTGCCTGATTTCCCTTTTCCTCGGCAGCATTCCCTTGTTGCTTCTGGGAATCGCCCTGTTCGCCTCGGGTTACACCCGTTTCTGCCCCCTCTATGCCGGCATGGGCAGAAGCACCTTTTCCTCCTGCTGCGGTGGCCAGGCCAAAAAGGCGGACACTCACGCCTGTTGCGGCGGCGGGGAAGACAAGGCCCGCCAACAATCCTGACCGCGACCATTCATTGCGCAGGGACGCGCTGAATCTCCTCATTCCAGGCTTTCCATCTCCCTTCCCTTGGCTATACTTGATTCTGAATTCTGGGATCAAGGTCACATATTTCAAATGCTTATTTCGGACATCATGAACTATCGCGTCACGGCGGTGGACATGGACGCCAGCCTCAAGCTGGTGCGGGGCATTCTGGAGGAGTCCGGTTTCCATTATCTGCCGGTGGTGGAAGGGAGGAAGCTGGTTGGAATGATCAGTGACCGCGAAATGAACAGGTGGGTCAGCCCCTATATCGGCACCGTCTCGGAAACGGACAGAGACCGCGACACTTTGAAAAAACGCGCCCACCAGATCATGGACCGCAACCTGTATTGCGTCCGGCCCCAGACCACCATCCAGGCAGCGACGGCGATGCTGCTGGAACACCATCTGTCCGCCATCCCGGTCGTGGACCGGCGGCGAAAACTCAAAGGCATCGTCGTCTGGCGGGATCTGCTGCGCTATTTCAACGATCAGGTCGAAAATCAATCCCTGCGCTGATATTTTCCCTCAATGATCCTCGACTCACCGCCCCCATCCGGCCCTGAGCCACCGGGTGGCGGCTGAATCAGCCGTTTTTTCAGTATGTATCGGGCGATCCTGCGGCGGGTGGAGGGGATCAGGCACAGAAACCCGAGCGCATCGGTGAAAAACCCGGGCGTCAGAAGCAGCGCCCCGCCCACCAGAAGAATCGGCCCTTCCACGATCTCCAGTGCCGGAATCTTGCCTTGGACAAGACTCTGCTGCAGGCGGAACCAAGTGTGAAATCCTTCGATCCGAAGCAGCCAGGCGCCAAGCACCGCGGTAAACACCACCATGGCGATCGTCGGAAAGGGGCCGATGATACCGCCGATCACCAGAAGCAGGTAGATTTCGATCAGGGGAACGATCAGGAAAACCAGAAACAACAAACGAAATGGCTGCATGTTTGGGTATGATATGGCAATTGATTCGAACCATTATGGCACTTTCTTTCCCATGAGCACACACTATCGCCTGGTTTTTTGCACCTGCCCCGATGACGACACAGCCGCCCGTCTGGCGAAGAGTATGGTGGAAACCCGCCTTGCCGCATGCGTCAGTATCCTGCCGAACATCCGCTCCGTCTACTCGTGGAAGGGCAAACTGGAAAGCGACGACGAAGTCCTTTTGCTGATCAAGACCCGGCAGGACCGGTTCGATGGCCTGGAACGGTTCATTCTCTCCCACCATCCTTATGAACTTCCCGAAATCGTCTCGGTCTCCATCGAACAAGGGCAGCAAAAATACCTGCAATGGATAGGCGCATGGCTCGATTCCACCGACTGATCTTTCCCTGGTTGATCGCAACCACTCTCTGGGCAACGCCTGCGGCCGCCCGGTTCGACCCCCTGGCAAAACTCGGCCTGCCACTGTTCCAGGAACAGCTTCTGCCTGTCGACGAGGCGTTCCGTTTCACCGCCGAAACGGCAGCTCCTGCATCCCTGCGCCTCGATTGGCAGATCGCCGACGGTTACTATCTGTATCGCAAACAGTTTCGACTCGAATCCCTCACGCCCGGTATCCGGCTTTCCCCCTTGCGGTTGCCCGCGGGAAAACCCAAGCAGGATCCGGAATATGGATCGACCGAAGTGTACTATCACCAGGTCAGCGCCACGGCGGCCATCCAGCGGCCGGCGGAAGCCACCCCCCTGACCATCCGGGTACGCTATCAGGGCTGCGCCGAACGGGGCGTTTGTTATCCCCCTGTCATCAAGACCATCACCCTGAATCTGCCCCCCCTGTCCCAGGCAACCACACCTGAAGCCTCCGAGGCCGCCGCCGTTCCCCTGAGTGAACAGGATGCAATCGCCCAGGCGCTGAAAAAACAGGGATTTTGGCTCACCATTCTGAGCTTCCTGGGGTTCGGCGTTCTGTTGGCATTCACCCCCTGCTGCTTCCCCATGCTCCCCATCCTGTCCGGCATCATCGTTGGCCACGGCCATCGCATCACCACAGTCAAGGCGTTCGGCCTCTCCCTCAGTTACGTCGTCGCTTCCGCCCTCACCTATACCCTGTTCGGGATTCTGGCGGGAATGTTCGGCGCCAACCTTCAGGCCGCTTTTCAGAACCCCTGGATCATCACCCTCTTCAGCGCCCTGTTCGTCGCACTCGCCCTGTCCATGTTCGGGCTCTATGAATTGCAGATGCCCGCTTCCTGGCAATCCAGAGTGGCAAGCCTGCGGGGCGGCAAAGCCGGTGGCAGCCTCGTCAACGCCGCCGCCCTGGGGATGCTCTCCGCCCTGATCGTCGGCCCTTGCGTCGCCGCACCCCTGGCGGGCGCCCTGATCTATATCGGCCAGACCGGTGACGCCGTTCTGGGCGGCGCGGCCCTGTTCGCCCTGGGAATGGGAATGGGGCTGCCCTTGATCGCGGTGGGCACTTCCGCCGGCAAGCTGCTGCCGCGGGCCGGGTTATGGATGAATACCGTCAAGGCGGTCTTTGGCGTCCTGCTTCTGGGTGTCGCCATCTGGCTGCTGGAACGTATCGTACCGCCGCAGGTGACCCTGTTCCTGTGGGCGCTGTGGCTGATCGCTCCCGCCATCTATCTGGGGGCGGGCAGCACCCTGCCGGAAGACGCCTCTCATGCCCGCAAGCTGGGCAAGGCCCTCGGTGTCGTCATGCTTTCCTATGGTATTTTGCTTCTGATCGGCATGGCCGCCGGCAGCCGGGATGTTCTGCGTCCCCTCCGGGTGCTGACGACAGCGGGCAACGCCACCGAACCGCCCCCCCTGTTCCAGCGCGTCGCCTCCACGGCGGAGCTGGAGCAGCGGCTGCAAGACAGCGACCGCTGGGTGATGCTCGACTTCTACGCCGACTGGTGCGTTTCCTGCAAGGAACTGGAAAAAGAAACCTTCACCGACCCCATGGTGCGCCAAACGCTCGAGACCATGACCACCTTGCAGGCCGATGTCACCGCCAACGGCGATACTGATCAGGCCCTGCTGCGAAAATTTGGCCTCATCGGCCCGCCGGCGGTTCTGTTTTTCGATCCACAAGGGAAAGAATGCGTCAACGCCCGCTTGATCGGCTTCGTTCCCCCGCAGCGGTTTCTGGCACACCTGCAGCAACTTCAGCAGCGCTGTGGTTGACCCTCGCCGGCCTTTTCCAGACCGCGGCCCCTTCCCCGCCCACCAAGGATGACGGCACGAGCGGAAAAATAAGCTTTCCCTTGTTTTGCCTTCCGGTCTTTGCCACCATAAGGGAATTTGTCCTCTGCCGCTTGTCCCCGGAGGTTTCATGTTGCACAAGGTCGTTGGCCCGATATTCGCGCTTTTCCTGTGTTCCACCCAGACATTCGCCGACAATCTGCTGGAGGTCTATCAACTGGCCCTGCAGAACGATCCGACGTTCCGCGCCGCCAGGGCGAGCCTTCAGGCAGGGCTGGAAAACGAAAAACTGGGGTTGGCCAGGATTCTGCCCCGGGTGAACGCCAACCTGGGTTTCAACTTCAGCCGCCAGGAAAACATGGGCCAATTTCCGGCCGGCGGCATTCTGATTCCCAACAACACCAAGACCAACAACACCACCCTGCGCTGGGGCATCAGCCTCGATCAACCCGTCTTCGATCTCAACGCCTGGTTTCAATTCAAGCGCGGCCAGGAACTCACCCGCCAGGCGAAGGCGCAATTTTCCTCCGACCAGCAATCCCTGATCATCCGGGTGGTGGAAGCGTATGTCGAAGTCCTGCGGGCAAGGGCCAATCTCGATGCCTCCATCGCCCAGGAGACGGCGACCCAACGTCAGCTGGAACTGGCCCGGGAACGCTTCGACGTGGGGCTGGCCGCCATCACCGACGTGCGCGAGGCGGAAGCCGCCAACGATCTGGCATTGGCCAACCGGATCAGCGACGAAGGGGCATTGCGGGTCGCCCTGGAAAAACTGTCCGTCCTCACCGGAAGACGGCATTCCGACCTGTGGGAACTGAAGGAAGGCTATCCGGTGACCAAGCCGGAACCGGCCGATGAAAAAGAATGGGTCAAATTCGCCAGACTCAACAACCTGGACATCAAGGTCGCCGATTTCTCCCGGGACGCCGCCCTGCAGGCGGCCCGGGCGGCCGGCGCCGAGCATCTGCCGAAGATCGTCGCCACCCTGGATTATGGCCGCAGCCATTCGGAAGTAGAACAGAACAACACCAAGACTGACCTCAACTCGGCTTTCGAAATCGACAACAGCCGCGGCAACGTCGCCGTCAACCTGAATCTTCCCCTGTTCGCCGGCGGCGCCATCAGTGCCGCCCGCCGTCAGGCCTATGCGGAATACAAACGCGCCAACGAACAATACCTGGGGGTGGTGCGCACCACCGAGCAGGGCACCCGGGCATTGCTCATCAGCGTCATCACCAATGTGGCGCGGGTTCAAGCCAGCCGGCGTGCGGTCATTTCCAGCAAATCCTCCCTGGAGGCCACCGAAGCCGGATATCAGGTCGGGACGCGCAACGTCATCGACGTGTTGAACACCGTCCGCGCCGTTTTCTCCGCCACCCGCGATTACGCCAATGCGCGGTTGGATTACGTTCTCTCCAAACTTCGACTCAAACAATTCGTGGGCACCTTGAGCCCGGGGGACATCAGCGAATTGAACGAATGGCTGCAACCCCCGCGCGAGCGGGAGAAAGCGGTGAAGTCCACACCTGGAACCGCTCGATGACAAATGGCGGAAAAACCCTCACTCTGCCGTGTCGAAGCCATCGAGATGACCGTCAACCCGGGGGCGTTTCGAACCGCTGAACACGCATTCCCACCCACCCTCGCTTGTGGAGACCGGCGATGACAAAAAAAAAGACCTTGTTTTCCGCGCTCCTCCTGGTGGTGATGGGCGGAGCAGCTTTCGGCTGGTGGAGGCACCGCGAGGAAGGCGGAGCGGCGAACCTGTTGAAACTTCACGGCAATATCGACATCCGGCAGGTGGACTTGGCGATCAACGCCACCGAACGGATCGCCAGGATGTTGCTCTGGGAAGGTGACAAGGTTCGGAAAGGTCAATTGTTGGCCGAACTGGAGCTGGAGCGGTTCGAGGCACAAGTGGAGCGATTCGGGGCGGAAGTGGCGGCCCAGCAGGCACTGCTGCGGAAACTGGAAAGCGGAAGCCGCCCCCAGGAAATTCGCCGGGCGCGGGATCTGCTGGAGGAAGCCAGGGCCCGGGAAACCATTGCCCGGCTCACCTATAAGCGGTTGAAAAAGCTGTTGCCGCGTAAATTGATCTCCAGGGAGGAAGTGGACAACGCCAGAACGGCCCTGCAGGCCGCCACCGCCCGCCGCAAGGCCGCCGAACAAGCTTTGAGTCTTGCCATAGAAGGGCCGCGCAAGGAAGACATCGCCGCCGCCAGAGCGCGGTTGGCTTCCCTCCGCGCTCAGCTGATACTGGCCCGACACGAACTCGAAGACGCCCGGCTCTATGCCCCGGCCGATGGCATCATCCGTGACCGCATTCTCGAACCCGGCGACATCGCCACTCCCTTGCGCCCCGTCTACACGCTGGCGCTGGTCGATCCTTTGTGGGCCAGGGTATATGTTTCGGAACCCAATCTGGGAAAAATCCGCCCCGGCATGGCGGCTGAAATCACCACCGACAGCTTTCCAGGCAAGCGTTATCGCGGTTGGATCGGTTATATCTCCCCGACCGCCGAATTCACCCCAAAGACCGTGCAGACCGAAGCGCTGCGTACCCACCTGGTGTACGAGGTCCGAGTCTTCGCCTGCAATCCGGAAGGTGAACTTCGTCTGGGGATGCCCGTCACCGCACTGATTCCCCTCGGCCCACAGGGGGAGAGCCAGTCCGCCCCCTGCCGCGACGCGGAACGCACCGGTTCCCATGAGGGCTGAACCTGCCGTTCACATCCAGGGCGTCCACAAGTCCTTCGGCGGTTCCTGCACCGCCCTGGAGAACTTCAGCGCCGTCCTGGCGAAGTCCGCAGTGACCGGCCTGGTCGGCCCGGACGGAGCCGGCAAGACCACCCTGATACGCCTGATAGCCGGTCTCCTGGAACCCGACCGGGGGCGGATACAGGTCTTTGACCTCGATACCACGACGGATACATCACGAATCCAGCGTCAATTGGGGTATATGCCCCAGCGATTCGGCTTGTACGAGGATATGACCGTCGAGGAGAATCTCGATCTTTACGCCGATCTTCAGGGTCTGGAACGGGAAGCCAGGAAAGACAGATATCGGGCTCTGCTCCAAATGACGGGTCTGGCCCCCTTCACCAGACGTCTGGCGGGACATCTGTCGGGCGGAATGAAACAGAAGCTGGGATTGGCGTGTGTCCTGGTGGGCAACCCACGTCTGCTCCTGTTGGACGAACCCACCGTGGGGGTGGATCCGGTTTCCCGCAGGGAATTGTGGCAAATCCTCTACAGCCAGGTGCGAAGCGGTGGACTGACGGTACTGTTGAGTACCGCTTATCTGGACGAAGCCGAGCGTTGCCAGGAGGTCATCCTCATCCACCGGGGACGTCCGATGGGGCAAGGGCCGCCCGATGATTTCCGACGCCGAATGGAGGGCCGGGTGTATCAGGTACGCGCACCCGCATCATTGAGACGCAGGCTGCAAAAGAACCTGTACGCGGTACCGGAAATCGTCGATTCGGTCGTCCAGGCGGAAGGCGTTCGAATCATCACCCGCACGCCCGCCCTCCCCACCCTAGAAATACCGGCTTTGATCGACATCTCTCCCGCCACCCCGAATCTGGAGGACTATTTCGTCGGCACCCTCGCACAGCTGTCTCCGCGCCCCGAGAAGCGGGCACTCACATTGCCCGCCAGGCGGGCGGCCGGGAAAGACGAACCGGTCATCGTGGTGGAACACCTGAAACGCCGCTTCGGAAACTTCTATGCGGTCAAAGACATCAGCTTCGAGGTCGGGCGGGGAGAAGTCTTCGGCCTGCTGGGCGCCAACGGCGCCGGCAAGACCACGACCTTCCGGATGCTGTGCGGGTTGCTGCCCGTCAGCGAAGGGAAAGCCCGGGTGGCCGGTGTGGATCTGCGCCGGGCGCCGGCCAAGGCCCGCGCGCGGCTGGGCTACATGGCGCAAAAATTCTCTCTCTACGGCCAACTCAGTGTGGAGGAAAACCTCACTTTTTTCAGTGGCGTCTATGGGTTGAAGCGGCCGGTGCGCAAGCAACGGCTCGATTGGGCCCTTAATACCTTCGACCTGACCCCGTTCGTCGCCCACAAAGCCGTGGACCTTCCCCTGGGTTACAAGCAACGCCTGGCGATGGCCTGCGCCCTGCTTCATCAACCGGACATCCTGTTTCTCGACGAACCCACCTCCGGCGTCGATCCCCTCGCCAGACGGGAATTCTGGCGACGAATCAACGCCCTGGCCGAACAAAAGGTCACCGTGATGGTCACCACCCACTTCATGGAGGAAGCGGAATACTGCGACCGCCTGGTGATCATGCAGGCCGGCACCATCCTTGCCGAAGGGACTCCCGCCGAGATACGCCGTCACGCCGAAACGGCGGACAACCCCACCCCCACTTTGGAAGACGCCTTCATTCGGTTGATCGGCGCCACAGTCCAAACCAGTTCATGAGGAGGATTGAACAAAGGGGCACCGACTCGAAGTGCGCCGTAGAAAATCGGTTTTTTCCGGTTCTCCGTGATTTGATCACAGTGTATGATCAGAAGACGTTCCATCACAGGAAGACGACTTTGAGCCGACGCCTGGCCGCCTTGATCCGCAAGGAGTTCATCCAGATAGTTCGTGATCCCTCCAGCATCGCCATCGCTTTCGTGTTGCCCGTGGTGCTGCTGCTGCTCTTCGGTTACGGGGTTTCCCTCGACGCCAGACACGTCCCGCTGGCGCTGGTGGTGGAATACCCGAGCACCGAAGCCGAAAGCTTCACCCGCGGCTTCTATCATTCCGACTATTTCGTTCCCGTCCCCACGGCATCGATGGAAACGGCGGAAGCGCTGCTGATGTCCGGTGAGGTACTGGGCATCCTGCGCTTGAGGGAGGATTTCGCCCGCCGCCTCAAAGGAGAAAAAGGGGCACCGATTCAGCTGATCGTCAACGGCATCGACGCCAATACCGCCAGACTGGTGGAAGGCTATGTCACCGGCACTTGGTTCCAATGGTTGCAAAAGCGCTCCGGGATGACCCGGACCGCCCTGAGTCTGCCGGTAGAGCTGGAGCACAGGATCTGGTACAACGCGGCGGTGAAGAGCCGCAATTTTCTGGTGCCCGGTTTGATCGCCGTGATCATGACCCTGATCGGCGCCCTGCTCACCTCGCTGGTGGTGGCCCGGGAATGGGAGCGCGGCACCATGGAAGCCTTGATGTCGACGCCGGTGACGATGGGGGAAATCCTACTCGGAAAGCTCATCCCTTATTTCCTCCTGGGTACCGGCGGGCTGCTGTTGTCGGTGGCCATGGCCACGGAACTGTTCGAGGTACCCATGCGCGGCTCATTCTGGCTGTTGTGGCTGGGCTCGTCCGTATTTCTCCTGGTATCGCTGGGAATGGGACTGCTGATTTCCACGGTTTCCAAGAACCAGTTCGTCGCCGGTCAGATCGCCATCATCGTCACCTTCCTGCCGGCCTTCATCCTCTCGGGATTCATCTTCGAAATTCATGACATGCCCACGGTGATTCAATGGATCACCCATCTGGTGCCGGCACGTTATTATGTCGCCATTTTGCAGACGGTATTTCTGGCAGGCGATATCCACTCCGTCATCTGGCCCAACCTGCTGGCTCTGGTGATCATGGCCGCCTTCTTCCTCGGGAGAACCCGGCAGTTGTCGCACAAACGGCTGGAGTGAATGTGTTTCACCGCGTCTGGTTTCTGATCGTCAAGGAATTCCTCGCCCTGTTCAAGGACAAGCGCAGCCGTTTCGTGGTCATCGCTCCGCCGCTGGTGCAGCTGCTGGTGTTCGGCTATGCCGCCACCTTCGATCTCAACGATATCCCCTATGCCGTCTACAACGAGGACAAGGGGGAATTATCCCGCCAACTGCTGGCCCGGCTGCGCGGTTCAACCGTTTTCACCGAGACGGCGCGGATCAGACACGACCGGGATATCGCCCCCCTCATCGACCGGCGGGAAGTGCTGTTCGTGATCCATTTCGGTCCCCGCTTCAGCGAAAACCAAGCCCGCGGTGACAGCGCCCCGGTCCAGATCATCATCGACGGCCGCAATTCCAACACCGCCTTGATCACTTTGGGATACCTGCGCGCCATTCTGGCCGGGATCAACATCCAGTGGCTGGAAAGACGGGGAAAAGCCGCCCCTCCGGCCTTCGTGGAAAGCCGCGCCTGGTTCAACGAGAACCTGCAAAGCCGTTGGTTCATCGTGCCCGGAATCGTCGCCCTGCTCACCCTGGTGGTCACCATGGTAACCACCGCCCTGACGGTGGCGCGGGAGCGCGAACAAGGCACTTTCGATCAGCTCCTGGTCACCCCCCTCACACCCTTCGAAATTCTGCTGGGCAAATCGATCCCCCCTTTCATCATTGGAATGGTGGAGGGAAGCCTGATCGTGGTTTTCGCCATCTTCTGGTTCGGGGTTCCTTTCCGCGGCCAGTGGTGGATCCTCTATGCCGGCATGTCATTCTATCTGCTGGCGGCCATCGGGGTCGGCCTGATGATTTCTTCCCTGTCGGTGACCCAGCAACAAGGGCTGCTGGGCGCCTTCCTGTTCATCGTCCCGGCGGTGATCCTGTCCGGCTTCGCCACTCCGATCGAGAACATGCCGGAGATGGTGCAACAGATCACCTATCTCAATCCCATGCGTTATTTTTTGATCATCGTACGCAGCACCTTCCTGGCCGACAGTCCCTTCCCGATCCTCTGGCCCATGTTCTGGCCCATGGCCCTCATAGGCGTCTTCAACCTCACCCTCGCGGCGTGGCTGTTTCGCCACCGGTTGTATTGATCCTCCACGACGACCTCATGAAGCCGTCCGCCCAGACCAAACGAGATAAAACGCCGGCACCACGAACAGGGTGCCGATCCCCAGTCCGCTGGCGACCACCAGCCCGATATCGAAACGGCTGACGGCTCCCGGGCCTGTGGCGGTCAGCAGCGGAATCACCCCCACCATCATGGAGACGGTGGTCATCAACACCGGCCGCAACCGGATGGCGGCGGCCTTTTCCACCGCCTCTCTGACGTTCAACCCTTCGCGGCGGCGGAGCTGATTGGCGAATTCGACGATCAAAATGCCGTTTTTGGCCGTCAGGCCAATCAAGGTTATCAGTCCCACCTGAGTATAGATATTGAGTGTCGCCACACCCAGCATCAGGAAGGCCAAAGCACCCGCCAGCGACACCGGTACCGACATCAGAATGACGAACGGGTCGCGCCAGCTTTCGAACTGTGCCGCCAACACCAGGTAGATCACCAGCAGCGAGAGGAAAAAAGTCACCACCAGCGCGCTCCCCTGCTGCATATATTGACGCGACTGGCCGGTATAGTCCCAGCCGAATTCCCGGTTGAACAAGGCCTCCGCCTGGCTTTCCAGAAACGCCAGTCCCGTTCCCAAAGTGACCCCTGGCATCGGCTGCCCTTCCAGCGTGACGCTGTTCTGCTGCTGGAACTGGGTTCTCTGCCCCGGTTCGACTGTCGATTGCAACCTGACCACCGCCGCCAGCGGCACCTTCCCGTCCCCCGGGATCTCGAGGTAGTAGTGCTCGAAAGCGGCGGCGGTGGCCCGGAAATCATTGGGAACCCGTGGAATCACCTTGTAGCTGCGCCCTTCCAGATTGAAGCGGTTGATGTAACCTTCCCCCAGCCAGGAAGAGAGGCTCTGGCCAATCTCTTTCATGGAAATACCCAGCTCTCCGGCCAATTCGCGGTCGATCAGCAGGGTCAGCCGCGGCCGGTCGATCTCGATGCTCTTTTGCAAAAACGCGAACAACCCGCTGCCTTGGGCGCGGGCGAGCAGTTCATCGGCCATCCGGTCCAATTCCGCATAAGTGCCGGAGGTGGTCAGGACGAACTGGATGGCCAGTCCACCTCCGGAACCTGGAAGCGTTGGTTTTGGAAACACCACGGTGCGAAACCCGGCCACCCGCCCGACCGCTCTCTGCAACAGCGGCTGGATCTCCATCTGCGAACGGTGGCGTTCGGAAGGTGGCGGCATTTTGAAGCCACCGAACACCAGCCGCGTCTCGCCGCCGAATCCGAGAATGAAAAAACTTTTGTTGTATTGGGGAAAGCCCTCGAACGCTTCCAGCAATTGCCTGGCGTACAGGCGATTGTAATCCAGCGTGGCGGTCTGTGGACCCAGGGCGCGCACGAACAGAATGCTCTGATCCTCCACCGGTGCCAGCTCCTTGGCGGTGGCCTGGAACATGAAGTAGAGGCTCAGCACCACCAAAGCGGCGAATACGACGATTGCGGCTGGAAACGACAGGGCCTCATGCAGCAACAGCCGATAGCGGCGGGCAAGCCCCGCGAGTATTCCACCCACCAGGCGCTCGAATCTGCCTTCCGAGCGGGCCGGCTTGAGCACCCGGGCGCTGAGCATGGGAGAGAGGGTCAACGCCACCACCCCCGAAATCAACACTGCTCCCGCCAGGGTGAAGGCAAACTCGGTGAACAACGTCCCCACCAGTCCGCCCATGAACCCGATGGGGGCATAGACCGCGATCAGGGTCGTGGTCATCGCCAGGATGGGGAGCCCCAATTCCCGCGCTCCCAGCAGGGCGGCCCGGAACGGCGTCTGCCCCGCCTCGATATGGCGGTGAACGTTCTCCACCACCACGATCGCGTCGTCCACCACCAAACCGATGGCAAGCACCATGGCGAGGAGTGTCAGCAGGTTGATGGAAAACCCCATCAGCAGCATCACGAAAGCACCACCCACCAGCGACAGCGGCACCGCCAGCGCCGGAACCAGGGCGGCGCGCCCGGAGCCCAGGAAGAGAAAGATCACTCCCACCACGATCAGCACCGCTTCGGCAAGCGTTCGCGCGACTTCGCGAATGGAAGCTTCGATGTATTCGCTGGCGTCGTAGGGAAGATCCGCCTCCAGCCCTTGCGGCAAGCGCTTCGCAAGCTTCCCGAAAGCGTCATGAACCCGTTCCGCCACATCCAGGGGATTGGCGCCCGGCACCTGTTCGATCGCCATGAACACCGCCTCCCGCCCCTGGAACCAGTTGATACTTTCGTAATCCTCGGCGCCCAGTTCGAGGTCCGCGATATCCTCCAGATAGACCAGGGTCCGCCCCCGCCTGCCCACCACCAACCGGCGAAACGCCTCCACCCGGCCCACATCGGTGGTGGCGCGGAGGTCGATGGCGACATAGCGCCCCTGGATCTTGCCGGCACTGGAGAGATAATTGTTGTCCCGCAAGGCCCCGACGACCTGCTCCGCACTCACCCCCAATCCCGCCATCTTGTCGGGATCGAGCCAGATCCGCATAGCAAAGCGGCGTTTTCCCAATAACTCGGCACGCCCCACCCCTTGCACTGCCTGCAATCTGGGCTGCACCACCCGTAACAGATAGTCGGTGATCTGGGGCGCGGTCATGACATCGCTATAGAAAGCCAGGTACATCAATGCGGTTCGGTCGCCAACCCGTACGTCGATGACAGGATCCTCGGCCTCCTCCGGCAAGGCCCCCCGCTGACTGGCCACCTTGGCCTGGATCTCGGCGACGGCGGCATTGGGATCGTAATTCAGCCGCATATGGGCCTCGATGACCGAAACGCCCTGGCGGCTCGAAGAAGAGAGATAATCGATTCCATCCGCCTGGGCAATCGCCTGCTGCAAGGGCGAGGTGATGAACCCCTGGATCAGATCGCTGCTGGCGCCGGGATAGGCGGTCGTGACCGTCACCACCGAATCCCGGGTCGCAGGGTACTGACGCACCTCCAGGGACAACAGGGAACGCAGCCCCACCACCAGAATCAGCAGGCTGACCACACTGGAGAGAACCGGCCGGCGAACGAACAGATCGGTGAAATTCACGGCGCTTCCCCTTCAGCCGGTGCGGGCAGGGAATCCACCACCACCTCCATGCCTGGATGAAGCTTCAACTGGCCGGCAGCGACGACGATTTCACCGACCGCAACCCCCTTCACGATCTCGACCCGCCCTTCCCGGCGCTCGCCCGTCTCGACCGGCCTCAAGCTGACGATGCGCTTGTCTCCCTCGGCTGCGACCACGTATACGGCGTTTCCATAGGGGCGGAAAACCACGGCCGTCTCCGGAAGCGTCAAAACCTCTCTCCTCTCCGGCAGTCGTATCACGACATTGGCAAACATCCCGGGGCGCAATCGCCTTTCCGGATTGTCCAATACCGCCCGTATCCGAACGTTGCGGGAAGCGACATCCAATCCCGGCTCGATGACCTGGATCTTCCCGGCAAACTCTCTCCCGGGATAAGCCGAAACCTGTATCTGCACCGCCAACCCGACATCGAGGCGGGGAAGGTGGCGTTGCGGCAGGGTGAAATCGGCATAGATGGGATCCAGTGCCGTCAAAGTGACCACCGGCATGCCAGCACCCAGATACTGACCGAGATCGACCCGGCGCACGCCCAGAAACCCACTGAAGGAAGCACGAATAGATTTTTTGGCGATGCTGGCCCGTTTCGCCCTGACACGGGCCCGCGCTTCCTCCAGACGCGCTTTGGCGGCATCGTAGTCCGCCTGGGAGGTAAATTTCCGCTCACGCAGTTTGGCCACCCGCGCCAGCTCCAGGCGCGCCAGCTCTGCGGCGGCCATCAAGGCATCGAGTTCGGCCCGCTCGACGGTCGTGTCCAGCCGGACCAATACCTGCCCCGCCTCAACGCCTTGGCCGGAAGTAAAGCCGATGTCCACCACCTTGCCCGCCAGTTCTCCACTGACCTCCACGGCGGCACTGGCAGTCAAACCACCGACCGCCCATAGCGCTCGCTTCCAGATTTCCTTTCTCACCCGACTGACCGCGACGGTCGGCGGCGGGGGCGGGCGCATGGACCGGGCCTTCATCCGTGATTGGAAATAATGAATCCCAAACACCGTGGCAAGAAGCAGGCAGGCGATCATTACCGGCAACCAACGCCGAAAACGAGACATCATCTGAAAGGAACCTCTGGGTCAAAAAACGATTTCCAACTTTACGCAATAGGTCCAAAGTGTACCCTGACATGACCTTATGGCGTCTCTCGAATTTACAAACCACGGAACGCTTTTGCACTCGCCTGACACCACCGAAGTGGAAATCCGACAAGGCACCTTAAGCCCTGATTTCCATGTAGGATATGAATCAACAACTCCGTGATTGGATGATGTCATGAACGATTCATCATTGGTTCTATCACAAGTCCGGACTGGCGAACGAGTCAGGATCGAGCATCTCCACGGCGGTCCGACCTTCCTGAGCCGGATGGCCGCTCTGGGCATTCGTCCCGGCGTCTGTCTGGAAGTATTGCAGAACCATGGAGCCGTGGTGGTGTGTAGCCATGAAACCCGGGTAGTACTGGGAAGAGGAGAGGCGGAAAAGGTCTATGTTTCCCGCCAGGGTCTGGTCTCACCCGAAATGGCCGATACCAGCTGCACGGTGCCAGAGCCCAAACGTTATCTGGTAGCCTTGGCAGGACAGCCCAATGTCGGCAAAAGCACCATCTTCAATCTCCTCACCGGGTTGAACCAGCACGTGGGTAACTGGCCGGGCAAGACAGTGGAGAAAAAGGTAGGGCACCATCGCGTGGACGATGATGTCGTGCTCGAGATCATCGACCTTCCCGGGGCCTATAGTCTTACCGCCAATTCTCAGGAAGAACGCATCAGCCGGGATTTCATCATCCAGGAAAAACCTGATGTCGTGGTCGTGGTGGTGGATGCCACCCATCTTGAAAGGGGGCTTTATCTGCTGGCGGAAATTCTGGCTCTGCCAGTGAAGGTGGTGCTCGCCGTCAACATGATGGATCTCTCCGAGGAAGAAGGCATTCATATCGAGCCCCGCATACTCGAGACGGCGTTGGGTCTTCCAGTGATCCCAATGGCCGCCAGCCGCAACCAGGGGGTGCGGGAACTCGTGGAGGCCGTGGTGGACACCGCCGCTGGAAAGCGTCCTTTCCAGCCGAAACCTCCCGCTTTGAAGCCCCCTTTCGAAAAGCTTCGACAAGAAATTGAAGCAAAGATCGGAAACCATGTCCCCGATCCTTATCCTGTGGATTGGGTGGCCCTCAAATTGCTTGAAGGTGACCTGGAGATCACCGCCAAGGTCAAATCATGGATTCCGCCAGACTGTTGGTCTGAACTCTCCGATTTCATGCATCCCCACGAGGATTCGGTACTGGCCATCGTGGGCAGCCGCTACGAGTGGATCGCCCGCCTTCTGAAAGCGGCGGTTCATGAAATTCAAGGCGGCCGGATCAGCATGACAGACCGCCTGGACCGGATTGCGATCCACCCCTTATGGGGCTGGGTCATACTGATCAGCGTACTGGGTTCGGTGTTTTTACTCACCTACACTATCGCTCTGCCACTCCAGGAATGGCTGGAAAACCACCTGATCCTTCTGGCCCAACGGTGGGTAAACCACGAGATGTCAGGCCATGCACCTTCGTGGGTGACAGCACTGGCGTCGGAAGGCGTTCTGGGTGGAGCAGGGACGGTGCTGACTTTCCTGCCCATCCTGGCGGTATTTTTCACTTTCATGGCAATCCTCGAAGACAGCGGTTATCTGGCGAGAGCGGCATACATGGTCGACCGTTGCATGCATCTGATGGGATTGCATGGCAAGAGTTTTCTTCCTTTGTTCCTGGGATTCGGATGTAACGTTCCCGCCGTGATGGGAACCCGGATCCTGGAATCCCCCTTAAACCGCCTGTTGACCATTCTCCTCATCCCGCTGGTACCTTGTAGCGCCCGGCTGGGAGTGTTGGCCTTCCTCACCCCCATCTTCTTCGGCAGCCGGGCCACTTTGGTCGCCACCGGTCTGGTAGTGTTCAATCTGTTCTTGGTGATGATTCTAGGGGCGTTGTTTCACCGTCTCTTGTTCCACGGCCACCAGGAGGCTTTCATCATGGAATTACCGCTCTACCACGCTCCCAATTGGAAAACCGTGCTGCTCGATGTCTGGCATCATTGTCTGGCCTTCCTGCGCCGGGCAGGTGGCATCATTCTGATGATGGCGGTGATCATCTGGATCTTGAGCAACTTTCCCGGCCCTGGAATCGAGCACAGCTGGCTGGCCGTGGTGGGAAGAGGATTGTCTCCCATAGGTGAGTTGCTGGGAATGGACTGGCGCCTGTTGATGGCACTATTGACGGGTTTCGTCGCCAAGGAAAACGTGGTGGCCACGCTCGGTGTGTTATATAGCGGAGAAGGCACGGCCCTGCGGGAAATTCTGGCGCGAACCATCCCCATTCCCACCGCCGTGGCATTTCTGGTGGTGATGATGATCTATCTTCCCTGTCTTGCAACCACCGTCACCATCTACCAGGAAACCCGAAGCCTGCGTTGGACTTTGTTCGATATCGTAGTGACCTTGATGCTCGCAATTCTATTGGGAATCACCGTGTATCAGGTGATGCTGAAACTCATCTGAAATTGAAATGCTCAAAAGCGTGCTGGCAGAAATCGCCAAGGGAAAGGAATCCGATATGCGCAGGCTGGCGAAGCGTTTGGGGGTCTCCAACACTTTAGTGCGGCAGATGGTGAAAACATTGGAAAAGACCGGCTATCTTCACTCCGCCTCCCCTACCTGTATCCCGGTGTGCAATCAATGCCCAATCCGCCAGAAATGCTCGGCAATCTGGGTATTGACACCCAAGACGAGACAAATGCTGAAGGAAACAAAAAAATAATGATCTGATCGGCATGAAAAAACCTACTCAGGCCGGCAGAGCTTTCTAAACGGGCCATGCCCTCGACCATCACTTGATGGTGGACAGCTCATTCCTCTTCAAACCAGGACGCCGCCCCCCCATCCCCCGGACTGGCGTACCAGTATCCCTCATAGAGGCTCCAACTGTCCCAATCCCGCAGTTCGGGATAGCGTTGCAGGGCGGAACGGTAACTATTCTGGATAAAGGCCAAAACCTGATCGGACACCCCTTTTCTGCGAAGATTTTCAAGCTGGTTTGGTAACAAGCGGTAGATCACCCGGGAACGTTGAATCCTGCCGATGATTTCCTCCGCGGGAACCCCCTCCCTGCTCATCGCCACGATCTGCGGCACCGTCAAAGGTGAAGAATCCACAGCAGGATGGCTTTGACATCCCACCAATATAAGCAGAGTCCATATTCCCAGAAACCAGATACGGTTCGAGCGCAAACACCCCATAAAGCATTGCTCCTCTTCATATAGGTGGTCGTTCATCCTGTTGGCAACAATTTCAACACCAGCGCCACTCCCCCTTCAAACAAAATCTGCGCACCGATGGCGGCCAGCAGCAACCCCATGATTCGGATCATGATATTGAGCCCCGTCACCCCCAGGGCATTACCGATGGGCTCGGCCAAATGCAGGGCCAACCATACCAACAGCCCCACCCCCGCCACACACAGGCTCAACCAAAGGCGATCGAGCCAGTTCGGGATTTGATGGGCCATCACGATGACCAGGCTGATCGCGCCGGGCCCTGCCATCAACGGAATTCCCAATGGCACCACAGCGACGCTTTCTTGGGTAGAAGCTTCCTCGGCTTCATCAGCGGTATGGGCCGCATGGCTTTGGCGCGCATGAAGCATGGCAATCGCCATCAGCAGAATCAAAAGCCCCCCTCCAACCCGGAAAGCGGCGACACTGATCCCGAAAAGCCGCAATATCTCATCCCCCATCCAGATCGAAACCAGAAGCACCAGAAAAACGGTGAAGGCGGCCACGCGGGCAGTGGCCGTTTTCTCTCTGTGAGCCCGGCCAGCGGTCAAGACCAGAAAGACCGGCACGGCGCCAAGGGGATTGACGACCGCCAATACGCCAATGAACGCCTTCACATAAAAGGTATATGAATCCACTTGTTTACAGAGGATAAATCTGGTGAAGACGGGGGATTTCCACTGGCGAAGGTTGCAGTTTTTCCGCCAGGGTCGTCAGGGCAGCATTCTCACCGTGAACCAGAAAGGTTTTTCGCGGTGTGCCGGTATGGCGGTGCCAAGCCAGCAATTCCTTCTGATCCGCGTGGGCGGAAAATCCACCGATGGTATAAATGCTTGCATTGACCGGGATCTCCCGGCCAAAGATGCGTACCGTTTTGGCGCCGTCGATGATGGCCCGCGCCAAGGTCCCACGGGCGGCATAGCCCACAAAGATGACGCTGCATTCCGGTCTGGCCAGATTGTGCTTGAGATGATGCCGGACCCGCCCTCCGGTACACATACCCGATCCCGCCATGATCACAGCGCCAGAGTCGATTTGGTTGAGGCGCATCGATTCGGCCGTCTCACGGGTGAAATGCAATTCCGGCAAGTCGAAGGGGTCGTTGCCTTCACAGAAGAGGGTGCAGGTTTCCCGATCGTAACATTCCGGATGACGGCGGAAAATTTCGGTGGCGGAAATGGCCATGGGAGAATCGAGAAATACGGGCAGATAGCGGGGGATTTTTTTCTGTTCGATCCCTTCGCGCAGAAAGTAGAGGATCTCCTGGGCCCGCTCCAAGGCAAAAGTGGGGATGATCACGTTACCGCCCCGCTCGAACGTATTGAGGATCGCCCGGTAAAGTTCCTCCACCGAGGGTGGAACCGGCTTATGACAGCGGTTGCCATAGGTGGCTTCCATCACCACCACATCGGCCCGGGGAGGGCGGGAAGGATCGCGCAGAATGGGCCTGCCCTTGTTCCCGAGATCACCCGAGAAAAGGAGTTTCAACCGCCGCGATTCCTCGTGCAAATGGAGCAGAATGCAGGCCGATCCCAGAATATGGCCGGCATCGATGAAGGTGACCCGGATTCCCTTGCAAATCCGGGTCGGCTGGTTGTAGTCGATCCGTCTGCCAAAATAATCGAGGGCATCGAACACATCCAGCATGGAATACAGGGGTTCGATCGTTTCCTTGCTGCCTGCAAGGCGCGCTTGATGGGTCTTGCGCCTGGCCTCCTCCTCGGCCAGGTGCGCGGCGTCCATCATGACGAGTTTGGCCAGATCCCGGCTGGCGCCGGTGGTGAGGATTTCACCGCGAAAACCACGCTTCACCAACAATGGCAAGCGGCCACAATGATCGAGATGGGCATGGGTGAGAAGGACGTAGTCGATGGTTTCGGGATCGAATCCGAACGGCTCGGCGTTCTCCTCCTCCAACTCCCGACTGCCCTGATACATGCCGCAGTCGACCAAAATCCTCTTGTCCGCCACCTCGATCAAATGGCAGGAAGCGGTCACCCCCCCTGCCGCACCGTGAAATTCGATGTGCATTTTCGCGCCTCCTCAAGGACTCCGGTGGTTCCCGCAGTATAACCGAATCCCCTTGCGACACCGGACCGCAACTTGTCGGTGGACGGCCACTTGCAAATCCGATGTCGGAAAAGACGGATGGACCACGAAGCCCACCCGTCCCTTTTTAAGGATCAGTGTTTTTTGCCGATTTGGCTGATTTTACCCTTGAGAGATTCGAGCTCTTGCTCAACTTTGTCCCAAAGTCCCCCGCCATGCCGCTTGGATTTGATGGTCTTTTCAAGAGCACCGATGGCTTTATACAGGAGCTTGTAATCCTTTTTCTTGCCATACCCAAGAAGCTGGGCGATTTCCAGATTCTCGCGCGCTTCCTTGGTCAGCTTCAGAATCTCGTCCCCAACTTTGGGATCGTTCAAATCCGCCTTGTCTTTTTCCCTTGAATTCCACAGAAAACCACGCCCGGAACTTCCTTATCCCATCCAATCACACATCCCTTGAATTTTTCAAGGTGTACTCACCCTGGCGTCTCCCCATTTTTTCACCTGATTCCCGCCAACAAGCCACCGGATTCGTTGAAAAGGTCGTCAATGGGAGGGTCAGTGATGCCAGGAGCGGGGTGTCGCCGCCACCAGTGGTAAAAGAT
>Ga0256839_1001638_pt1 | contig 26708 bp, 22 predicted proteins | sample 354166metaG_FD_185968 | JGI IMG/M metagenome (GOLD analysis project Ga0256839, IMG submission 185968) | Hydrothermal vent microbial communities from Mid Atlantic Ridge, Atlantic Ocean - 354-166 | ecosystem: Environmental > Aquatic > Marine > Hydrothermal vents | place: Atlantic Ocean: Mid... | reverse complement strand
GAGCGCCGGAACCCTTCGACTTGGCCGAACGGTTCCTCCTCCAAGGCGAGGACAACGAGATTCAGGATAACGGCCGAGGAGACCTTTGCCCTCCGGACTACCCCTGGCCGGAGAGCTTTACCAAGCCGTAGCCCACCGGCATCCGGATCCCACTTGTTCCCAGGGGTCCTCTTTGCGAGGGAATGCTTCCTAGAAGGCTCGACGGCTAAGGGAACTTCCGTCTATACTTGTGCGTAGAAGGTAGAGGGATTGCCGGCCATCCCAACGTGGATGAAGCGAAAACCGGAAAAGGAGCGACGAACACGATGATTCGGATCAGCCGAAGGGCGTTTCTGCGGGGCATCACCGGGCTTTCGTTGGCGTGGCTCGTAGGTCCCTCCCGCGCCCGCGCCGGAACGGCGGGAGGGGCCTCGCCGGGCCTGAACGAGTGGCCCATGTTCCGTCGGGACCTCCATCACACGGGCTTCGTCCCCGGCCGGGGGGACATCACGGGTCCCCGGCTCCGGTGGCGCTTCGGCACCCGCGGAGCGGTAGAGTCCTCCCCCGCCGTGGGGGACATCGACGGCGACGGACGCCCCGAGGTCGTCGTCGGCTCCTTCGACGGTGCCGTCTACGCCGTCCCCGCGGACTCGGGGGGCCAAAGCGTCATCCGGGAGCCGAAGTGGAGCTACCCGACGGGGAAGCTCATCTGGTCCTCGCCCGCGATCGGGGACGTCGACGGCGACGGGCGACCCGAGGTCGTGGTGGGCTCCGACGACAAGAACGTCTACGTGCTGGACGGGGCCACGGGAGCCGAGAAGTGGGTCTTTCGCACGCTCGCCCGGGTCCGCTCCTCCCCCACCCTGGTGGACCTCGACGGCGACGGGGTGCTCGAGATCGTGATCGGGTCGAATCAAATCTACGCCCTGGACGCCCGGCGAAAGCAGCGCCGGTGGGCCTATCCCCTGCAGACGACGACGTTTAGCTCCGCCGCCGTGGGGGACATCGACGGCGACGGACGCCCGGAGGTCGTGGTCGGCTCCTACGACAACTACGTCTACGCGCTCGACGCCCCGACGGGGACGGCGAAGTGGCGCTTCTTCGCCGGGAACTTCATCGAGTCCTCGCCCGCGATCGGGGACATCGACGGCGACGGCGAGGTCGAAGTCGTGTTCGGGTTCGGGGCCATCTCCGCCCGAGGCGACAAGGGCGTCTACGCGCTGCGGGGCCGCGACGGCTCCCCCAAGTGGCTCTTTCGCCTCGACGACGACCAGCGGGTGATCTCCTCGCCCGCGATCGGGGACATCGACGGCGACGGGCGACCCGAGATCGTCATCGGGTCGAACGTAAACGTCCTCTACGTGTTCGACGGCCAGGGGCGGGTCAAGCACACCTACGAGGCGGGGAACTTCATCGAGTCCTCGCCCGCGATTGGGGACGTCGACGGGGACGGGCAAGTCGAGATCCTGGTGGGATCCCACGATTTCCACCTGTACGCGTTGGCGGTGGAGCCGGGAAGGCCCCGTCTGAGGGTGAAGTGGAGCTTTCGGCCCCCGCAGGCGGCGAACATCTTCTTCTCCTCCCCCACGTTGGCGGACATCGACGGCGATGGACTCTTGGAGGTCTTGATCGGGAACAACAACGGGGAGCTTTACGCCTTCGGCTGACACCCACAGATACAGACGCCTCGGCCGGCTTGGAACCGGCCCCCGCCGGCCGCCGAGCCTAGAGCCCCAGGATCGCCTGCAACGTGCGGGCAGCGTAGACCTGCTCGAGCGTCACCCGATCCGCGAGGAGGAGGTCGTGAAGCACGGGGAGCGCTTGGGCTAACCCCTCTGTCAGGAGGGGATCAGTCGAGGAAGCGGCGCGTTGGGCGGACAACTCGAGGCTAAACGCGGCTGCACGCCGTGCCGTCTCGCTCTCGGCCTCAAGCAGCCTCTGCAACACCGGGAGGGACTCCGGGGCGAGCTGAGCCAGCGCTTCAGCCAGGGCTCTCGCCAAGGTCCCCTCTTCGAGGAGGGGGTCGTCCGTCGAGGCGGTCTCCAGGGCCCTTTGGAGGGCCGGAAGGGCGCGAGGATCGCGCAGAGCCCCCAGGGCTGCCGCCGACGCGGCGCGTACGGTGCGATCCGGATCCCCTTCGAGGGCCTCCACGAGGACGGGGACGACCGACGTCTCTCCGAGCGCGGCGAGGGCCTCTGCGGCCGCGCGACGCACGGACGCGTAGCGATCCGAACGCAGCAGTCGGACGAGGGGGTCTCGGGCTGCAACGTCCTGCAAGGAGGCCAGGAGTTGTGCAGCACGGGCGCGATCCTCAGGGTCCGGGTCGTCCAAGCTCCTTCGCAGGACCGGGGCCGCCGAAGGGGAGCCCACCGCGCCGAGCGCGAACGCGGCCGCCTGCCGGATCTCCTCTTGAGGGGCTTCCAAAGCACGGTACAGGGCCTCCTGCGCCGCCGGGGTGGCAAGCTGTGCCAACGCCCACGCCGCGGCGCGACGGACGCTCTCGGGCTGCGCTCCCTGCGACAAGAGGTCGACCAAGGGGGAGACGGCTTCGGGACGCTGGGTCTGCCCCAGGCCGAGGGCGATCGCCGATCGGACGAGGGGATGATCCTCCCGCGCGAGGGCGTTCTGCAAGAGACGTACTCCCTCGGCGTCGTGGGCGACCTTCCCGAAGGCCAACGCGGCCTCGGCGCGCACGAGGAACTCCTCCGCCCCTTCCAGGAGACGGCGGAGGAAGGGCACCGCTTCCGGACTGCGGATCTCGCCTAGGGCTCCAATCGCAGCGAGTCGGACGGATAGGGTCTCCCGCTCGGCCGCTGCTTGCAGAGCGGGCACCGCCTCCGGAAGGGCCAACTCGCCCAGCGCTTGGGCCGCCTGCCGGCGAACCTCGGGAGCGCCTTCCCGGCGGGGGTCCAAGCTCCGCAGGAGGGAAGGGAGGGCTTGCGGATCGCCGATCTTGCCCAGGGCAAAGGCCGCTATGCGCCGTACGGCCGTCTCCGGGTCCTGCAGGAGACCGAGGAGAGAGGGCACGGCCGGCATTCCGATCTCCAGCAGCGCCTCCCGCAGGGCCCGCCGAGTCCGCTCATCCGGGGCTCGGCGCAGCGTCTCGGCGACGGCGTCGGCGATGGAGGATGCAACTTCCCCTCCCGGCCCCGCGGGCAACGTCGCCAGGGCCTGGGCAGCGGCGGTCTTGACCCGCCACGAGGGATCCTCCCGCACGAGGCGGACCAGCAAGGTCACCGCTTCTGAGGAAACCTCGGCCGTCGAGCCGAGGGCCCAAGCCGCCGCCGCGCGAACGCGGGGAGAGGGGGAAGTCACCCCGTCAAGTAGGGTCCGATGGGCCAACTGGAGGAGCTCCGTCCGTTGGGATTCCGTAAGGCCCAGATCGCTTCCCGACGATCCGATACCCGCTCCTCCGAGAAGGAGCACCAGCGCCGCTGCGAGGCCGATCCCTCTGGGCATGACCTTTCCTCCTCGAATCGAGGTGTGCAACGCAAAACACTCCTTGCTTGGATACAGTATTATATACAAGTTGTACCACATTGCAAGCCCGTGTGCAGAGCGGTATTGCGGGGCCATACGTTTTATACTCGCGGTTGCGATGCGCCATGCCCTCATGTTCAGGGAAAGGAAGGGAGGCAACCCGGCGGTGGAAGGCGAGCCCCGGGCCCCGCGGGTAGGGTAGGGCGGAGCCGACCCTTGCAGGCTGGTCAGGGGGGGCCGTATAATTGGGACGCCGTTGTCCCCATCGTCTAGCGGCCTAGGACTCCGGTCTTTCAAGCCGGCGACAGGGGTTCGAATCCCCTTGGGGACGCCAGTTCGCCTTCTCCCATCCGATGCGTTGATTTTCCGCAGCGGGGGAACTACCATGGGCCCACCAACGGGAGGAGGGATGTCCGTGTCTGTGCCTCGAAATTTGGCCCTGTCCCTGCCGGCGGGTTTGCCCGCAGTCCCCCACGTCCCCTTGCGCACCTTCGCCCTCGTCGTACTGGGAGCGCTGGCGGCGGCAGGCGTCCTCTGGAGCTCCGCCCGCGAGGCCCTTGCCCAGTCCCAGCCGGATCCGCAGTTCAGCCACTACGCCCTTGAGATCACCTTCTACCCTCAGCAGTACCGCCTCTCGGGTCAGGCCACCATCACGTACGTCAACGAGGGCCCGGAGGCCCTACCGGCGATTCTCTTCTGGCTGCTCCCCAACTACGAACGCGAACCGAACCCCTACCTCGATCCGCTGGTCCGTGACGGGGGGTATCCTCAAGGGTTCGACCCGGCTTGGATGCGGATCCTCTCCGTGACGGACGGCGAGGGGAACCGGCTGCGCTACCGGCTCCGGGAGGGCCCCGCCCTCTTCCAGGAGTACTCTCGACGGGAGACCCTCCTGCACGTGGCGCTCCCCGAGCCCTTGGAGCCCGGAGCCCGCTTCACGATCCGGATCGAGTTCTCAACCCGCTTCCCCCTCAGCACCCGAGGGGACCAGAGTCGCTACCGGGACACCTTCGTGTGGCGCTTCGGCTGGTACCCCCTTGCCCTCCCCGCCTCGGAGGTCCTCGCCGTTCTCGAGGGGGATCCGCCGACCCCGACAGAGGGGGGACCGGAGCGCTTCGTCCTGCCGGCCGCCCTTCAGGAGGTCACGATCACCGTGCCCCGAGGCTATCAAGTCGCCATCGGAGCCGACCATCAGGAGGTGATCGCGGAGACGGAGGAGACCGTCACGGTGCACGCGATCAGTGCCTCCCCGGTGCGGTCGGTCCCCTTGGTCCTCGGGAAGGACTATCGCGTCTACGAGTTCCCCTACGCCGAGGTCCCCATCCGGGTCTACTACCTCCCGGGCCACGAGGCCTCCGCCCGCCTGATTGCCAGCTACGCCGTCGAGAGCCTGCGCTACTATCAAGAGCGCTGGGGGAAGTATCCCCGGAGGCGGCTGCTGATCGTGGAGACGGCCTCGGTCAAGGCGGGCTTTGCCGGCGCGGCCGCCGACGCGCTCATCCTGCTCAACCAGACGTTCTTCGGAGAGAAGGACATGGGGGTTCCGGGCTTAGTCGACCGCTTCTTGGACTTCCTCATCGCGCATGAGGTAGCCCACCAATGGTGGGGGGTCGGGGTCGGCGTGGACTGGAACGCGGAGAACGTCCTCAGCGAGGGCCTGGCGCAGTACTTCTCCATTACCTATTTCGAGGAGAAGTACGGGGCCTTCGGACCGAACGTCTTCCGGATCGAGCGGGAGGGGATCTTAGAGCGCTTCTTCCAGGCCCGTTTCGGATACCTCAACCTGCGCGAACACCTCCAAGGGGAGCTGCCCTACCTCGACACCGTACGCAATCGCTTCGACGAGGCGATCATCAAGCCGCAAAAGGACGTGGAATTCGCCCAATTGGGGGGGCAGCGCTTTTACACCAAGGGCTACATGATGCTCCGCGCCCTGCGCGGCCTGCTGGGCGAGAGGGCGATGGACGAGCTGCTGCGCAGGGCGTATCGGCAATCCCTCTATCGCATCCTCTCCGCCGAGAGGTTCGAGGCCTTGGCCCAGGAGGTCTCGGGGATGGGGCCTCCGCTGGAGGAGTTCTTCGCCAACGCCTTCTACCGGGACGGGGAGGAGGGCCGCGCGCCCTACGCCGACTACGCCATCGAGAACGTCGAGACGCGCAAGCGGCCTGAGGGGGGGTACGAGCACCGGGTATATCTCGTTCGCAAGGGGGAACTCAAACTCCCGCTGGTCGTCCAAGTGAGGGACGTCGAGGGGAACGTACAGAGCCGCTCCTGGGAGCTCGCGGACCAGGCGGTCCGGCGGCGGACCACCTTCCTGTTCGAGACGGACCGGCCGCTGGCCTCGGTGGAGCTGGATCCCGAGCGCTGGGTCCCGGACGTCTACCGCCTCGACAACAGCTACGTGCTGGAAGACCTCTCGTTCCTCAACCGCAAGCTGCGCTTCCTGGCTATGGGGGAGAACGATCTCCCCCTGGACGCGTATCTCATCCGCTTCGACCCCATCAGCCGCGTGTTGGAGGGGGGGTTCCTGCTCGACCACCGTTGGTGGATCAGCCCGGCGGGCGGCTTCGGGGCCTTCCTCAAGGATCTGGGACGGGGAAGCTCCCTGCAGGCGGTGGCCTCGTGGTCGGAGGCCGGTTTGATAGGGCAGATCCTCTATACACGGACGTTCTTCTCCTATCCGAAGCTGGGCTGGGTAGGGCGCTTTTGGGAGCCGACGGACCGGCTGGAGCTCTCGCTCCTGCGCCGGCCGGACTCCACGGGCGACCCCGAGCTGGACGAGCGCATCGGAGCTACGGGTCGCATGGCCCAGGTCCTGGGCATCCGCTGGGTGCACCGGGAGAGCCTCCGGAGGCTCCAAGGGTGGTGGATCTCCTTGTTGAACGACCCGGACGCCTTCCTCCGGGTGGAGGTCGGCGGGTGGAAGGCCCTACGACTCGGACCCGGCATCGTCGGAGAGGTCCAAGTCCGCTTCGGTTGGGGGGAGGGATCGTTGGGGACCTTCCAGTTCGACCTCGCCTCGCTGGCCGCCTTCGACCGCGCGTCGGGATACCCCTACATCGGCCCGGTACGCCTCCTGGGGACGGTGGGGGTCACGTACCTCATCCAGCAGGACCTCAACTACAACGTCCTCAACTTCGCCGCCCTCCACGACGTGCGCGACCGCGTCTTCCTCTCGTTCGGGGACACCTGGGACAGCCTGGACGAGCTCCAGGAGGTGGGCATCGGGTCGGACCTCAAGCTCCAAATCGGGTTCGAGGTGATCTTCAACGGGAGCACCTTGGGCGGGCTCTTCCCCTGGGAAGCCCGCTTGGGGATCGTCTACCCCCTCCGACCCGTGGCCGAGGACGAGCGGCAAATCAAGTACTATTATCGGATCTCAACGCCGTTCTTCTGAGGCGAGAGCGGGAAGATGGAGCTGGTGCACACGATCCCGGAGGTCCGCCGGAGGGTGGCCGCCGCCCGCCAAAAGGGGAAGCGGGTCGGCTTCGTCCCCACCATGGGCTACCTCCACGAGGGGCACCTCCGCTTGATCGACCGGTGTCGGGAGCGGGCGGACTACTGCGTCGTGAGCGTCTTCGTCAACCCCACCCAGTTCGGCCCGGGGGAGGACTACGAGCGCTACCCCCGGGACCTCGAGCGGGACCGCCGTCTGCTTAAGGAGCGAGGCGTCGATCTGGTGTTCGCCCCCGACGTCGCGGAGATGTACCCGGAAGAGCCCTTCATCCGCTTTCAGATTGAGAAGTTGGCCGATCACCTTTGCGGACCCCGCAGGCCGGGCCACTTCTCCGGCGTGCTGTTGGTGGTCGCGAAGCTCTTCCACATCGTGCAGCCCGACGTGGCCGTCTTCGGGCAGAAGGACCTCCAGCAGCTCCTCCTCATCCGGCGGATGGTCCGCGATCTCAACTTCCCCCTAGAGATCGTGGCCGGACCCACGGTCCGCGAGCCCGACGGCCTGGCGATGAGCTCCCGCAACGCCTACCTCTCCCCGGAGGAGCGGAGGCAGGCCACGGTGCTCTATCGATCGCTGCAGCGCGCCAAGGAGCTCGTTCAGGAGGGCGAACGCTCGGCCCGCAACGTCCGGGAGGCGATGCGGGCGATGATCGAGTCGACCCCCGGAGCCCGCATCGATTACATCGAGATCGTAGACTTAGAGGAGCTGCAGCCCGTCGAGCGCCTGGAGGGGCGGGTGGCGATCGCGCTCGCCGTGCACGTGGGCCCGGCGCGCTTGATCGACAACCTCGTCCTGGAGATCCGCGGTGACGACGTCCGAGAGATCCCCGCAATCTGAGTCGGAGTCCGGGTCGGAGTTCCTCACCGCGAGCGCGGAGGAGACTCGGGCTCTGGCCCGTCGACTTGCCCCTACGCTCCGGCCGGGGGACGTGGTGCTCCTGGTGGGGGAGCTGGGCGCGGGGAAGACGACGTTCGTCCAGGGGCTCGCCGAGGGCCTGGGGCTCGATCCTCAGCGGGTGAGTTCCCCCACGTTCGTGCTCATCCAGGAGTACGCGGAAGAGGGAGCGGTGCCCTTGTATCACGTGGACGCCTACCGGGTGCGGGATCCCCGCGAACTGGTGGAAGTAGGCCTGGAGGAGTACTTCGAACGCCCTGGGGTCACCGTGATCGAATGGGGGGACAAGGTGCGCGAGCGGGTGCCTCCCGACGCGATCGAGGTCCGCTTCGAGGTCCTCGAGGGGGACCGGCGGCGGATTCGGATACGGCGGTTGCAGCGTCCGACCTGAGCGGAGCCCTAGCCGCTCTTTCCACTGGGCTCCTCCCGGGCGTCCGTGGGCCTTTCACTGCATCGACCGCCCCACTTGGTAGATCGGCTGGAGGAAGCGCTCCTGCAAGGGCACGCAAAGCTCCACCTCGTTGGAGAACCTCCACGACCCGGTTGCCGTTAGGGGAAAGCTCCGGTGCGCCCCGGCCCCCAGCTGGGGTACGAAGCCGTCGAGCACGCCGAAGGAAAGAGGGCCTGCAGGGAGAGGGTAAACTGAGGCGAGAGGTGCCACCACAGGCCCGTCTCCAAATCCCAGGTGCCGGAGAGGAAGTAAGCTCCACCTGCCCATACCCCCAGGAAGCGGGTAAGGGAGAGCTCCGCCTCCCAGCCGAAGCCGGGGACGAAGGCGTCGGGTTCGCCGGGGTAGAGGACGGCAGCTAGAGCGACGGCCCAGGCGGGGGTGCGCTCCCGCTGTAGGAGATGGGCGCGCCGGAAGAGCTGACCCAGCCTGGTGACCGGCCGGAGCCGATAGGCTCGCTCCTCTTCGCGGAGGTGTACGAGGTACTCCTGCTTTCCGGGCATCCCTCCTCTCCCTCCTTACAGACAGTAGGAATCGACCCCGAGTATGCGGTCAATCATCAGCATGGTCGAGGGCCGGGTTATCTCACCCCCTCGAAGAGGGGTGGAAGTGCCCGATAAGCGGACTCTACGGCAGCGGGATGGGGCGCTTGCTCTCCGTGCTTGCGCTCCTGTTGGGGGAGGAGTTTGCACTCCCGGTGATCTTCGTCCCGGAAGAGCGAATTCCTAGGGTGCTAGGACGGGCCGGAGTGCTTCGGCACGTTCGCGTGGAGTACCGCGGCGATCGCTTCTGCATCCGGCGGCTTTAATGGGGTTGTCCCACCCGCTCCGCCAGCTGCTCCTGGGCGTACGCCTCCTGGAGGGGCTCGATGAGCAGGTCGAGGTTCCCCTCCAGGACGTCCTCCAGGCGGTAGAGCGTGAGGTCGATCCGGTGGTCCGTGACGCGATTCTGGGGGAAATTATAAGTGCGGATCTTCTCGGATCTCGCGGCGCTCCCGATCTGGATGCGCCGTTGTTGCACCCGCTCCTGCTCCACCTGGGACTGGAGCCGGTCTTGCAGCTTGGCCCGCAGCAGGCGCATCGCCCGCTCGCGGTTCTTGTGCTGGGAGCGCTCCTCCTGGCACGTTACCACAAGGCCCGTGGGCTTGTGCTTGATCCTCACGGCGGAGTTCACCTTGTTGACGTTCTGCCCGCCGGGTCCGCTCGCGCGAAAGGTCTCGATCTCGATGTCCTCCTCGCGGATGTCCACTTCTACCTCCTCGACCTCGGGGAGGACGGCCACCGTGGCCGTGGAGGTGTGGATCCGCCCGGAGGCTTCCGTCTCGGGCACGCGCTGGACCCGGTGGACGCCGCTCTCGAACTTGAAGAGCCCGTGCGCCCCCCGGCCCAGCACTGCGAAGACCACCGTCTTGAAGCCCCCCAGGGGCGTGGGGTGGGCGTCCAGGAGTTCCACCTTGAAGCCCTTGCGCTCCGCGTACTTGTTGTACATCCGGAAGAGATCTGCGGCGAAGAGCGCGCTCTCCTCGCCCCCCGCTCCGGCGCGGATCTCCACGATCGCGTTGCGCGCGTCCCGGGGATCGTCGGGGAGGAGGGAGCGCAGGAGCCTTTTGCCGAGGTGCTCGGCGCGCTCGCGGGTCCGGGCTAGCTCCTCCTTAATGAGCGCCCGCATCTCCTCGTCGTCCTCCTCGTCTAAGAGGGCTTCCGACTCCGAGATCTCCCGCTCCAAGCGCTGGAGCTCTTCGTAGTCTTCGGCGATCTGCTTGAGGCGGGCGTAGCGCTGAGAGAGCTCGACGTACCGGGGGCCGCTCACCGCCTCGGGCCGGGCGAGATCCGCCTCCAGCTCCCGGGCCTGTCGGACAAGCTCTTCTATTCGGATACGAACCGCCGATGAGAGCATGGCGGTTCCATTTAATCGCGCCGGATGCCGAATTGCAAGCGCTCTTCTAGAGCTCCTATAATGCCGGAGCCATGCGGATGCGCCGGGTGAACTGGACGATCACCGAACGGCAGCACCAAGCGCTGAAACGCCTCTCGCGCGAGACGGGGCTCTCCATCTCGGAGCTGGTCCGCCGCGCTCTCGATAAATATCTGGGCCTCGTGGGCGAGGAGTCCCCCCTTCGAGAGCGGGAACCTTCCCTCGAGCCGGAGGCCGAGGCGGAACCCGCCGAGAAGGCCCGCGTCTCCTCAGGATCATGAAGCGATTTCACGTCGTAAGCGAGGAGGAGATCCTCCGAGGCCGGGTAACCGACGTCTACTTCGAGCGCACCCGCCGCATCCTGGAGGCCAAGGGCCTCGATCCGCACGTGACCATGGAGGCTTCCGCCCGCTCCCTCCCCCGCGGGGACTGGGGCGTCTTCTGCGGGCTTCACGAAGCCCTGGAGCTGCTGAAGGGACGGCCCGTAGACGTCTGGGCCCTGCCGGAGGGGACCCTCTTCCGTCCGGGGGAGCCCGTGCTGCGGATCTCGGGCAACTATCGGGAGTTCTGCGTCTACGAGACGGCGTTGCTGGGCTTTTTGTGTCAGGCGAGCGGGATCGCCACCCAGGCGGCCCGCTGCGTGATCGCCGCCCAGGGACGGCCCGTGGTCCACTTCGGGGCGCGGCGGGTCCACCCCGCGATCGCTCCCATGGTCGAGCGCGCCGCCTTCGTGGGCGGCTGCTCCGGCGTCTCCACCCTCGTGGGCGGGGAGCTCTTGGGGGAGGAGCCCGTGGGCACGATCCCCCACGCCTTGGTGCTCATCTTGGGGGATTCGGCCTCCGCGACCCTGGCCTTTGACGAGGTCATCGAGGAAGGGGTCGAGAGGGTCGCGCTGGTGGACACCTTCGGCGACGAGAAGTTCGAGGCCTTGGAGTGCGCCGAGCTCCTGGAGGGCAACATCTACGCGGTTCGGCTCGACACCGCCGCCTCCCGGAGGGGGGATCTTCTCGCGATCGCCAAGGAGGTCCGCTGGGAGCTCGACCTGCACGGCTACTCGGACGTGAAGATCTTCCTCTCGGGGGGGCTTACGGAGGACGACCTCCCCGCGCTCAACGAGGTGGCGGACGCCTACGGGATCGGGACGGCCATCAGCGCCGCTCGGGCCGTGGACTTCGGGCTCGACATCGTCGAAGTGGACGGCGAGCCCGTCGCCAAGCGCGGCAAGGCCTCCGGGGCCAAGCAGCTCTGGGTCTGCCCCGAGTGCGGCCATCGGGCCCTGACCCTGGGGACTGAGGGGACCCGATCGTGTCCCGATTGCGACACCGAGATGTCCCCCCAGCTCCTCCCCTTCCTCGAGGGCGGGGAGCTGGTGCGCGACCTCCCCAGCCCCCGGGAGATCCGCGAGTACGTCCGGAGCCGACTGCCGGAGTCCCTGTGAGACTCGCCTCGCATCTTGAGCCCGAGGGGCCATCGTGGATGGTATACAGCATTATGCTGTATAATAGGGAGCGGCCAAGAGAACGCGGAAGGAGCGTGAGACGGATGAATGCCTTGAGTCGACGGACGTTCCTCAAAGGCCTTTTGGGGGCGGGGGTCCTGGCGTCGCTGCCCTGGGGATCCCCGCCGCGGGCCCAGGAGCCCGTGGTGATCGGGCTCCAGGTGGACCTCACGGGGGTGCTGCCCGACTACGGCTACTGGCACCGCAAGGTCGTCGAGGCCGCCGTACGCAAGCTGAACGACGAGGGGGGCATCGCGGGCCGAGAAGTGAAGCTCCTCGTGGAGGACACGGCTACGAACGCGGACGTCGGACGGGACGCCTTCGTGAAGCTGGCCCAACGGGGGGCCGGGATCATCATCGGCTCGCAGCACTCCGGGGTGAGCCTGGCTTCCCTCCCCTTGGCTTCGGAGCTTAAGGTGGTCTACTTCCCCATGGGCGAGGCCACCGAGATCACGGGCGAAGCCGGGAACCGCTACGTCTTCCGGCTGAACCACTCCGTGCAGGCCCACGCGCAGGTGGCCCACCGCTGGGCGGTCGAGAACCTCGGAACCCGCTGGACGATCGTGGTCGCGGCCTATTCGTTCGGGGAGAGCCACGCGCGCGCCTGGCCGCCCCTTCTCGAAGCCGTGGGAGGACAGGTGCTCGATGTCCTCTCCGTGCCCCTGGAGACGACGGATTTCCTGCCGTTTTTGAGCCAAATCGATCCCCGGACGGAGGTGCTCTTCCACGTCTTTCCCGGGGCGAACGCCGTGCGCTTCTTGGGCACGGCGGGCGAGCTGGGGCTCTTGGAGAAGATGGCGTTCTTCGGCGTCATCGGCACCGTGGACGGGATCCGGGTCCAGGGCGACCCCTCCTTGGAGGGGACCTGGTACATCGCGAACCACCCGCGGCGGCTCGACCAGGTGCCCGAAGACCGCCGGGAGTTCGACGCGGCGTTTCGCCAAATCGTGGGCGTCACCCCCGAGGGCTGGGAGGCGGACACGGGCCGGGCCACCACGGGCTCCCACTACTGGTACGGCTGGGAGATCGTCCATCTCCTGAAGCGCGCCGTCGAGGAGACGGGCTGGCGCTCCCCCGAGGACAACCCCGATCTGGTGCGCTTCTTGGAGGGCGTCGAGATCGAGAAGGGCTTCGGGTTCCCCCAGGGCGACAAGTTCCTGCGGGCCGAGGATCACCAAGCCTTCCACGATCATTACATCGAGCGCCTCGAGGGCGGGGAGCTCCGGGTGGTGGAGCGCTTCCCCAAGGAGCGGGCCGTCTACGAGCCGTGGGCGGACTATCGGGACGAGGGTCTGTGATAAAAGCGGGCCGTGCGCTCGGAGCCCTCGTCGGCATCCCGGTGGGCCGTTCGGCAAGGCGCGAAGACGGTCTTACAGCAAGACCCGTGTCCTTCTCCCGGGGATCCCGCGCATCCTAGCATGACGCCATGAAGCTCTCGCGAGCCCGGGTCACCGTCCTCGGAGCCGGGAAGACCGGCCTCGCCGTCGCCCGCTTCTTCGCCTCCCAAGGCGTTCGGGTCTTCCTCAGCGATCGCTCCCCGCTCTCTCCCGCGGGCAAGAGGGAGCTGGCCCGCCTCGGGGCGGAGTACGAGGAGGGGGGCCACAGCGAGCGGGCTCTCGCTGCGGATTGGATCGTCCCCTCCCCCGGCATCCCCTACGATGCGCCCGTTCTCCGAGAGGCCCGCCGCCGGGGGGTGCCCGTGCTGGGCGAGATCGAGCTGGCCTATCGCCTCTGCCCCAGCGATAGGATCGTGGCCGTCACCGGCACCGTGGGCAAGACGACCACCACCCACCTCATCGCCGACCTCCTGCGGGCGAAGGGGCATCCCGTGGTGCTGGCGGGAAACGGCGGCGAGCCCTTCATCGCCCGGCTTCCCCGCATCCGCCCGGAGACGGTGGTCGTCCTAGAGGTGAGCAGCTACCAACTGGAGCACGTCGAGGCGTTCCGGCCTCACGTGGGGGTCTTCACCCGCTTCGCCCCTCACCATCTGGAAAGGCACGGCTCCCTGGAGCGCTACTTCGCCATTAAGTGCCGACTCTTTCAGCAGCAGTGCGAGGAGGACTTCGCCGTGGTCCAGCGCGAGATCCCGCTGCCCGATCTGCCCTCCCGCGTCGTAGCGTTCCGCGCGGAGGACCTCGAGACGGAATCGTTCGGTGATTCGCTGCCCCCCCACCTGCGAGAGGACCTCGCGGGGGCGCTGGCCGCCGCCCGCGTCTTGGATCCCACCGTCGTCCCTTCCGAGGAGGCGGTTACCCGAGCGCTTCGGCTGCCCCACCGTCTCGAGTTCGTGGCCGAAGTCCACGGCATAAAGTTCTACAACGACTCGAAGGCCACGAGCTTCGCCGCTTCCATCGCGGCCATCGAGGCCTTCTCGTGTCCGGAGCACCGGCCCTTGGCCCTCATCCTGGGCGGTCAAGACGAGGGCCTCGACCCCGAACCGCTGATGGGCGCCGTGGTCGAGCACGAGGTGGACCGGGTTTACCTCCTGGGGGAGACCCGCGAGCGCTGGGCCGAGGCCCTCTCCCGGAAGGGCTATCGGCGCTTCTCCCTCTTAGAGGACCTCGAGGAAGCCTTGGCGCAGGTGTGCGCCGGGCGGCCCCGCCCGCAGACGTGTCTCTTCTCCCCAGGGGCTCCCAGCTTCGATCGCTTTGCCAACTACGAGGAGCGGGGCGAGCGCTTCCGGCGCGCCGTCCGCGCGCTCGCCGGGTCCCGCCCGCAGCGACCCCGCCGTCGGACACCCATCACCCCCCGAAGTGATCAACCGGTAGTCCTCCCTTAGCAGCGGTCCTTCTTCGGGAGCCCCTTCTCGGGTACAACGCCCGGTGGGCTAAGACAACGCGGAATCCCTACGCTCTGCGAGCTGCCTTAGGGGATCTTTTTACTCTCAAGGGGAGGTGGCCTGTTGCGGGGACCAGCGCGGCGAAGCCTGTGGCGGGAGACCTCCTCACCCCGTTCGTGGGCGTCCTTAGGAGGAACCCGCGAGAGGCACCTCCCGGATTTCCCGCTCCTCTTCGCCGCCCTTGCGTTGCTCCTGCTGGGGCTGCTCATGGTCGCCTCCGCCAGCCTGCCGCTCTCCCTCCACTTCTACGACGAGCCGGAGCGGCTCTTCCTCAAGCAGCTCCTCGCCGCCGCCCTGGGACTGGGAGTGCTCGGGGCCCTGGTGTGCTGGGACTACCGCAAGCTTCAGAGGTACGACGGGTTATGGCTCGTGGGGGCTCTGGGGGCGACCCTACTCACCTTCATCCCGGCCCTGGCCCCCAACGGGCTCTGGCTCCGGCTGGGCGGCTTCTCCCTCCAGCCGACGGAGTTCCTCAAGGTTGCGTTCATCGTCTACATGGCCGCCGCGCTCGTCCGCAAGGAGCAGACCGGGGATCTGGAGCATTTCACCACCGGCGCGCTCCCCTTCTACGCGCTCCTGGGGCTGATCGCGCTCATCGCCATCCTGCAGCCCGACTTCGCCCTGGTCGCCCTCTTCGGCGCGATCACGGGGTTTATGCTCTTCGTCGCGGGCGTGCGGCTGCTCTATCTGTGGGGGCCTCTGCTCGCAGGGCTCCCTTTTATAGCCCTTCTGTTGTGGCTCGCTCCCTACCGCCGGGAGCGGCTTCTGTCGTACCTGAACCCGTTCGCCGACCCGGAGGGGGCGGGGTATCACCTCCTTCAGTCGTTGATCGCCCTGGGCTCCGGCGGGCTTTGGGGCCGGGGCTTGGGGGCGAGCCGCGAGAAGTGGCTCTACCTCCCCTCGGCGTACAACGACTTCATCGTCTCCGTCATCGGGGAGGAGCTGGGGCTCCTGGGCGTGCTCTTGGTCCTGGGGCTCTTTGGGCTCTTGTGCGTGCGGGGGTTCCGGATCGCCCTCTCGGCCCCCGATCGCTTCGGCTTCCTGTTGGCCTCAGGGCTCACGTTCGCGCTCGCCTTGCAAGCCGCCGTCAACGTGAGCGTCGCCGTCGGGGTGCTGCCGGTGACGGGCCTTACGCTCCCCTTGGTGAGCTACGGCGGCTCGTCGCTCATCGTCTCCCTGCTCATGGTCGGGATCCTGCTCAACGTCTCGCGCTATGCCGTAACGGAACGGACTCAAGGAGAACGCTATGAACATCCTCGTCGCGGGTGGGGGAACCGGAGGCCACCTCTACCCCGCGTGGGCGCTGCTTGAGGGCCTCCGGAGTCGTTTCGGAAAGGACGTGCGGTTGGCGTACGTGGGGACGCGCCGCGGGCTCGAGGCCCGCCTGATGCCCCACCACCCCGCGGGCGTGGAGTTCTACACCGTCCGCGCCGCGGCCCTCCCGCGCCGCCTATCGCCCCAGCTGCTCGGATCTCTGGGGGTCAACGCCCTCGGGCTGCTGGAAGCCCTCCGAGTTCTCTATGAATTCCGCCCCCACCTCGTGATCGGCACCGGGGGCTACTCGTCGTTCGGGGTGCTCGCCGCGGCCCTCCTGGGCCGGGTGCCCACGGCGATCCACGAGCAGAACGCGCTCCCGGGGCTTGTGAACCGGGCCCTTGCGCCCTGGGTGGGACGGGCGTGGTGCGCGTACCCCGAAACGCTACGAAATCTACCCGCCCGCCCCGGTCGGGGGAGCGTGACGGGCATCCCGCTTCGGGCTTCTGTGCTGGCGGCCAAGGAGTTCTCTCGAGACGAAGCCAAGCGGGCCCTTCGGCTCGACTCAAAGCGCCCGTTGGTGCTGGTGTTGGGCGGCTCCCACGGGGCCCGCGCCCTCCACGACGCGCTCCTCTCGCCTGCGCTCCCCTGTGGGGGGATGTGGGACGTGCAGCTCGCGGTCGTCGCAGGACGGGACGCCCCGCGACTTCGACGACGGCTCCGGGAGGAGCCCCTCCGCGGGCCCGCGCCGAGGGTGCGCGTCCTGTCCCACACCCCCCGGATCGGCCTGTGGATGCGGGCTGCGGACGTGGTGATCACACGGGCGGGGGGGACGACGCTGGCGGAGCTGCTCGCCCTGGGCGCGCCCATGGTCGTCGTCCCGTGGCCCGGGGCCGCCGAGGGCCACCAGGAAGCGAACGCCCGGCTTCTCGCCCGGGAAGGGGCCTGCCTTTGGGTCCCGGAGGATGGGCGCCTGCCGGAGCGCCTCCTTCCCGAGATCGTGAGGCTCTTGGAGCGTTCTGAGGAGCGGAGGCGGCTGGCGGAGGGCGCTGTGCGCTATGGCCGGCTCCACGCCCGCGCCCTGGATTCCATGCTAAAGGAGGTCGAACGCGATCTTGCACCGCAAATCGATTCCACTGGCACCACCCGATCCCGACGGCGTCTTGCGAACCGGGTCCGAGCCCTGGCCGATGCCCTGGCACTTCATCGGGATCGGCGGGGACGGGATGAGCGCCCTCGCGCGGGTGCTCCACGAGCGGGGGCTCTCCGTCCGCGGTTCGGACCTTAGGGAGAACGCGCGCACCCGAGCCCTGCGGGGGCTGGGGATCCCCGTGCGGGTGGGGCACGACCCGGCCCACGTTCGGAGCGGGGACCCCGTGGCCGTGGTCTATTCCTCGGCCATCCGCCCCGACAACGTCGAGCTGGCGGCGGCCCGGCAAGCCCGATTCCCCGTCTACCACCGCCAGGAGGTGTTGGGACAGCTCCTCCGCAGCCGCCGGACCGTGGGGGTGGCGGGCACCCACGGCAAGACGACCACGAGCGCGATGGTCGCCGCCCTCCTCCTCGAGGCGGGGAAGGACCCCACGTTCCTCGTGGGGGCGCCCACCCCCTCGTTGGGCGGACGGCACGGGCGCTGGGGCCGAGGGGAGTGGCTCGTAGCCGAGATCGACGAGAGCGACGGGTTTTTCACGCAATTTCCCACGGAGATCGCCGTGGTCACCAACGTGGGGTGCGATCACTTGAACCACTACGGCGACGAGGAGGCGCTGCTGCGGGGCTTCGCCCGGTTCGTCTCCCGCAGCCGTCGGGTCGTGTTGTGCGCGGACGACCCCCACACCCCCTTCCTGAAGGAGTTCGCCCGAGACGTTTACACCTTTGGAATCGAGAGCGACTCCGCGGATCTGCAGGCCCACGACATCGAGCAACACCGCGCGCGTACGCGGGCCCGGCTCGCCTTTCGGGGGGAGCCCTTGGGGGAGCTGGAGCTGGAGATCCCGGCCCCCGGTGCGCACAACGTGAAGAACGCCCTGGCCGCCCTGCTGGCGGGCCATCTGGTGGGGCTGGAGTTCCCCGCGATGCTCGCGGCCCTCCGGCGATTTCAGCTTCCGGAGCGGCGGTTTCAAATCCTCGAGGAGAACGGGTTGGTCATCGTGGACGACTACGCCCACCTCCCCGAGCAGATCGAGGCCAACCTCGTCGCCGCCCGGGAGGGGTGGCGGCCCAAGCGCCTGATCGCCCTGTTTCAGCCCCATCGCTACACCCGGATGAGCTACCTCAACGGGGCGTTCGCCCGCGCGCTCCGACGGGCGGACCTCGTGATCGTGACGGACATCTACCCCGCGTTCGAGGACCCGATCCCCGGGGTGGACGCCCGCTCCGTGGTCGAAGCCCTCCGGCGGGAACACGAGGGCGTCCACTACTTGAGGGGCTTCGAGGAGACCTACGAGTTTTTGAGAAAACGGGCGGAGCCGGGAGATTTTCTCATCGGGTTCGGTCCCGGCGACGTCTGGCAGGTCCTCCATCGCTTGGTGAGGGAGGGATGAGCATGGTGCCTCCACCTGCGGTGTCCTCCGACGCTCCGGACCCCGCACGCAACGCGGTACGGGATATATCGCGGTTGATCGAGCGGGGTGTGCCCCTGGCCCGCTACTCCTCGCTGCGGGTGGGGGGCCCGGCGGACTACTTCGCCCGGCCCCGCTCTTTAGCCGAGATCCGAGCGCTTCTGGAGTTCGCCGATCGCCGAAAGATCCCCTGGTGGGTGCTGGGCAACGGGACGAACGTGATCTTCCCCGACGAGGGCTTCCGCGGGCTGGTGATTCATTTGGGGAGAGGGTTCTCCGCCAAGCGCTTAGAGCCCGAGGAAAAGATCCTCCGGGTCCAAGCGGGCGCGGGCTTGGGGACGACGATGGGGTTTCTGCGCGCCCACGGGTTTCACGACTTCGACGGACTGGTGGGCATCCCCGGCACCGTGGGCGGGGCGCTCGCCATGAACGCGGGCATCCCCGAGTTCACCATCTCCGAACTGGTGGAGCGGGTCACCGTCCTCACGGACGAGGGGGAGATGCTCACCCTCCCGCGGGAGGCCTGCGGGTTCCGCTATCGGGGGAGTCTCTTTCGCCGTCGGCCCTGGGTGATCGTCGCGGGGGAGTTTCGCCTGGGCAAGGCGCCGCGATTCGACCCGCAGGCGCTGTTGGAGCGGCGGCGGCGCGCCCAGCCCCTCGGCACTCCAAGCCCCGGCTGCGTGTTCAAAAACCCCCGGGTAAAAGACAAAAAGGCGTTGCCCGAGCCCCCGACGGCGGGGCGGCTCCTGGAGGGTGCGGGCCTGAAGGGCGTCCGTGTGGGGGGTGCGATGATCTCCCGAAAACATGCGAACTTTCTGGTAAACCTTCGAGGGGCCACCGCGGCGGATTGCCTTCGGCTTATTGACTTTGCGCGCGAGAGAGTGTATAAAGAGTTCGGCGTGGAACTCGAACTCGAGGTCGCGATCCTAGCGGCCTCCCGATCCGCGCCCTGCCTCCGGTGAGAGGGAGAATTCTGCCGATCGTCCTCCTGATAGGGGGCTTCGCCCTAGGGGGAGGGGTTCTCTTCCGAGGGGGATCGCCGGTGATCGCCGAGATCGCCGTGGTGGGGGGTGAGAGGATCGACACCGCACAGGTGCGCATGTTGAGCCTCCTGCGGGTAGGGGAGCGTTGGACTCCGACCGTCCGTGATCGGGCCCTTTCGGCACTCCGATCCCTTCCTGCAGTCCGTGATGTCCGGCTCGTACCCGAACGCCTCGGGTGGAAGCGTATCCGTGTGCGGGTCGAGGTCCAAGAGCGTGAGCCCTTTGGCCTCATCTCCTACGAGGGCAAGGTCTACTGGGTGGACCCCGAGGGCTATCTCCTGGGGGAAGCGTCTCCCTCGCCCCCGCCGCCGGGGTTCCCGGTGGTCGAGGGCGTAGCCCTTGAGAGCACCCCGGAGGGGGAGCGGGTCACCCCCGAACGGGCCCGCCGGGCATTGCGTGCCTTCTTTGCCTCCGAAGGTCAAATCCTCGCCCGCATACGGGCTCTGCGCGTTCGCCCCTTTGACGGAGAGCTGGAGCTGCGCGTCCCCCCGGGCCGCCGGGTGCTCCTGCCGTTACGCGACCTTCGACAGACCCTGGCCACCCTGGAACGGACGCTCGCCGCGTTGGCCGAGACAAGCCTGTCGGATTGGCACGTCCTCGACTTGCGGGTGGAAGGGGAGGTGACCGTGCGGCGGTAGGGAACGCGCCCGGGAGGCCGGACTTGACAAGGGCGGATTGAGTGAGCCATTATGGGAAATATGGTCGTGAGAGGAACCGGACTCCGACACCCCGCCTAAGGCGGTGAGAGGGATGAGACGATGGTGGTGAGAGGGACAGGGGGGCTGATCGTAGGACTCGACATCGGGACTACCAAGGTCGTTGCCCTGGTCGGTGCCGTAGAGAACGGGACCATCGAGATCATCGGCATGGGGAAAGCCCCCTCCCACGGCCTGGAGAAGGGCGTGGTGGTGGATATCGGCGAGACGACCGAGTCCATCCGGCGGGCCGTGGAGGAGGCCGAGAACATGGCCGATGTCCGCATCGAGCGTGTCTTCGCGGGCATCGCCGGAAAGCACATCACCTCGATCAACAACTCCGGGACCGTCAGCATCTCCCGCGAGAACCGCGTGATCACCGTCGACGACGTGCGACGGGTGATCGAGACCGCTCAGGCCGTCCAACTCTCCCCCGATCAAGAGATTATCCACGTCATCCCGCGGCAGTACATCGTGGACGGCCAGGAGGGCATCACCGACCCTGTGGGTATGACGGGAACCCGCTTGGAGGTCGACGTCCACATCGTCGCAGGCTCCATGACGGCCGTGCACAACATCTACCGCTGCGTCACGAACCTGGGGATCGAGATCGAGCGCATCGTACTGCAGCCCTTGGCCTCCAGCTACGCCGTGCTGACGGAGGCCGAGAAGGACTTGGGCGTCGTCTTGATGGACATCGGCGGCGGCACCACCGATATCGCCATCTTCCGCCGAGGGGACATCTGGTTTTCCAAGAGTCTCCCCATTGCGGGGGAGCAGATCACGAGCGACCTCACCGTAGGGCTTCAAGTGGAGTACCACGAGGCGGAGCGCATCAAGCGCGAGGAGGGCCTCCCGCGCGTGGACGACATCGGTGGAGAGGAGCGCTTCGAGATCACCACGATCAGCGGGGAGAAGAAGAGCGTCAGCAAGCGCAAGCTCATGAAGATCATGGAGCCCCGCTTAGAGGAGCTCTTCGATCTGGCCATGGGCGAGATCGAGGACGCCGGGTATCGGGATCTGATCCCGGCGGGAATCGTGCTCACGGGGGGAACGGCTCTGCTCAAGGGCCTCCCGGAGTTCGTGGGAGATCGGTACAACATCGCGGTGCGAAGGGGGAGGACCCCGCAGCGAATTCACGGCCTGCGCGACATCGTCGAGAGCCCCATCTATGCCACCGCCATTGGCCTCTTGAAATACGCTCTCGAGTCCCGCGAGATCGACTTCCGCTACGAGCGGGTCACGGGCTGGGGCCCACGGACGCGTGGAGGCCTCGGCGGGGGCGGCTCCCACCTCGCCGGCGAGGATCGCTGGTGGACTGCCAACGGGAGGAAAGAGAATTCGATCATCGTCAAGGTGCTTCGTTGGCTGAACCGGGTCTTTCGAGGGACCGTGCGCTAGCCTAGAGAGTGAGGGGGGAAGGGACGATGGCCGTAGAGAGGATTCGGCGCAACGGGCTGGCGCGCATCCGCGTCATCGGGATCGGCGGCGGCGGGTGCAACGCCGTAAGCCGCATGATGCGGGCGAAGATCAAGGACGTCGAGTTCATCGCCGTGAACACCGACGCCCAAGTCCTCGAGATCATCGAAGCCCACCGCCACGTCCAGATCGGCCCGAAAATCACGGGGGGCTTGGGAGCGGGGGGCGACCCGGAGATCGGGCGCAAGGCCGCCGAGGAGTCCGAAGAGGAGATCCGCGACCTCTTGGAAGACGTCGACATGGTCTTCATCACCACGGGGATGGGCGGCGGCACCGGGACGGGGGCCTCGCCCGTGGTGGCCCGCCTGGCGCGGGAGGCCGACGTGCTCACCGTGGGGATCGTCACACGCCCCTTCTCGTTCGAGGGCCGCCAGCGGGCCGAGCGGGCCAAGAAGGGGATCGAGGAGCTGCGTCAGTACGTGGACACCCTCATTACCATCCCCAACGACCGCCTGCTGAAGATCGCGCCCACGGACCTGCCCCTGTTGCAGGCCTTCGAGCTGGCCGACGACATCCTCCGCCAGGGGGTTCAGGGGATCACCGACTTGATCACCACCCCCGGCTTGATCAACCGCGACTTCGCCGACGTGGAGGCTACGATGCGCGGGGCGGGAACGGCGATGATGGGCATCGGCGAGGGGGAAGGCGAGGGGCGCACCCGGGAGGCGGCCCGGATGGCCATCACCAGCCCCCTGCTGGAGGGCTCCATCGAGGGCGCCCAGCGGGTCATCTTGAACATCACGGGTGGACTGGACCTCACGTTGGAGGAGGTCACGGAGGCGGCGCAGATCATCCGCGAGGCCGTCTCGGAGTCCGCCGACATCTTCTTCGGGGCCACCGTCAAGGAGGGCTACGAGAAGCTGAAGATCACGCTCATTGCCACGGGCTTTAAGCCCGCCGAGGAGCACGAACTCGAGGAGTTCGACCTCGACGAGGGGTTAAAGCCCTTCTCCGTGGGAGCGCCGGGCAATCACAAGCCTCGGAAGAAGGAGCCGACGCTTCCGGAGTACCGTCGGCGGGATCGCGTGGGGGATTGGGACATCCCCACCTTCATCCGCCGCCGCGGCCAGGAGCGGGTGGACGAGGACTGAGCTCAGTCCATCCGAATGGGCATGCAGACGTAGAGAAACCCCTGATCTTCCTCGCCGCCCGCAGGTTCTAAGAGCCCCGCGCTCTCGGGGTCCTTCAGCCAAAAGACCACTTCCGGAGACTTCATCCGGCGGAGGGCGTCGATGAGGTACTCCCCCCGGAACGAGATCCGGATGGAGGCCGCAGGCTTCAGCAACGGCACAAGCTCTTCCGTCTGCCCCTTCTCCGCCGAGGAGGAACTGATTCGAAGGGTTCCGTCCTGCACCTCGAAGATCACCGCGCCCGACTCCGGAGCGGTGGTGATCTCGGCCCGCTGCAGAGCGCTTAGGAAGGCCTCGCGGCTCAAGTGGAGCCCGATGGGGTTCTCCCGGGGGATCACCCGCTCCACGTCGGGGTACTCCTCCTGGATGAGCCGGGCGATGTAGATCACCTGCGGGGTCTGGAAGAAGAGGTGCCCGGCGTTCGTAAGGAGCGTGACCGCCTCGTCCGTAAGCCCCCCCAGCACGCTGTGGAGGTCCTTCAAAGCGTCGGCATCGACGAGAAATTCCCCCTCGGGGGCCTCGGACTCCAGGGTTTCCTCTTTCAAGGCCAAGCGATACCCGTTGGTGGCCACCCAGCGGGCCCGCTCGCCCCGGAGGGTGAGGTTCACGCCCGTGAGGTTCAAGCGGGAGGTCTCCTTGGCGCTCATGGCCGCAAACGTCGTGAGCTCCAAGGCCCGCATCAGCCGCTCCCTCCGGATGAGGGCGACGGTCTGCTCCGGCACCTCAGGAAGCTCGGGATAATCCTCTAAGGACAACAACAGCAGCTCAAAGGTGGCCTCCCCGGCGTGGATCGTGATCTTGTCGCCGCCCTCGGCCAGCCGGATGTGGACGGATTCGTCGGGGAGCATCCCCGTAATCTTCGCGAGGAGCTGGCCGCTCAGCACCGCGGCCCCATCTCCCCCCTTGTTTTCGATGGGAACGGTGACGTGGATCGCCCGCTCCAGGTCCGTGGCCGTCAAGCGCAGCCGATCCCCTTGGACTTCGAGCTTCATCCCCGCCAGGATGGGCATCGCGCTCCCGGAGCCGAGCGCCCGCCCGGCGGTCTTCACCCCAAAGGTGAGCGCCGATTTCGTGCAGATAAAGTCCACCTTGGCCTCCCTTCTTCGCCTGCTCCCAGTTTACTCGTTCTCGCGCTTCAAGACCCTCTCCACCACCCCGCGGATCTCTCGGAAGATGGCCTCCGGGGATCGGGTGCCGTCGATGCGCACCATCTCCGGACGGCGCCTCCGCAGCTCATGGTAGCCCCGCTCCACCCGCCGCAGGAACCGCAGGCCCTCGTCCTCGATGCGGTCGGGTCGACGGCCCTTTCGTAAGCGGGCCAGGCCCTCCTCCGCCGGGACGTCTAAGAATAATACCACATCCGGGCGCACCCCTTCCGTCGCCGCCTCGTTTACGCGCTCGATGAGCTCCAAGGGGAGCCCGCGCCCGTAGCCTTGATAGGCCACGGTGGAGTAATCGTACCGCTGGCAGACCACGATCTCCCCCCGCTCCAAGGCGGGACGGATCACCCGGCGCACCAATTGGTTGCGCGAGGCCTCATAGAGAAAGAGCTCCGCCAAGGGGGTAAGGTCCTTCCGCAGCAACAGCTCTCGGATGGCCTCCCCCTCCGGGGTGCCGCCCGGCTCCTCTACGGCTTGTACCTCGTAGCGTTGCCCCCGCAGATGGGCCACAAGGCGCTCGGCTTGGGTGCTCTTGCCGCTGCCGTCGAGGCCCTCCAGCACGACGAAGACCCCTCTAGGCGACATTCCGTTTCCCCTCCCCTCCCGACCCGGGACCCGGGCGCAGGAGGTGCCAAAGCAGGAGGACCGTTCCCAACACGATCGACGCGTCGGCGAGGTTGAACATGGGCCAGCGCAGCGTGGGCGAGAGCCCAAGGTCGAGGAAGTCGACGACGGCTCCGTACCGGAAGCGGTCGATCCCGTTCCCCAAGGCCCCCCCGGCGACCGTGGCCAGCCCGAAGAGGAGTCGGGAGGTGCCCGGCTCCCGAGGCCGACGGCTTAGCCGAAAGATGGCCCCCACCAGCCCCAAGAAGACGATCCCGGTGAGCCAGAGGAGCGCGTCCCCGTAATCGGGCAACACCCCGAAGGCCGCGCCGGGATTGCGGACCAGGGTAAGCCGCACCCAATCGCCCCATATCGAGAGGGAACCCTTAAGATGGGTGAGGGCAGCCCACTTGCTGAGCTGATCGGCTACGGCGATCAGACCGAGCCAGCTCAAGGGGATCAGGACAGAAGCTCTCGCCATGGCTTGCCCCGTGTATACCGAAACGACAAGGAAAATGCAATCGCGAATTTCCCCTGGGTAGGGAGCACAGGACGTTTGTCCTGCTCTCCTCGGCTGAGTATAAAGGGGTGAAGTGGAGGTACTGATGTACGACGGCTGTCGAGAGATCGAGGAGAGGGTGAATCGCGAGCGATGTTCGAACGCATATTGATCTCGGTGCTCATTCCGGCGCTTCTGATGCTGACGTTTCCGCAGACGGAGGGGTCATGGAGGCCGGCTGTGGGGCGGAACGACGATCCCTACTGGGGGCTGTGGGGCCAAGCCGTCCTGTTGGGCACGCAGACGGCGGAGAACGAGCTGTTCGTCTTCACGCGCACGGCTCCCGACGAGGTGGCCCCCGGCGATACGTTTACGGTAACGGACGAGATCCGGGCCAAGGTCGATCTGGAGCTGGCGGCGATCGCTGCGGAGGTTCCCCCGGAGTTCACGCTGGTGGAGGGGAACCCCATCGCCTTCGCGCAGGGAGGGCTCTCTGCGGGGGAGACCTTTAGCAATAGCTATACGCTGCGGGCTCCCGATCGAGAGGGGACGTTCACGCTCCCCGCCGGCGCGCGGGGGAAGCCCTCGGGGGCCAACAGCCAGAGCATCAATGTAGATCTCAACGTTACGATTTCAGAAGAGGCTCCGCCTCCTCCGCCTCCGCCTCCGCCACCACCGCCTCCCCAAGAGAATGAGAAGCCCATTGCTATCTTTGACTTCACCCCCGAGGTGCCTAAGGCGGGAGAGGAAATTACCTTTCGAGCCACCGATTCGCTGGACATCGACGGCACAATTACCGATTATCGCTGGAACTTTGGGGACGGAACGGTCCTATCCGGCCCCGATAAAGCCATCGTTACTCACACGTATGAGGAGCCCGGAACCTACAATGTCACCCTCATCGTGGTGGACGACGACGGAGCCTCCTCCGACCCGTTTACGCTCCCCGTCCTGGTGGAAGCTCCTCCTAAGCCGGAGATCTTCGGCATCCCCCTGGAGATCGCGATCGCCGTCGGAGCGGTCGTGGGAGCCGTGGTGCTCTTCTTCGCGATCCGCACGCTCTTCTTCCGCGGGCCGTCGGAAGAGGTTGGAGGGGGGGAGCCCACCCCCGCCGCGCCCGCTCCCCAAGGCCTCGAAGCCGCCCTCGACCCCCAGATCCAAGCGTTTGTGGCCGAGACGGACCTCCCCGTCCGGGGCGTTTCATCCGTGCGCGTGGTGGAGAAGGTGGACGAGCTCTCCCGCGCCTCCTGGGTGCGTCGACTCACCGCGCAGTCCCTGATCGTCGTCTCGTACGACGAGAAGACGATCGCCTTCCAGCGCTTCGAGGAGCTGAGCGAGGTCGAGCAGAGGAAACTCGACCTCAGTCCCTTAGGAGAAGACTCGCTCTTGGCGTACGTCTCGAAGCGTGTCTCGCCCGGGGATCGCATCGTCCGGATCACCTGGGATATGAGCTCTGGGGAGACGTTCGAGAGCCTTGCGGTCGTAGACCTGCAGGGCCAGATCCGCTTCGACACCTTCATGAGCCTCGCGCAAGTCCGCATGGGCGCGAGCGCGGAGTGACCCGATCCGCCCCCAACCCGGGGCGAAATGGGGCCGGAGGCCACTAAGCCCTAGACGGGCGGAAGGGCCTTTGGTATCATTACCCCACCCCGGAGGGATGTCCGAACGGTAAGGAGCCGGTCTCGAAAACCGGTACGGCCTTTACGGCCTTCGGGGTTCGAATCCCCGTCCCTCCGCCACCTCCCGAGAAGGAAGAAGGGGCAGCTTCACGCTGCCCC
>Ga0256839_1001637_pt1 | contig 26716 bp, 28 predicted proteins | sample 354166metaG_FD_185968 | JGI IMG/M metagenome (GOLD analysis project Ga0256839, IMG submission 185968) | Hydrothermal vent microbial communities from Mid Atlantic Ridge, Atlantic Ocean - 354-166 | ecosystem: Environmental > Aquatic > Marine > Hydrothermal vents | place: Atlantic Ocean: Mid... | reverse complement strand
GGGCATCGAGCGCCGACATGAAGGCATCGAAATCCGCTTCGTTGAGATTGAAAAGCCGCTGATCAAGCAGAATATTTTCGGCTTCGCGACAGGCGGTTTCCAGCATGAAATCTGAACGGTTTTTGCCTAAAAGGGAGGCAGCCCTGTCAATCAGGCTGCGTTGGGAATCCAATGCTCGCAAATTGATGGGAGCCGTGCGGGTTGCTGACCGTGTCATTTTGGTGCCTCCAGAAATTTGATGATATGTATTATATTGTATATCGGATGGATACACAACGTCTTCAGGGGTGAGGGTCGGGAGTGTTGTGAATCAGGGGCGCTGTACTGAATAAATCAGAGTGCAGATTCCATGCAGAAAGCTGTCTAAATCTAAAAAAAGTGTAACCTAAAGTGTAGCTTGCATAGATAAGTTACAAAAAAACCTTAATAATCAATGTTGCTACACCTGTGCATCATGGGCGGATGGGAGGCCTTGCTTGCCTGTTTCACGATCGATCGGCGAGGAAGGGGTTGCCGGGCTATTCTATGGGCGTGTCCGGGTCGTTGCCCCACTCGGACCAGGAGCCCGGGTAGCCCTTGACGCGCGGGTAGCCCAGGGATTTCAGCACGATGTACGTATGGGACGAGCGTTGATGGGTCTGGCAGTGGACGATGATTTCTTTGTCGGGGGGCGCGCCCGCCGTCGTGTAGAGTTCGCGCAGGACCTCGGCCGGCTTGAATTTCATGTTGTTCTGGCGGTCGATGGCCTGGGTCCATTCCACATTGATGGCGCCGGGGATATGCCCCGCGCGGTAGGCGCGTTTGTCGGCGCCCGCGTATTCCGCCGGTGTGCGCGTGTCGAGAATGACCACGCCAGGGTCGTTCATGTGGCTCAGGATGTAGCTTTTGTCGGCGCGGTGCTCGTCACGATAGTGAACGGGGTATTCCGCTGGTGTGGCCGTGACCGGCTGATCGTCTACAGGATGGCCTTCCTTGACCCAGGCGCCGAGGCCGCCGTTGAGGAGTGAGAAATGGCGGTGGCCTGCCACATCCAGGGTCCACAGGAAACGGCAGGCCTTGTTGCTGGTCTCGTTGTCATAGGCGACCACGTGGGTTTCCGGCGAGATGCCCAGTCCGGACAGGAGCCTGGACAGCTCGCCCTCATCGGGCAACAGCCCCATCACGGGTGGATTGCTCCGCAGGAGCCGGGGGAATTCCAGCCACACCGCGCCGGGTATGTGCTGTTGGGCGTAGAAGGGAGCGTCGGAAAGGTCGACGATGATCAGCTCCGGGGTGTCCAGGCGATCCGCCAGTTCACCCGGTTCGACGAGAAGGGGTAGTTTTGTTTCGGGCACAGTGGTTCAGGTCCATCGGTTTTCGTGAACCGATTAGAATTACCCGATTGGGGGAAAAAAGCAATAACTTATTTTGTTGCCGGGTTAATATCCATGGCGCGCCGGAAGTGACCGGGGGGTGCCTGTGCGCGTCAGCTTGTTGCCCTCTCCCGCGTTTTCACCGGCTGCCGTGATGGACAGGACCCTGAGGCAGTCGGGCGGGCAGGGGCGGCTCATGGAGAGGGAGAGTTCCACCAGGTTCTCCAGGGACTCCTGCATCATAAATTCCCGGTATCTGGCGTGGGAGAAAAGGTCGATATGATTTTGTGATGATTTTGCCATGATTTGCGTCCTTGCTGCGCTTATCGGCAGCGGGACGCAAATCCTGAATCAGTACTTCAGTCCAGGCCGGGTGTCAGAAAGGGGTGGATCGCCTGTTGAATCGCCTGCTGGATGCGGTGATTTCCGCATACCACGTTACCCTTTCTTATGTAATCCGCGCCACCATTGAAATCGGTGATAACGCCGCCTGCTTCCTTGATGAGCAGTGCGCCGGCAGAGAGATCCCACGGTTTCAGGCCGATTTCCCAGAAGCCGTCCAGTCTGCCGCAGGCCACATAGGCCAGGTCCAGCGCGGCCGATCCCGCACGGCGGATGCCCGCTGTCTGCAGCATGAGGCTCTTGAACATCTGCAGGTAGTTGTCCACATACCGATGTTCCTTGAAAGGAAAGCCGGTACCCAGCAGGGCGCCTTCCAGTTGCTTCGCCTTGCTGACGCGCATGCGTTTGTCGTTGAAAAAGGCGCCGCTGCCCCGCGAGGCCGTAAACAATTCATTGGCGAGGGGATCGTAGACCACCGCCTGTTCCAGCACGCCCTTGTGGACCAGGGCGATGGACACGGCGAATTGCGGGAAGCCATGGAGAAAGTTGGTGGTGCCGTCCAGGGGATCGATGATCCAGGTATAATCCGGGTCAAGAGTCCCGTCTTCCTTGCCGGGCCCGCTTTCCTCTGCGAGGATGCCGTGTTGGGGATAGGCCTTGCGTATGATGCGGATGATCTCTGTTTCCGCCTGGCGGTCGACCTCGCTGACATAGTCGTTGCGGCCCTTGCTGGTAATGGTGAGGCCGTCCACCCGGTCCATGTACTTGATTATGACACAGCCCGCGGCGCGGGAAGCCTTGATGGCGATGTTGAGAAGTGGATGCATGGCGAATTGGCAAAAAAGATACAAGGTACTCGCTTAAAGTTGTCAGATGCAAGTATAAATTCTGATATTCTGGTGGATACAATATATATGCCGGGTTAATAATATTGAAGGAGCGCATGCTTTCCCAAATTCGCATCATTCTGGTCAATACCACTCATCCCGGGAATATCGGCGCCGTGGCGCGCGCCATGAAAACCATGGGCCTGTCGCAGTTGTACCTGGTCAATCCGCGGCAGTTTCCCAGTGCGGATGCCACGGCGCGGGCCTCGGGGGCGGATGATCTGTTGGCCCATGCCGTGGTGTCGGCTTCCCTGGACGAGGCTCTGGGCGGATGCCGTCTGGTTGTCGGCACCAGCAACCGTGAACGGGCTCTTGGCCTGCCACGCATGGACGCGCGGGATTGTGCCCGGCGCGTCCGGGACGAAGTGGGTGATGGCATCGTGGGCATTCTGTTTGGAGCCGAACATTCAGGCTTGAGCAACCGTGAGCTTGACCGCTGCCATTATCAGCTCATTATTCCCACCAATCCTGATTTTCCTTCGCTGAATATTGCGGCAGCCGTACAGGTGGTGGCCTACGAGCTGCGCATGGCCGCCAAGAAAGAGGGCCAAGGCCAGGTCAGGGGGCGGGGGGCTGTGGTCACGGCAGATGAGATGGAACGCTTTTACAGTCACCTGGAGGAAGTGCTGGTGGAGATAGAGTTCCTGGATCCCGCCGCGCCGCGCCAGCTCATGCGCCGCTTGCGCCGCCTATATAACCGCCTGCACCCGGACGACAATGAGATGAATATCCTGCGGGGCATTCTGACCGCCATGCAGCGCCAGTTGGCGCGGCGGCGCATCCATTCCGAACCCACGGATTACAGGTAATATATATTAACCCGGCACGCAATGGCTGAATACGATCTATATGGTGCCGGGTTAATAAAATGCTTCATTTTAATTTGACAGGATAATCCATGTTCCAGCGAATTCGAGAAGATATCGCCTGCGTTTTTGATCGCGACCCCGCGGCGCGTAATACCTTTGAGGTCCTGACAACTTATCCAGGTATTCATGCCTTGTTGCTGCATCGCCTCAGCCACAAGCTGTGGGGGGTTGGTTTGAAGTGGATTGCGCGGATGATTTCCACGGTGTCGAGGCTATTGACGGGTATAGAGATACATCCGGGGGCCAGCATCGGGCGGCGTTTCTTCATCGACCATGGCATGGGGGTGGTGATCGGCGAGACTGCCGAGATCGGTGATGACTGCACACTCTATCATGGCGTCACACTCGGCGGCACCAGCTGGGAGAAGGGCAAGCGGCATCCCACCCTGAAAAACAATGTCATCATCGGGGCCGGCGCCAAGGTGTTGGGTCCTATCACTGTGGGTGAGGGGGGGCGTATCGGTTCCAATGCGGTGGTCGTGAAGGACGTCCCTGCCGGAGGCACGGTGGTGGGGGTGCCCGGCCACGTGGTGCAGGCCTCGCGCTCCGAGAAGGAACAACAGCGCAAGGCATTCGCAAAAAAGATCGGCTTCGATGCCTATGGTTCGTCCAGCGACATGCCGGATCCCGTCGCGCACGCCGTCAACTGCCTCCTCGACCATATCCATGCAATGGACGTGAAAATAGAAAAAATGGGGCATGAATTCAAAAGGATGGGGTCTGATATTGATGTTGATCCTCTTCCTGAGCTGGATATTTATGAAGTCGATTCTGTTGATAACATTGTAAAAAAAGAGGAAAATACTGGGGTAATTGGATCACGGGACCGGGAAAATACTTGACTAAAACAATCAGGTATGTAACATAGGCCCATATAGTGACGCGTTCACAACGATTTTCTTTCAAATATCTACTAAAGGGCATTAACTACCATGAAACTGACAACCAAAGGGCGTTATGCGGTCACCGCCATGCTGGATCTGGCTCTGCACGCACAGGAGGGGCCGGTGCCCCTGGCGGATATTTCCCAGCGGCAGGGCATTTCACTGTCGTACCTCGAGCAGTTGTTTGCCAAATTGCGCAGGCAGGGGCTGGTGGACAGCGCGCGTGGCCCTGGTGGCGGTTATCGTTTGAGCCGCGCATCGAAGGAGATTGCCATTGCTGAAGTGATCAACGCCATCAATGAGAACATCGACATCAGGCGCTGCGGCGGACTGGGCAACTGCCAGGACGACGAGCCTTGCCTGACCCACGAGCTGTGGTCTGATCTGAGTCAGCAGATTCAGGACTTTCTCAACGGCATCAGCCTGGGGGACCTCGTCGAGCGTCGCGAAGTGCGTGAAGTGAGCGCGCGTCAGGACAGCCGCCAAAAAGGGCACGGTTTCGTACCGATCATGACCGCCGAGCCTGTCAACCAGTAAGTTTTCGGAGGTTGGCCTGCCGGTCAAGCGATCAAGGGCATGACTGTCTATCTGGATCACAATGCGAGCACACCCGTGGCTGACGAGGTGCTGGAGGCCATGCTGCCCTATCTGGTTGAGCGGTTCGGGAACCCCTCCAGCCGCCATGGCTGGGGCAGGGAGGCTCGCGCAGCCGTGGAACATGCGCGGGAGCAGGTTGCTGCCTTGCTCAATGTGCAAGCGTCCCAGGTGGTCTTCACCAGCGGCGCCACAGAGGCGAACAATCTCGCCATCAAGGGTTGGTGTGGCGCGGATGAGGCGGGCTGTCTCGCAGTGGGCGCCACCGAGCACCCCTCCGTACTGGCGCCCGCCCTGGCCCGGCGCCGGCTTGGAAGCGAGGTGGAGATCCTGCCCGTCGATTCACAGGGAAAGATGGATTTGTCAGCCTTGGAGAGTAGTCTCGCGCGCGGGGTGAGGATGGTGTCGGTGATGCTGGCCAACAACGAAACCGGCGTGATTCAGGATATCCACGCCATCAGTGACCGCGCACGGGAATATGGCGCATGCGTTCATAGCGACGCGGCTCAGGCCGTGGGCAAGATCGAGGTGGATTTCGCCGCCAGCGGAGTGGATATGATGAGCCTTTCGGCCCACAAATTCTTCGGGCCCAAGGGCGCCGGCGCCCTGGTCGTGGACAAGTCCGTGGACCTGGATCCCTTGCTGCACGGCGGCGGGCAGGAGCGCGGCATGCGCGCCGGCACGGAAAACGTGGCGGCCGTGGTGGGCTTCGGCGCCGCGGCGGAATTGGCCTTGCGGCGGATAAGGGCCACGCAGGCGCGGATACAGGCCCTGCGGGATTATCTCGAAGCGCGCCTGCATCAGCTTGAGGGCGTCGTGGTGTTCGCCGCTGAAGCGCCGCGCCTGCCCAACACGGTCTGCATGGCATTGCCGGGGCTGGATGGTGAAACCGCGGTGATGCTGCTCGATGAAGCAGGGATTGCCGTATCGAGTGGATCCAGTTGCTCCAGTGGCGACACCGAGCCCAGCCACGTCCTCATGGCCATGGGCGTGGAGGCGGAGGAGGCGCGTTGCGCCATGCGCGTCAGCCTGGGGCCGGGCAACTCCCAGGCGGACGTCGATGCCCTGATCTGCGCCCTGGAGCGGCAACTGTACCACCCGGCCTCCCCGCCGGGGACCCGTCTCTCGGCAATGATGTGATTTTCTAACGATACAAAGTGAGTCCTTAATGAGTGATTTAAAGTACCCGATCTATCTCGACTATGCCGCCACCACGCCGGTGGATCCGCGCGTCGCGGAGAAAATGATGGCGTGTCTGACGATGGAGGGGAATTTCGGCAATCCGGCGTCCCGCTCCCATACCTTCGGGTGGAATGCCGAGGCGGCCATCGAAGAGGCCCGCAAACAAGTGGCCGGTCTGGTCAATGCCGATCCCCGGGAAATCATCTGGACTTCGGGGGCGACGGAGTCTGACAACCTGGCCATCAAGGGGGTGGCGCATTTCTACCAGAAGAAAGGCAGGCACATCGTCACTTCCAAGACAGAACACAAGGCCGTGCTGGACAGTTGCCGCCAGCTGGAGCGCGAAGGTTTCGAGGTGACCTATCTCACTCCCGGGGACAATGGCTTGCTCGATTTGGACACGCTCAGGGCGGCGCTGCGCGAGGACACCATTCTCGTCTCCATCATGCATGTGAATAATGAGGTCGGTGTGATTCAGGATATCGCCGCCATCGGAGAGATCACCCGTGAACGCGGCGTGCTGTTTCATTGCGACGCTGCGCAGAGCGCCGGCAAGGTGCCCATCGACCTGGCTGAGATGAAGGTGGATCTGATGTCCTTCTCCGCCCACAAGATCTATGGCCCCAAGGGTGTCGGCGCCCTCTATGTGCGCCGCAAACCGCGTGTGCGCATCGAGGCGCAGATGCACGGCGGCGGCCACGAGCGCGGCATGCGCTCCGGCACCCTGGCGACCCATCAGATCGTGGGGATGGGGGAGGCGTTCCGCATCGCCAAAGAGGAGATGGCCGAAGAGAATGCCCGGCTTTTGCAACTGCGCAACCGTTTGTTGAACGGTTTGAAGGATATCGAGGAAGTCTATATCAATGGTGACCTGGAGCACCGTATTCCTGGCAATCTCAACATCAGTTTCAATTTCGTCGAGGGCGAGTCCCTCATCATGGCGCTCAAGGACATGGCGGTTTCATCGGGTTCCGCGTGTACCTCCGCGAGCCTGGAGCCTTCCTATGTCCTGCGCGCCCTGGGGCGTGAAGACGAACTGGCGCACAGTTCCATCCGTTTCTCCCTGGGCCGGTTCACCACCGCCGAGGATGTCGACTTTGTCGTCGAGACAGTACGCAAAAAGGTAGGCAAGCTGCGCGAGCTTTCACCCCTGTGGGAGATGTACAAGGAAGGTATCGACATCTCCAAGGTGGAGTGGGCGGCGCACTGAAGGTGAGTAGAGAATCAATCGAGGTATTTCAAGGAGTACAGAGTTATGGCATATAGTGCAAAGGTACTGGATCACTATGAGAATCCACGCAATGTCGGTTCCTTCAATAAGGAGGATCACTCGGTCGGGACAGGGATGGTAGGCGCCCCGGCCTGTGGCGACGTCATGAAGCTGCAGATCAAGGTGAATGAAGAGGGTGTGATCGAGGATGCGAAATTCAAGACCTATGGCTGCGGTTCCGCCATCGCCTCCAGCTCCTTGCTGACCGAGTGGGTCAAGGGCAAGACGTTGGAGGAAGCCACGCAAATCAAGAACAGCGATATCGCCGAGGAACTGGCGCTGCCACCTGTCAAGATACACTGTTCCGTGCTGGCGGAAGACGCCATCAAGGCGGCCATCGCGGATTACCAAAAGAAATCCGGGGCCTGAAAACGATTAACTGGGCAGTGACTGAACCATGGGAATTACATTGACGGAAGCGGCGGCCGAGCATGTGCGGGGTTTCCTGAAGAAACGGGGCCGCGGGGGTGGCATACGCCTGGGCGTCAAGACTTCCGGTTGCTCAGGTCTGGCATATGTGCTGGAGGTTTTCGATGAGCCTGAGCCGGAGGATGTCGTTTTCGAGGATCGCGACGTAAAAGTGGTGGTCGACCCCAAGAGCCTGATCTATCTGGATGGCACGGAGCTGGATTTTACCCGCGAAGGGCTCAATGAGGGGTTCAAGTTCAACAATCCCAATGTCAAGGATGCCTGCGGCTGCGGTGAGAGTTTCAATGTCTGAGATGGCTCGCGTTTTGCCGTCAGCCACACTAAACAGCATGGATGTATGCAGTCACCCCTGACCAAGGATTTTTTCTCCCTGTTTGGCCTGCCCGTCGCCTTTCACCTTGCCGATGAAGAGTTGACCGCGCGTTATCGGGAGATGCAGTCGGCCGTTCATCCAGACCGTTATGCCAACGCAGCGTTACAGGAACAGCGCATGTCCATACAGGTGGCGGCGCATATCAACGAGGCATACCAGACACTGAAGAACCCCTTGTCGCGTATCCGCTACATATTGGAGTTGAAGGGTGTCGACCTGCAGGACCGGGAGGCCGCGCCGGACCCTGATTTTCTCATGCGCCAGATCGAATGGCGTGAAACCATGGAGGAAATCCAGGCTGCAGGCGGACCTGGGAGCCGCCTGGCGGACCTGGTGAAAGAGATCACGGCGTATATCGCCGAGTTGCAGGAGAAGATTGCCGGCGAACTGGAAGACGAGACGCTGCTTTCCGCGGCGCTTAGGCACTATAATGAGCTGCAATATTTCTATCGCCTGCTGGAAGAGGCGCGCGATATCGGGGATATGGTCGATTAGACGGATTCATCTTGAATTTTACCTGGATAGTTAAATGTCATTAATGCAAATCAGTGAGCCGGGCGAGGCGCCCCGCACCGCGGAACACCGTCGCGCCGCCGGTATCGATCTGGGTACGACCAATTCCCTGGTTGCTTCGGTGATCGATGAGCAGGCCGTGACCCTGGGGGACGGGCAGGGAGGGCAACTGTTGCCGTCCGTGGTGCGCTATCTGGCCAGTGGCAGTCCACGTGTGGGATTGACGGACCAGCAGTTCATTCATGACGACCCCCTCAACACGATCAGTTCGGTAAAGCGCTTCATGGGCCGTGGCGTGGAGGATATCCGGAAACTGGCCGACCAGTTTCCCTACGAGTTCGTCCGCGCCGAACGCGGCATGCCGCGCATCAGGACGGTGGCGGGTGATTTCAGCCCTGTCGAGGTTTCCGCGGAGATCCTCAAGGCTTTGAAAACCCGGGCCGAGCAGGCCCTGGGCGGCGAACTCGAGGGCGTTGTGATTACGGTGCCTGCCTATTTCGACGATGCGCAGCGTCAGGCGACCAAGGATGCGGCGCAACTGGCGGGGCTGAAGGTGTTGCGCCTCCTCAATGAACCCACCGCCGCGGCCATTGCCTATGGCCTCGATCAGGGGGCCGAGGGCATACATGCCATCTATGACTTGGGTGGCGGCACTTTCGATATCTCCATTCTGCGCTTCAGCAAGGGTGTCTTCGAGGTATTGGCCACGGCGGGTGATTCAGCCCTGGGTGGCGACGATATCGACAGAGTGATCGCTGAATGGCTGCTGGATCAGGCGGGCATCGGCGCCGATGCCGATCAGGGCTGCCTGCAGGAAATCATGTACCATGCCAGAAAAGCCAAGGAAGCCTTGACGGCGCAGGACAGTTTCGCGTTTTCCATCGAGCGCCCCGACGGCGCCTTATGGCAGGGGCGGCTCGAGCGGGTGGTTTTCGAAGACCTGATCAGGCCGGTCATCAAGCGGACCCTGGCTCCCTGCAAGCGCGTATTGCGTGATGCGAACATTGATGTGCGCGATATCTGCGAAGTGGTCATGGTGGGAGGGTCCACGCGCATACCCTGTGTGCGGGATATGGTAGGGGCATTCTTCCACTGCCAGCCCCATGTGGATATCGACCCCGACAAGGTGGTGGCCATCGGCGCCGCCATCCAGGCCGATATTCTGGTGGGCAACAAGCCGGGCGACGACATGCTGCTGCTGGACGTGATTCCTCTTTCCCTGGGTATCGAGACCATGGGTGGCCTGGTGGAAAAGCTGATTCCCCGCAATACCACCATTCCCGTCACCAGGGCGCAGAAATTCACCACCTTCAAGGATGGCCAGACAGCCATGGTTATCCATGTGGTGCAGGGGGAGCGCGAGCTGGTCAGTGACAACCGTTCCCTGGCGCGTTTCGAACTGCAGGGTATCCCTCCCATGGTGGCCGGCGCCGCACATATCCAGGTGACATTCCAGGTTGACGCGGATGGCCTGCTGAGTGTCTCGGCAAGGGAGCTGAGCACGGGCGTGGAGACGGGTATCGTGGTGAAACCCTCCTATGGCCTGAGTGAGGAAGAGATAGAACACATGCTGCGTGATTCCCTCACCCATGCCAGCGACGATGTCAGCATCCGCCGTCTGCGCGAATACCAGGTGGAAGCGGAGCGCGCCATCAATGTGATCCAGGTGGCCCTGGCGGAAAACGGCGAACGGCTTCTGTCAAGAGAGGAGCGCGCGCGCATCGACATGGCCCTGGCGGCCTTGCAGGCGGTGCAAGACGGTGATGACTATCTCGCCATCAAGCAGGCCATGACGAACCTGGACCGGGCGACGGCGGAATTTGCCGAGCGGCGCATGAACGCCAGTATTCACGACGCCCTTACCGGGCACAAGGTCAACGAGTTCTCGGGATGAGGCCATGCCAAAACTGATTTTTCTTCCCCACGAGGAACTCTGTCCCGAGGGTGACGCTTTCGAAGTGGAACCGGGCATCAGTATCTGCGACGCCGCGTTGCGGCATGGCATCGAAATCGAACATGCCTGTGAGAAATCATGCGCCTGTACCACCTGCCACGTCTACGTGCGCGAGGGTGGCGAGTCCCTGCCGCCCAGCGACGATGATGAAGACGACATGCTGGACAAGGCCTGGGGGCTGGATCCAGACTCCCGCCTGAGTTGCCAGGCCATCGTGGGGGGAAAGGACTTGGTCATAGAGATTCCAAAATACACCATCAACCTGGTTTCGGAGAAGAATTGACATGGGACTGAAATGGACGGATTCCCTGGATATTGCCATTGAACTCGATGAGGCGCACCCCGATGTGGATCCCCTCACGGTCAATTTCGTCGAACTGGCCCAGTGGGTTCGCGAACTGCCTGAATTCAATGATGATCCGGGCCATTGCGGGGAAAAGGTCCTGGAGGCCATACAGATGGCGTGGATAGAGGAAAAGAGTTGAATAATCACGGTTTTATCCAATCTTTCTGAAGTGTCCGGCGTTGCCAGCCGCTCCCTAAAACGTTACAATGCATGCCGATTTCACGCCCGCTGCCGCGGGTTTCTTATATTTATACGGAGCAATTTAATGGCAATCGAACGTACCTTATCCATCATCAAGCCGGATGCCGTGGCGAAAAACGTCGTCGGCAAGATCTACACCCTGTTTGAAGACGCCGGGCTGAAGATCATCGCCGCCAGAATGGCCCACCTGACCAAGGAGCAGGCGGAAGGATTCTACGCTGTTCACAAGGAACGGCCGTTCTATAATGACTTGGTGGCCTTCATGACTTCCGGGCCCGTCATGATCCAGGTGCTGGAGGGTGAGGACGCCATTGCCAGGAACCGTGAACTGATGGGCGCCACCAATCCCGCCGATGCGGCGCCGGGGACCATCCGCGCGCTGTTCGCCAGCAATGTGGAGGAAAATGCCGTGCATGGTTCGGACGCGCCCGAAACCGCCAAGACGGAAATCGCATTTTTCTTTTCCGAGCGGGAGATCTGCCCCAGAACAAGGTAGTGAATGATTGACCAAGACCGACCTGCTTAATCTGGATCGCGGCGCGATGGAGGCCTTCTTCACCCGGCAGGGTGAGAAGGCCTTTCGTGCCTCTCAACTGCTCAAATGGATTCATCAACTGGGCGTCACCGACTATGACGCCATGACCAATCTGGGCAAGGGTCTGCGCGCTCACCTGTCGGAACACACCTGTATCGGACTGCCGCGGATCATGCATGCCCAGCATTCCAATGACGGCACGCGCAAGTGGCTGCTGCGCCTGCCCGATGGCAATAGTGTGGAAACGGTCTTCATCCCTGAGGCGGAGCGGGGAACGCTGTGTATTTCCTCCCAGGTGGGCTGTTCCCTCAACTGCAGTTTCTGCTCCACCGCGCGGCAGGGATACAACCGCAATCTCAGCGCCGGTGAAATCATCTCTCAGTTGTGGATCGCCAACCGCGAGATGTCGGCCTTCGGTCAGGAGCAGCGCGTGGTGACCAATGTGGTGCTGATGGGCATGGGGGAGCCATTGCTGAACTTCGACAATGTGGTGCGCGCCCTGCGTCTCATGATGGAGGACCACGCCTATGGCCTGTCCAAGCGGCGCATTACCCTCAGCACGGCGGGTTTGGTGCCGGGTATCGACCGGCTGCGCGAGGAGTGCGATGTCAGCCTGGCCGTTTCACTGCACGCGCCCGATGACGAACTGCGCGACCGCCTGGTGCCCCTTAACAAGAAATACCCCATTCGTGAGTTGATGGCGGCCTGCAAGCGCTATGTGGCCGGCCAACCACGGCGCAGGATCACCTTCGAGTATGTCATGCTGGCGGGCGTCAACGACAGTCCGCGTCATGCCTATCAACTGCTGAGACTGCTGGAGCGCGTGCCCTCAAAGGTGAACCTGATCCCTTTCAATGGCTTTGCCGGGGCCCCCTATGAAACCAGCAATACATCCGCCATCGATGTATTCCGTGACATCCTCATTGCCGGCGGTATCATGACCGTAACGCGCAAGACCCGCGGAGATGATATCGATGCCGCCTGCGGGCAACTGGTGGGCAGGTTCCGGGACCGCACCCGGCGCAGCATCCGCATGCAGGAAATGGTGCGGGATCCGCGGCCATGAAGGCGGGATGGGCGCTTGCGCTGACCCTGTTGTGCCTCGTCCTCGTGGGCTGCAGTTCCCAACAAACCCGGTCCAGCGACAATACGCCGCGCACCTCCGCCGAGATCAATGCCGAACTGGGCATGCGCTACATGCAGCAGGGAAATCTGGATGTGGCCCTGAAGAAACTCAAGCGCGCCCTGGAGCAGGACCCTGATCTGGCCATGGCCCATCACTATATGGCCCTGCTCTATGAGCGCTATGATTCCGCCGAGGAGGCCGAGCGGCATTTCAGGAAGGCCCTGTCCCTCGCCTCTGAAGATCCATCATTGAAGAACAATTACGGCGTGTTTCTGTGCGGGCGGCAACGCTACCGGGAGGCGGTCGATATTTTTCTGGAGGTGGCCAAGTCTCCCTATTACAGCCGCCCCGAGGAAGCCTACGAGAATGCCGGCCTGTGCGCCATGCGCATACCTGATATGCCCAATGCCGAGGCCTATCTGCGCCTGGCCCTCAAGTTCGACCCCCTGCGCCCGGTCTCCCTGTTCCAGATGGCCAGGCTGAGCTACGAGCAGGGGCGTTACTTCCCCGCGCGCGGCTTCATGCAGCGCTTCGAGCGCGTCAGCCCTCATTCGGCCGAGAGCCTGTTGCTGGCGGTGAAGATCGAGCATCAGCTGGAGAACGGCCAGGCCGTCGCCAATTATATGAAAATGCTGAGAGACAATTTTCCCGGGACCGCCGAATTGAATGCGGCCCGCAAGGTAATACGCTGATGGCCAATATCGTTACAGACATCGAGGAAGTCAGTGTCGAGGAGGACAATAGGGGCAGGCTGCCGGGCCTGCGCCTGCGCGAAGTTCGTGAGCAGCGCGGCCTGAGCGTGGCTGATGTGGCGGCTGCATTGCTGCTGACGGAGGAACAGATCCGCGCCCTGGAGGAAAACGATTTCAAGCAATTCCCGGCGCCGTTGTTTATCAGGGCTTACTTGCGAAAATATGCCGCCCTGCTGAGCATACCCGAAGCGCCCCTGATTGACGCCTTCGAGAACATGGGACTGGAAGGGCCGTCGCTCCAGGCTGAGCTGACATCCAGCATCCCGCGGCCGCGGCGCATCAATCTCGAACTGTCAGCCGGTATCCTGGTGGTCGTCGGGGTGCTTATCCTGGCGCTGGTGTGGTTGTTCGCCGGTGATCGTGATGAGGAGGCAGTTGTTCAGTCTGCGTCCTCAACGCAAATAGCAGGTTCTGATGAAGAGTCTTTTCTGCATGAACCGCCTGTCAGTCTACAGGAGGCGGCGGCCGCATTGGACATGGAGGATTCCGCTCCGGCTGAGGAGGCGCCCCAGGCCGTGCAGTCGCCTCCGCCCCAAGCCGCCAGCGCGCCTGAACCCGGTCTTGGGACGGCCCCGGCCCCAGTCCTGGATCGCTTGTTGTTGCAATTCAACGATGATTCCTGGGTGGAGATCACGGACGCCCGCGGCGAGCGCCTCTTTTTCGACCTGGGCCGGGCCGGGCAGAGCCGCCTGCTGGAAGGGGAGGCGCCTTTCGATATCCTGCTGGGGAATGCGCCGGCGGTGCAAATTGAATATAATGGCGAGCCCTATAACCACAAACGGTTCAACCGCAAGAACGTGGCCCGCTTCAAGCTGGGCGGCGAGGGCGGATAAGGCATTCCGATCATGACAGCTCACAACCCTATCAAACGCCGTGCCTCGCGCCAGATCCAGGTGGGCGCCGTGCCCGTGGGCGGCGATGCGCCCATCGCCGTGCAGAGCATGACCAATACGGAGACCTGTGACGTGGCGGCCACCGTCGCCCAGGTCCGGGCCATTCAGGATGCGGGCGCGGACATCGTGCGGGTCTCGGTGCCCACCATGGAGGCCGCCGAGGCCTTTGGCGCCATACGCCGCGAGGTGGACATTCCCCTGGTGGCGGATATCCATTTCGACTACCGCATCGCTCTCAAGGTCGCCGAGCTGGGGGCAGACTGCCTGCGCATCAATCCCGGCAATATCGGACGCGACGACCGCGTGCGCGCCGTGGTGGACAGCGCGCGGGATCACAACATCCCCATCCGCATCGGCGTCAATGCCGGGTCGCTGGAGAAGGAGTTGTTACAGCGCTACGGGGAACCCACGCCGCAGGCCATGGTGGAGTCGGCCCTGCGCCACGTGGATATCCTCGACAAACTGGACTTCCAGGATTTCAAGGTGAGTCTCAAGGCCTCCGAGATCTTCATGACCGTGGCCGCCTACCGGGAGCTGGCGGGCAAAATCGAACAGCCCCTGCATCTGGGCATCACCGAGGCCGGCAGCCTGCGCGCGGGTACCGTCAAATCCGCCATCGGCATGGGCATGCTGCTGGCCGAGGGCATCGGCGATACCATCCGCGTCTCCCTCGCCGCCGATCCCGTGGAAGAGGTCAAGGTGGGCTTCGACATGCTCAAGAGCCTGCACCTGCGCAGCCGCGGCATCAATCTCATCGCCTGTCCGTCCTGCTCACGCCAGCGTTTCGATGTGATCGCCACGGTCAATGCCCTGGAGCAGCGCCTGGAGGACATCCAGGAGTCCCTGGACGTGGCGGTCATCGGCTGCGTGGTCAATGGCCCTGGCGAGGCCAAGGTGGCCCATATCGGCCTCACCGGCGGGGAGCCCAATCTGCTGTATATCAACGGCAAGCCCGATCACAAGGTAAGCGACGAGCAATTGCTGGATGAACTGGAGGCCACTATCCGCGAATATCTTGGTAAGCGCGCGGCCGGTGAAGTCGATGCCGGGGTTCCCGCCGCGCCTGCCGTCGCCGTCGTGGAAGTGGATGGCGGGCGTTCCTGAGAGACACACATCATCTAACCTGTTGAACCCGGAACCACACATTGGCTAAGACCATACAGGCAATACGCGGCATGCATGACATCCTGCCCGGGGATATCCCCGCATGGCAGATGCTGGAGGCTGCCTTTCGCGAGCTGGCGCAGGGCTATGGATATGACGAGATCCGAATGCCCCTGGTGGAAAAGACCGAGCTGTTCGTGCGCACCATCGGCGAGGTTACGGACATCGTGGAGAAGGAAATGTATACCTTCGAGGATCTCAACGGTGACCAGCTGACCCTGCGCCCGGAGGGTACGGCAGGGTGCGTGCGCGCCTGCATCGAGCATGGCCTGATACACAACCAAGTGCGGCGGCTGTGGTATTGCGGGCCCATGTTCCGCCACGAACGGCCCCAGAAAGGCCGTTACCGCCAGTTTTTCCAGATCGGCGTGGAGGCCTACGGCATGGCGGGGCCGGATGTGGATGCCGAGCTGATCCTGATGACGGCCCGCCTGTGGAAGAAACTGGGTATTCAGGGGTTGCAGCTGCAGCTCAATTCCCTCGGTTCACGGGAGGCGCGCCGCGCCTACCGCGATGTCCTGGTGGACTATATGTCGGCCCGCATGGATGAACTGGATGAGGACAGCAAACGCCGCCTGCGCAGCAACCCGATGCGTATTCTCGACAGCAAGAATCCCGCCATGCAGGCCCTGATCGAGGGGGCGCCCCGCCTGTCGGCGCATCTCGACGAAGACTCCGCGCGGCATTTTGCCGATTTACTGGCTATACTGGACGATGCCGGAATCCGCTACACAGTCAATCCGCGCCTGGTGCGGGGATTGGATTACTACGAGAAGACGGTGTTCGAGTGGGTCACTGACCGTCTCGGCGCCCAGGGAACGGTGTGTGCAGGTGGGCGTTATGATGGATTGATAGAGCACCTGGGCGGCCGGCCCACCCCGGCCGCGGGTTTTGCCCTGGGCATGGAGCGCCTGCTGGCCTTGCTGGAAGAGACGGGCGAACAGGTTGCGGCCTCCCCGCCGCATATCTATTTTGTCATTGCCGGTGACGGTCTGGCCTCACAGGGCCTGGTGTTGGCCGAGTCCCTGCGTGACTGGCGCCCGGGACTGCGGGTGGTGGTCAACTGTGGCGGCGGCAGTTTCAAGAGCCAGATGAAAAAGGCGGACAGAAGCCAGGCGCCACTGGCTCTTATTCTGGGCGAGGATGAAGCGCGGCGCGGCGAGGTCGCCATAAAATACCTGCGCGAAAAACGGCCACAGGAGAGCGTGAACCAGGCGGGGTTGATGGCTTATCTGGAAGAACTTGGCTGGATCAACGAGTGATTATTATTTGAGGAAGGCAACGTGAGCGCATTTGAAACCGAGGAACAACAGGTCGAGGCCATCAAGAAGTGGTGGAAGGAAAACGGCAAGGCGATCATTTTGGGCGCGGTACTGACGCTGGTGGCTGTTGGAGCAGGGCGTTACTGGTTCGAATATCAGAGTACCCGGTCCGAGTCGGCCTCTGTCGAATACAGTCAGTTACTGAGCGAACTGGGCCAGGACAACCGCGAGGCGGTCGTCAAGCGAGGTGAATATCTGGTCAACACCTATCCCAAGACAGGTTATGCGGCCCTTGCGGCGCTCATCGTCGCCAAGGCCCGGGTCGAGGCCGGCGAGATGGCGGCCGCGCGTTCCCAACTGCAATGGGTGATCGACAACACGCCGCAGGCCGAGTTGAAGGATGTCGCGCGCCTGCGCCTGGCGCGCATCCAGTTGGCGGAGGGGGATGCCCAGCAGGCCCTGGCCACCCTGTCGGGCATCGACAGTGACGTCTTTGCCGCCGCGGCCGAAGAAATTCGCGGGGACGCCTATATGGCCATGGGTGACACGGGGGCGGCGCGTACCGCTTATCAAAAGGCTCTTGATAGCAGCGAGCCCGGCGTGGACACGCGGCTGTTGCGCATGAAGCTGGACAACATCGGTCCGCCACTCAAGGCCGATGCCTGATTTGATGGCCTCCTTTTGCCATACGGGACGTGAAGACGGTTTTTGCGGCGTGGTGCGCAAAGAAACCATTTGCTCACATCTTTTGTAAAGAACATGATTTTTCTCTTCGTGTCCCTGGCGGTAAACAAACAACGGCGTCTATCTGTCCTGTCATGAAAACCAATCCCTATCCGCTCCGTTTCCTGCCGTTGCTGGCGCTGGCGCTGTTGCTTGGCGCGTGCAGCATCACGGTCGAGGACAAGAGCGATGCGCCGCGCCTGAAATACCTGCCTGGCAGTCTGGACGTCAAACAATTGTGGTACCGCCAGTCTCAGAGCGGCCACATGCTGGACGAGGTTCAGTTGGAATTTATCCTGAGCGAGGATAAGTTGATCTTTGTCGATCTCCATGGATACATCACTGCCCTGAGGCTGAAGAACGGGCGCAAGCTGTGGGCCTTCGCCGTGCCGCCTGACGAGACCAGGGGCGATGGACAGATCCTGCTGTCCGGTGGCCTGGGGAAGGGTGAGGGCCTGATTCTGTTCGGTACCCGCGAGGGGGAGGTCATCACCCTGTCTCTTGAAGACGGCAGCGAGCACTGGCGCGCCTGGATCTCCAGCGAAATAATTTCCCCGCCGGTGATCAAGGGCGATACGGTCGTGGTCCATGCCAACGATGGCAGGATCTTCGGGCTCAATGGAGCTGATGGCAGACGCCTGTGGGTGTTCGAGAGTTCGGTGCCGGCATTGTCATTGCGCGGCACCAGCATGCCGGTGATCCATGGCCAACAGGCGATTGTGGGGCTGGCGGGAGGCAAGGTGGTGTCCCTGTCCCTGCGCGAGGGAAAGGTATTGTGGGAATCCGTCGTTGCGGTGCCCGAGGGACGCTCGGAACTGGAGCGTATCGTCGATATCGATGGTGCGCCCGTGATCCGCGACGGCGTGGTCTATGTGGCGGCTTATCATGGGCGCGTGGCCGCCATCTCGGTCGCCACGGGGCGCATTCTGTGGACCCGCGACATGTCCTCTTATCATGGCGTGGCGGTGGATGAGGGACAGGTCTACGTCGCCGATGATCAGGACCGCCTATGGGCGCTGGACCGCCACAGCGGCGCCGTTTTGTGGCGCCAGGACGCCCTGGCCAAGCGGGAAATCACCATGCCTGTTTTTTATGGGGACTCCATCGTGGTTGCCGATGCCGCGGGCTATGTGCACTGGGTTTCGAAGGCCGATGGCGAGATCGTGGCCCGCCATGAACTCAGTGAAGTGGGGTTCAATCTGCCCCCTTTGGTATCAGGCGACGTGTTGTATCTGAAAGACCGGCACAATGCGATCTTTGCCATCACGGCGAAGCGCAGGGACAGGGCGGAGAGCACTTTCTTTGATCGCATGTTTTTTCCCGGATCGTCCGCGCCCAAGTAGATATACCCTGGTGATACCAACGCCATGAAGCCCGTCATCGCCCTGGTAGGGCGCCCCAATGTTGGCAAATCCACGCTCTTCAACCGCCTCACCGCCAGCCGGGACGCCTTGGTGGCCGACATGCCGGGCCTGACGCGTGATCGCCAGTACGGTATCGGCCAGGTGGGAGAGCGCCCTTTCATTGTAGTGGACACGGGAGGACTCAGCGGGGAACGCGAGGAGATCGATCACCTCATGGCGGAGCAGGCCCTGCTCGCCGTGGAGGAGGCCGATGCGGTGTTGCTGCTGGTGGATGGCCGCGAAGGCCTCAATTCCAGCGACGAGGCCATAGTCAGGCAACTGCGGCCTTTCGGAAAAAAACTCGTCCTGGTGGTCAACAAGACCGAGGGCCTGGAGAAGAATCTTGCCGGCGCCGAGTTCCACACCTTGGGCATCGGTGAACAATATTACGTTTCCTCTGCCCACGGTCACGGCATCACCACACTCATTGAAGGTGTGTTGAAAGACTTTCCCCCCGAAGCGGAGGAAGGAGCGGCGGCGGAAGAGGAGCAGGGCACGCGCATTGCCGTGGTGGGACGTCCCAATGTGGGCAAGTCCACCCTGGTGAACCGGCTGCTGGGGGAGGAGCGGGTACTGGCCTTCGATCAGCCGGGCACGACCCGCGACAGTATTTTCATTCCCTTCGAGCATCACGGCCGGCGTTACACGCTGATCGATACGGCGGGCGTGCGGCGCCGCAGCCGCGTGACGGAGGTCATCGAGAAATTCAGCGTCATCAAGACCCTCCAGGCCATCAGTGACGCCAATGTGGTGATCCTGGTGCTGGACGCGCGCATGGGTATCGCCGAGCAGGACGCGCGCCTGCTGGGTTTCATCATCGACAGCGGCAAGGCCCTGGTCATCGCGGTCAACAAATGGGATGACACGGCCGGCGGGGAGCGGGACCAGGTCAGGCGCGAAGTGGAGCGCAAGCTGTCCTTCGTCGCCTATGCCGCGGTGCACTACATCTCCGCCCTGCGCGGCAGCGGCATCAAGGCCCTGTTCAAGGCCGTGGATCGCGCCTATGAGAGCAGTACGCGCAAGCTGTCCACGCCCAATCTCACACGCCTGCTGGAACAGGCCGTCGCCCAGCACGCCCCTCCCTTGGTCAAGGGGCGGCGCATCAAGCTGCGCTATGCCCATCAGGGCGGCCACAACCCGCCCATCATCGTCATCCACGGCAACCAGACCGGGGCCACGCCGCGCGCCTACCGGCGTTACCTGGAGAACTACTTCCGCTCGGCCCTGAAACTGGAAGGCACGCCGGTGCGCATCGAATTCAGAAGCGGCGACAATCCCTACAAGGACAAGAAAAACGTCCTCACGCCACGTCAAATCAAGCGCCGCAAGCGCCTGGTTCGGCATGTCAAGAAGCAAGGACGGTAGGGGGGCTTACTGCGCCATCAACAACGCCGGGTCGACGCGCGCATCGTTGAGGCTGACGCTCCAGTGCAGGTGGGGGCCCGTGACGCGGCCCGTGCTGCCCACTTCGCCGATGCGTTCGCCGCGCCGGACTCTTTGTCCTTTCTCAACGGCGATGCTGTCCATGTGACAATACATGGTGACCAGTCCCTGGCCGTGATCGATGAACACGCTGTTGCCATTGAAAAAATAATCGCCGGTATCCACCACGACGCCGTCAGTGGGGGCGACGATGGGCGTGCCGCGGGGGGCGGCGATGTCGAGACCGCTGTGGGGCTTGCGCGCTTTACCGTTGAAGAAACGGCGCAGGCCGAAGGCGCTGCTCTGCTCTCCCTGCACGGGACGCAGCAGGGGCAGTTGGGGCGGGAGTCCCTCGCTCCAGCTTCGCAGGGCCGCCGTGATGCGCTGTTTTTCCTTGCGGATGCGCCGCAGGTCGTCGGCGTTGGGTTCCACCTTGCGCTTGTCCTTGATGGTGATGTGCTGGGTCTCATAGGCCTTGGCCCGCACCTCGAAACGGATGGCCCCGCCCTGGTCGAGGCGCAGTTCATGGCTGCCGGTCTTTGCCGTCAGGGGAATGCCTACCACGGCATACCACCGATCCTGGTCTTTCAATACCATGACGCGCTGTTTTTTGTAGTGCGCTACGGGCGCCTGGGGCGAGCTTGTCTTCAGGGCAATGACGGCGATGCCGCCGGGCACGGGTTCATGGCGCGGCAGCGCCTGCCCCCACGCCTGAGGGGCAAGCAGGCACAAAGAGACAAGAAGCAAAAATATTCTGTTGATCGTTTTCATGTGGCTTCCTTTTCGATGACTTCGCAGATGAGCTGGCCCCGGGCGAGGCGCACCCCGACCTTGTCTCCCTGTCGTACCTCGTCTGCGCGGCGCAGAACCTGTCCATCGGGGAGGCGCCGGGCGATGGCATAGCCGCGTCCCAGGGTGGCCAGGGGGCTGACGGTATCCAGCGCGCGCGCCAGTCCCTCCAGGCGCGCGCGCGCGCGGCCGAGCCTGGCGCCCATGGCGCGGGCGAGACGTTGCTGCAACTGCCCGCAAGTGTTTTGGTGGTGCCGGATGCGGCTCAGGGGATTGTGGGCCTGGAGGCGCGCACGCTGTTCATTGAGGCGGGCCTGTCCCCGGGCCAGTGATGTCCGCATGCCGCGCAACAGGCGTTGCTCCAGTTCATCCAGGCGTTGGGCGTGTTGCTGCAATTGTTGTCCCGGGTGACGCTGGCGCAGGCGCGCCGCCAGCCACCGCAGTCTTTGCTGGTGCTGCGCGAGCTGTTGCCTGAACAGGGACAGGCAGCGTTTCTCCAGGCGCTGGAAGGTTTCCAGCCATTCCTCCTGGTGGGGGCTGACCAACTCGGCGGCCCCGGAGGGCGTGGGCGCGCGCAGGTCGGCGACGAAATCGGCAATGGTGGTGTCGGTTTCATGGCCGATACCCGAGACGATGGGAATGGTGCAGGCATGGATGGCGCGCGCCACGCATTCCTCGTTGAAGGCCCACAGGTCTTCCAGGGAGCCGCCCCCGCGGGCGAGGATGAGTACGTCGCACTCCGCCCGTTGGGCCGCGAGGGTGATCATGCGCGCGATATGGGCGGCCGCTTCCTTGCCCTGGACCTGGGTCGGATAGATCACCACGGGAATGGCCGGAAAACGCCGCTGCAAAACGCTGAGGATGTCACGAATGGCGGCGCCGGAGGGAGAGGTGATGACGCCGATGCGCCGTGGCAGGCCGGGCAGGGAAAGGCGGCGCCCGGGGTCGAACAGGCCCTCCTCCGCCAGGCGCTGCTTGAGTTGTTCGAAGGCCAGGCGCAGGGCGCCGTCTCCCGCGTCCTCCATATGCTCGATGATGAGCTGGTAGTCGCCGCGGGCCTCGTAGAGACTGATCCGCGCGCGCACCAGCACATGCATGCCGTTCTGCGGCGTGAAGCGCACCAGCCGGTTGCGGGTGCGGAACATGGCGCAGCGTACCTGAGCGGCCTCATCCTTGAGGGTGAGATACCAGTGGCCCGAAGCAGGCCGGGCGAAATTGGAGATCTCACCCTCCACCCAGATGAGGGGGAAGCTGTCTTCCAGCAGCAGGCGCGCCTCGTGGTTGAGCTGGGAAACCGTGTAGATTTCACGCCCGGGGATGCCCTCCAGCTCCGTGTCGAAGGGGTTTTCGCTCATGATTCGCTCGCCATCGTTGCCTGCTCCGGGATAATCCAATAACTATTAACCCGGCAATAATATATATCGTATTCAGCCATTGCGTGCCGGTTCGCTGCAAGGCGGCGAAAGGCCGCTGTAGTCATTCTACAGCAAGTTTCGCCAACGCAGTCAGTGGGCCGGCACGCAATGGCCTGTCCTTTTATTTCAATCTGTTAGGGACTTCAGGCCTGCACTGGTACGGCGTTGCGGCGCTTGCCAATGGAATGACCATTGCCTGCACACCGCGCCTTGTTCCAGCGCAGGCCTGAAGTCCTGAATACGATATATATTGTTGCCGGGTTAATATCACCTGAATCCGTGGGTTCATGACGGCGCATAGCACAAGCTCTTGCTTCCACAGCGGTTCAAAAAATGCCCGCTTAACCTTTGGGTGAAGCTAAGATTTTTTGAATCCACTGTGAAACCAATATCTTGCACTCTGCATCCGCCCTGAACCCACGGATTCAGGTATCAATCAGTTCGCGCGGTTTACCGCCTCTGTATCTAACTATATAATGTAGCGCTAATTTTTCATTCCGGCCAGTATACCAGTCCAGGTCTGGGGCGGGCCGTTACCCACAGGTGAACATTATATGCGCATTGCACACGAAGCCCTGACTTTCGATGATGTCCTGCTGTTGCCGGACCACTCCACCGTGCTGCCCAAGGAGGTGTCGCTGGCGACCCGGCTCACCCGCGAAATCAGCCTGAACATCCCCCTGCTGTCCGCGGCCATGGATACGGTGACGGAGGCGCGCCTGGCCATCACCATCGCCCAGGAGGGGGGCATCGGCATCATCCACAAGAATATGAGCATCGAGCAGCAGGCCCATGAGGTCTTCGCCGTCAAGAAATACGAGAGCGGCGTCATCAAGGACCCCATCACGGTGCGGCCCGACGTGAGCATCCGTGAGGTCATCGCCCTGACGCGCGCCAACAATATTTCCGGTGTGCCCGTGGTGGATGGCGTGGACCTGGTGGGCATCGTCACCCGCCGCGACCTGCGTTTCGAAACCCATCTCGATGATCCTGTCTCCAATATCATGACGCCCCGGGAACGCCTGGTCACGGTGCGGGAAGGCGCAGACCGTGATGAAGTGGTCGCTTTGCTGCACAAGCACCGCATAGAGAAGGTGCTGGTGGTCAATGACAACTTTCACCTGCGCGGCATGATCACCGTCAAGGATATCCAGAAATCAACGGACAACCCCCATGCCTGCAAGGATAGCCTGGGCCGTTTGCGTGTGGGCGCGGCGGTGGGTACGGCCTCCGATGACCGCGTGGAAGCCCTGGTGGACGCCGGGGTGGATGTGATTGTGGTGGACACGGCCCACGGACATTCACAGAAGGTGCTGGACAAGGTCAAGTGGGTCAAGCAGCACTATCCCGATGTGCAGCTCATCGGCGGCAACATCGGTACCAGCGAGGCCGCGAGGGCCCTGGTGGATGCCGGTGCCGATGCGGTAAAGGTCGGTATAGGGCCGGGTTCCATCTGTACCACGCGTATCGTCACCGGCGTGGGTGTGCCCCAGATCACGGCCATTGCGCAAGTCGCCGCTGTACTCAAGGACACGGGCGCGCCGCTGATCGCCGATGGCGGCATCCGTTTTTCCGGCGATGTGGCCAAGGCCATCGTGGCCGGCGCCCATGCCGTGATGATCGGCAGCATGTTTGCCGGTACGGAGGAGTCACCGGGGGAAGTGGAGCTGTACCAGGGGCGTTCCTACAAGTCATACCGCGGCATGGGTTCACTGGGCGCCATGGCGGAGGCCCATGGCTCCAGTGACCGCTATTTTCAGGAAGACAGCAGCCAAGTGGAGAAACTGGTGCCGGAGGGTATCGAGGGCAGGGTGCCATACAAGGGCAATGTGACGGCCATCATCCACCAGTTGCTGGGGGGCTTGCGCGCCAGCATGGGCTATACGGGATGTGGCAGTATTACCGAGATGCGCACCAAGCCGAAGTTCGTGCAGGTGACTGCCGCCGGCATGCGTGAGAGCCATGTCCACGACGTGTCGATTACCAAGGAAGCGCCGAATTATAGAATCGATTAATTTCAGGGGAAAGATACAAGACACAAGGGGCTATACTTACCTTGTACCTTGTACCTTGTACCTTGTACCTTGTACCTTGTACCTTGTACCTTGTACCTTTCCCAAATTGGATAAAAAAACCTTGACTGACGCCAACATTCATTCCGACCGCATCCTGATTCTCGATTTCGGCTCCCAGTACACCCAGTTGATCGCGCGTCGCGTGCGCGAGGCCAAGGTTTACTGCGAGATCTACAGCTGGGACGCGGGCAGTGACGCGATCCGAGACTTCAAGCCCAAGGGCATCATTCTGTCAGGTGGTCCCGACACCGTCACGGCGGAGACGACGGGGCGGGCGCCGGATGCCGTGTTCCAACTGGGTGTGCCGGTGCTGGGAATCTGCTATGGCATGCAGACCATGGCGGCCCAGCTGGGCGGTGAGGTGGAGAACGCCAGTCATCATGAATATGGCTATGCCCAGGTGCGCGCGCGCGGCCATTCACGCCTGCTGCGCGACATCGAGGATCACACCACGCCGGAGGGCTATGGCATGCTGGATGTGTGGATGAGCCATGGCGACCGGGTCAACCGGCTGCCGGAAGGTTTCAAACGCATCGCCAGCACGGACAACGCGCCCATTGCAGGCATCGCCGATGAAGAACGCGGGTATTACGGCTTGCAGTTTCACCCCGAGGTGACCCATACCCGCCAGGGGCAGCGCATCATCGCGCGTTTCGTCCATGAGATCTGTGGCTGCGCCGCGCTGTGGACGCCAGGCAACATCATTGACGACAGCATCCGTCAGGTGCGGGAGAGAGTGAAGGGCGACGAGGTTTTGCTTGGACTCTCCGGGGGAGTGGACTCGTCGGTGGTGGCGGCCATACTGCATCAGGCCCTCGGCGAGCAGCTGACCTGCGTGTTCGTCGATACGGGTCTGCTGCGCCTCCACGAGGGGGACCAGGTGATGGCCGTATTCGCCGAGCACATGGGCGTGAAGGTCATCCGCGTCAACGCCGAGGCGCGTTTTCTCGCTGCCCTCAAAGGGGTGGCGGATCCGGAAAAGAAGCGCAAGATCATTGGAAACCTGTTTATCAAGGTCTTCGAGGAAGAGGCGGAGAAGCTTAGCAATGTGAAATGGCTCGCACAGGGCACTATCTATCCGGATGTCATCGAATCCGCAGGCTCAAAGACCGGCAAGGCGCAGGTTATCAAGTCCCACCACAATGTGGGCGGCTTGCCGGAAGAGATGAACCTCAAGCTCATCGAGCCCTTGCGCGAGCTGTTCAAGGATGAAGTGCGCACCATCGGCGTCGAACTGGGTTTGCCCTATGACATGGTCTACCGCCATCCCTTTCCCGGCCCCGGCCTTGGCGTGCGCATCCTTGGCGAGGTCAACAAGGCCTATGCCGATATGCTGCGTCGCGCCGATGCCATTTTCATGGAAGAGCTGCGCGAACATGATCTCTACAACCAGGTCAGTCAGGCCTTCGCCGTTTTCCTGCCGGTCAAGTCCGTCGGTGTCACAGGCGACCAGCGCCGCTATGAATACGTCATTGCCCTGCGCGCAGTCGAAACCATCGATTTCATGACCGCGCGCTGGGCCCACCTGCCCTATGACATGCTGGAGAAAGTTTCCAGCCGCATCATCAACGAAGTACCGGGTATCTCACGGGTCACCTATGACATCTCCAGCAAGCCGCCGGCGACCATTGAGTGGGAGTGACGGGGATTTGTAACGCATTGATTGAAAATGGGTAAATCCTTCAAGTTGATGATGTAGCCTGCATTATCAATGGTATTATTCATGGTGTTTTCTGTGGGTAGCAAGGCAGAAAACAGCGATACCATGAGAGATGAATCGGAACAGTCATGGTATCAGCGGACACCGTTCATGGTTTTGTTTCAGGATCGTGTCGGCGTGATTAAGGTTCATAATCACGCCAAACTTAACTTTAATATGGCGTGAAAATATGCTAGAATTACGCCATGCGCTGGATATGGCAACAACCCGATTGGCCCAATTTCGGTTACGACAAGTACAG
>Ga0256839_1001636_pt1 | contig 26721 bp, 23 predicted proteins | sample 354166metaG_FD_185968 | JGI IMG/M metagenome (GOLD analysis project Ga0256839, IMG submission 185968) | Hydrothermal vent microbial communities from Mid Atlantic Ridge, Atlantic Ocean - 354-166 | ecosystem: Environmental > Aquatic > Marine > Hydrothermal vents | place: Atlantic Ocean: Mid... | reverse complement strand
CGGAGACCCGAAGGCGGTGGGCCGGGTGGTGGGCCATCTCATGAAGAGTCGCCGGGACCTCGACGGAGCCACCGTCAACCGGATCGTTCGGGAGGAGCTGGGCGTCGCCTGAGCCCGGTCGGGAGTGTGGAGGGTGGGCGCCGCCCCTGGAAGAGGCAGGGTCGGAGGCGGGGGTGAGGAATCCGACGTGTCGTAACGCGCCTGCCCCGAATCCAGTTGACACCCCTGTGTGTGTGTGATCATTTGGGGGAGGCGAGTCCTTGGAGGTTTGTGCGAGTCATCCACCGCTCCGCCGATCGTCGGATACGGCGGTGGCTGGGTATCGCGGGCGTCGCCGGGGCCGTCACCCTTGTCGCCGGATTCTTGACTCCGATCCCCGCTGGGGCGTTCGACGATTTCGGGATCGGTTGCGCGGACGACACGTCCGCGAGTATCGCCTTCGGATCCGACAGCCGGTGGTCCTGGGTCGTGACGCATGGTCCGGACGCCGGCAAGAGCTTCGAGGAGGCCGTGCGTTCCGGGCGGGACATGTGGGTGGGACATGAAATCGAACGGTGGCAGGGTGGTTACGCCCTGGGCGGTGGGTCGCCCACGATGACGATGCAGTTCACCTGGCTGACGGGTGGCTGGGCATCGACCGATTGCATCGACGACGTGGTGCGGTTCTCGAAATACCAAGCCGACAAATTCAGGGATGGGAGCATCGTTCTGAGCGGTCTCGCCGCGCATGAATGGGGGCACGTCTGGGGGCTCGGGCACGCCGGACGCCATGACTCGTTCGGAGGCGGACCGCCGACGATGAGTACCTGCTGGAGCGACATGGGCCCACAGCGGATCGTCTCCCAAGACGACAGTGCCGGGATTCAGTTTCAGACGAACAAGTCGGGGCGATACGGAGCGGCGACCGCCAATCCCTCCTTTGAGGAGGGGTTCCGTTGGTGGGGGTTCCAGAACGTCGGTTCCAAGCAGATCTTCTACTCGGGTGGTCAAGACGGGTCGCCGAATTTCCTCAGATTCGGCGGTTCGGGTGCGAACACCGCGATCTTCTCGACGACGCGGATCACCGACTCTTGGTACGACGGCGACCAGATCGGTGCGATCGTCAAGGGTCGAGTCAACTACAAGAAGGCGTATTCGCAGTCGCGCGGGCATGTGCTCGTGGTCGCCAAGTGGGCCCACGTCGACTTCTCGGGTTCGGGGCAGAACTGGAACGAATGCCAGCTCCTTCCGACCAACCTCAACGGTTCGCAGTCCACAGGATCATATGAGTTTCAGCGGACCCGCTACTGCTACCCAGGCTCTGGCTGGGGGTACTGTACGACGCTGTACGGGACGGTTGCTTCCAGCGATAGCGGGGGCCGCAAGCCCGAGGCACTCCAGATGAGAATCGTCGTGTACAACCGGATGACGATCGGAGGAGACCCCGTCAAGGTGGGTATCGATCGCACCCGGATTCTGGTCATTCCGAGTTGAGGCGTCCATGCTGAAAACCCTCGTAGCCGCCATGCTCCTTGTGGGCACGATCTCGGGCTGCTCGTCGACGGGTGCATCGGGGACACCTCCAGACTGGAGCTTGGGACGCATCCTCATCGCGACCGTCGAGGTGGTACGCGAAATCGAGACGATCGACTATGGAGGAGGTGATTCGGGGCGCGGCCTCGAGATGCGGGTGTTGGAGGTGCACTGGTTGGGCGAGCCGGCGATGACGATCGTCGCGACACCGAAAGTCGTGCCCGGGGATCTTCTCGTCGTCGAGGAGCCGCCGGGTTACCGATACCAAGTCGGGGAGATCTATGTCGCGTCGTTCGGCTACCAGGGCGACGTCCAGCCTCCCCCGTTGGACCGATACCCGTGGTGGCTGAGCGTGGGGGTGGCGACGGACGGATCCGTGGTCGCTCGCGACGCTCGCGAGGCCGAGACGTTTGAGCAGGTGCTCATGTCGGCAGATGCGGTCGACGGAGACGAGGATCCCGTTGGAGAGGTGATGGCCGGGTTGGCCGCGGAGCGGCAGGTGCTCCTCGATGCCCGAGATCGTGGGGTGCCCTTCGATCGGCTTCCCCGCGGCCCGATGCTGCAGGCGGTGGACGCGGCCTTCGGGGTGGAGCGGGGCTCGGTCGCGGAGGGGCCGGGGGTCGGATACCGCGACCTGGCACCCGAGGAGCGGATCCTTCCGTCGGACTTGTCGGAGCAGACAGAGGACATGGAGGCGGTCCTGGGGGCGCCGCTCATACAGTTGGAGGCGATGGTGATCCACGGCCCCGACCTCGCTGGGGTCGGGTCGATCGGACTCTGGTTCCCAGGTAAGGCCCGCACCGCCGAATTCGGTGTAGACACCGTGACCGGCGTCACGGTGATCCGGTCGATGGTGCCGTCGGGTGTGCCCTTCGACCTGGTGGGATTTCCGCCGGTGGTGCGACCGGCGGAGGGGGATGCTCCCGTTGCCGGCCCGAGACGGTTCGCAACGACGCTGCTGAGCGGGCTCGGACCCGTCAACCCGACGGAGACCGTCGGGGTGGATGTTCCCGAAGTGTATGTGGTGGTCGATATCTCCGGTCCGGCTCCGAAGGTCGAACGCCTCAACGCACGTGCCTACTTCAAGCGGGTCCTCGACATGCGGGAGATCCTCGACCGTGAGCCGGTCGATCCCTTCGATCCCGCACCAGAGGACGGTACCCGCTGACCTGGGCCGGGGGTCACCTCGCTAGAGTCCCCGCCCATGACCGACGCCTCCGCAGACGTCGTCGCGACGACCTCGCGCTGGTCCCCGAGGGTCCGTCGGATCATGGGCTTCCTCGGGGTCCTGGTGGTGGTGGTCGTCATCTGGGAGCTGTACAAGGTGGTGGGCAAGGCGCTCGGCGGCGTCGTACCCGGAACCGAGCTGCGGCTCCGCCCACCCCCCGACGACCGCATCATGCCGCACACCTGGGACGTCGTCCTCCAACTGTTCCGTCCGGTCCGCCGCAACGGTGAGCTCACCGTCCTCCTGCTGGGCAAGGCGGCACTGTTCACGCTGCGTGAAGCCTTCGTGGGCTTCGTCGTCGGCGGGCTGGTCGGGTTCGGGCTCGGCGTGGCCTTCGTCCGCTCCACGCTGGCGGAGCGTGCCTTCATGCCCTACGTCGTCGCCTCCCAGACCGTCCCCATCATCGCCATCGCCCCGATGGTGGTCGTCTGGGGCGGCAAACTCGACATCCCCCAATGGCTGTCCGTGGCGATTATCGCCGCCTACCTCACCTTCTTCCCCGTCACCATCAACACCGTCCGCGGCCTCCGTTCCCCCGCCCCCACCGCCATGGAGATGATGCGCTCCTACGCCGCCTCCCCGTCCCAGGTGCTGTGGAAGCTCCAGGTCCCGGCCGCCCTGCCCTACATCTTCACCGCCCTCAAGGTGTCGGCGACGGCGTCGGTGATCGGAGCCATCGTCGGGGAGCTGCCGGCGGGTTTCCGGGACGGGCTCGCCCGGGCGCTCCTCGAGTTCTCCCAACAGTTCAACGCCGAGAAGCTGTTGGCGGCCATCCTGATGTCGGCCATCGCTGGGATCCTCTTCGTGGGGATCGTGACGTGGTTCGAGCACCGTCTGGTGGCGGCGGCCCACCGCCAGGAATGAAGGGCAGGAGATGGTCGCGGGAACGAACAGCCGGGAACGAGGACGAGGTGACGGAGTGAGCGACGCGGTCGTGGTGGCCCGAGGGGTCGGCAAGGTCTTCGGAACGGACACGGACCGGGTGGAGGCGCTCCGCGGGATCGACCTGCAGATCGCCCGCGGCGAGTTCATCTCCCTCATCGGTCCGTCGGGTTGCGGCAAGAGCACGCTGCTGCGGCTCATCGGCGACCTGCTCCAGCCCAGCGCCGGCGAGCTCGTCGTCAACGGAAAGCCGCCCCGTCAGGCGAGGCTCGACCGTGACTACGGGATCGTCTTCCAACAGCCCACCCTCCTCGACTGGAGGACCGTCCGGGCCAACGTCGAGCTTCCCCTCGAGATCATGGGTGTCGCCCGAGAGGAGCGGGCCGCTCGAGCCGAGGAGATGCTGGCCCTCGTCCAGCTCGCCGAGTTCGCCGACCACCACCCCTGGCAGCTCTCCGGAGGCATGCAGCAGCGGGTGGCGATCGCCCGGGCGCTCGGATTCCGTCCGGCGCTGCTGCTGATGGACGAACCCTTCGGGGCCCTCGACGAGATGACCCGGGAGCTCATGCAGCAGGAGCTGCTCCGGATCTGGACGGAGACGGAGACCACGGTCGTCTTCGTCACCCACTCCATCCCCGAGGCGGTGTTCCTCTCCACCCGGGTGGTGGTGATGTCGCCCCGCCCGGGGAGGATCTCGGCGGTGATCGACGTTCCGCTCGCCCATCCCCGGGACGTCGAGACGCGAGAGTCGGACGACTACTACCGGCTCATCACCGAGGTGCGGGAGGCGCTGCGTCGAGGAGAGACGGGGGAGGGACGGAGATGACGCCGCGCGATCCGACCGAACGGGACGTGGAGCTGCTCGAATCCCACGAGACGGACATCTTCGCCGGGTTCGAGGGGGACATCCCCGGTGAACCGGGGCGTCTCGAGACCTGGATCCGGGCCTACGGACCGGCGGCGGCGGCCTTCGTCGTCGTGCTGGCGCTGTGGGAGATCCTCACCCGCGCCCTCGACATCGAGACGTTCCTCCTCCCCAAACCGTCGGAGATCCTCGACCGTTTCATCACCAACGCCCCCATCATCTGGGGTCACGGATTCCGGACCCTCGTCGAGGCGCTCGGCGGGTTCGTCATCGGGGGAACCCTCGCCGTGGCGATGGCCTTCGCCACGGTCCGCTGGGCGGCGATCCGAGAGGGTCTGCTCCCCTTCGCCATCGCCGCCAACACCATGCCGATCATCGCCCTGGCCCCGATCGCCAACAACTGGTTCAACGTCACCAGCCCCCTCTCGAAGATGGCGGTGGTCTCGGTGATCGTGTTCTTCCCGGTGATGATCAACACCACCCGTGGGCTGTTCGAAGTCGACCCCGGCGAGCTGGATCTGCTGCGGTCGATGGCGGCCACTCCCAGGGAGGTGCTGCGGCACGTGCGGATCCCCAACGCCCTCCCCTACTTCTTCAGTGCGCTCAAGGTGGCGTCGACCCTCTCGATCATCGGGGCGATCGTCGCCGAGTACTTCGGCGGGCCCCAGGACGTCCTCGGTCAGTACATCCTCAACCGCGCCAACCTCTTCCAGTTCCCCGACGCCTGGGCCGCCATCCTCGTCGCGTCCATCCTCGGGATCGCCTTCTATGTGCTGATCGTTCTCGTGGAACGGCTGGCGATGCCCTGGCATGTGTCGCTCCGCGCCACCGAGGGGGGTTGAGCCGACATGTGATCAGATCTCACGATACGCTTTCCGGATCATGTGACGGAGGAGGAACATGAGAGGGATACGAGGCAACGGCACGTGGCGGATGGTGGCCCTGGTAGGAGTCTTCGCCCTCATCGTCGCCGCCTGCGGAGGCGGAGAGACGGGAGAGGCCCCCGAGGCGGCGGGCGGAGGCGGCGAGGCGGCCTGCGAATCGGTGGACTCGGTGAAGGTCCAGCTCCAGTGGTTCGCCCAGGCCCAGTTCGCCGGCTACTACGTGGCGAAGGACAAGGGCTTCTACGCCGACGAGTGCCTGGAGGTGGAGATCCTCGAAGGCGGCGTCGACATCGTCCCCCAGCAGGTGCTCGCCACCGGCGGCGCCGAGTTCGGGATCGCCTGGGTGCCGAAGGCCCTCGTCTCCCGGGAGGCCGGGGCGAACATCGTCAACATCGCCCAGGTCTTCGAACGGTCGGGGACGCTGATGGTGTCCTGGGCCGACACGGGCATCACCCATCCCCGGGACTGGGCCGGCAAGAAGGTCGGGAACTGGGGCTTCGGCAACGAGTACGAGCTCCTCGCCGCCATCGAGAAGTTCGACGTCGCCGACGTGGAGTTGGTGGCGCAGGACTTCACGATGAACGCCCTCCTCAACCGGGAGATCGACGCCGCCCAGGCGATGATCTACAACGAGTACGCCCAGGTGCTGGAGGCGGTGAACCCCGACACCGGCGAGCTCTACCAGCCCGAGGACCTCAACGTCATCGACTTCAACGATCCCGAGATCGCCACCGCCATGCTGCAGGACGCGATCTGGGTGGAGGAGGGCTGGATCGCCGACGAGGCCAACCAGGACATCGCCGTCCGGTTCCTGCGGGCGACGTTCCGGGGCTGGATCTTCTGCCTCGACAACTTCGACGAGTGCGTGACCGTCGTCCTCGACAACGGCTCCGCCCTCGGCGAGAGCCACCAGCAGTGGCAGCTCAACGAGATCCTCGCCCTCATCTTCCCGGCCACCAACGGGATCGGGGTGATGAACAAGGCGCTGTGGGACCAGACCGTCGAGGTGGCCACCAGCCAGATCCCCGACCTCCAGGGGGTGACGATCCCCGACTCGGCCTTCCGCACCGATCTGGCGGAGAAGGCGGTGGCCGATCTGGAGGCCGATGGCCTGGACACGAAGGGGACCAGCTACACCCGGAGGACGATCACCCTGCGGCAAGGCGGCGAGTAGTCCTCATCGACGTGAGCGGACCCGGAGGGGGTGGGCGCCGATCCCACCCCCTCCCGGGTTTCGCTAGGTTTCGGAGACGAGCGAGAAAGGAGCGGCATGGCGAACGTGGTACGGGCCGCCATCGTCCAGACCGAGTGGACGGGCGACAAGGAGTCGATGATCAAGAAGAACGCCGACTACGCCCGGGAGGCGGCGAATCAGGGGGCGCGGGTGATGTGCTTCCAGGAGCTGTTCTACGCGCCCTACTTCTGCCAGGTCCAGGAGAACGACCATTTCGACTACGCCGAGCCGATCCCCGACGGTCCCACCACCAAGCTCATGCAGGACCTGGCCAGGGAGACCGAGATGGCACTGGTCGTCCCCATCTTCGAGAAGGAGGACGACGGCTTCTACTACAACACCGCGGCGGTGATCGACGCCGACGGGACCTACCTCGGAAAGTACCGCAAGACCCACATCCCCCACGTCAACGGGTTCTGGGAGAAGTTCTACTTCCGTCCCGGAAACCTCGGCTACCCGGTGTTCGACACCAGGACCGCGGGCCGCATCGGCGTCTACATCTGCTACGACCGTCACTTCCCCGAGGGCTGGCGGGCCCTGGGGCTCAAGGGGGCGAAGATCGTCTTCAACCCTTCGGCCACCAGCCGGGGGCTCTCCATGTACCTGTGGAACCTGGAGCAGCCCGCCGCCGCCGTCGCCAACGAGTACTTCATCGGCGCCATCAACCGGGTCGGCAAGGAGCCCTTCGGGGACAACGACTACTACGGCTCCTCCTACTTCGTGAACCCCCGGGGTCAGATCGTCGGGGAGGCGGCGTCGGACACCGACGAGGAGCTGGTGGTCCGCGACCTCGACCTGGACGAGGTCGAGGAGGTTCGGAAGCTGTGGGCGTTCTACCGGGACCGGCGTCCCGACGCCTACGGAGACCTGGTCGCACCCTGATGGGCCGTCACGCCGAGCTCCTCGCCCGCCACCGCCAGGTCCTCCCGTCCTGGCTGGCCCTCTACTACGACGAGCCCATCGCCATCGTCGACGGGGAGGGCCGGTACGTGTGGGACGCCGAGGGGAATCGCTACCTGGACTTCTTCGGCGGCATTCTCACCACGATGACCGGCTACAAGGTCCCCGAGGTGGTGGAGGCCATCAAGGCCCAGGCCGAGAAGATGCTCCACACGTCGACCCTCTACCTCATCGAGTCCCAGATCGAGCTGGCGGAGAAGATCGCCGAGCTGTCGGGGATCCCCGACGCCAAGGTCTTCTTCACCAACTCGGGGACCGAGGCCAACGACACGGCGCTCATGATGGCCACCCAGTACCGCCGGTCGAACCAGGTCCTGGCGATGCGCAACAGCTACCACGGGAAGTCCCACTCGGCGGTGGCGATCACCGGCAACCGGTCGTGGTCGGCGACGTCCTTCAGCCCCTTCAACGTCACCTACGTTCACTCGGGCTACAAGTACCGCAGCCCCTTCGGGCATCTGCCCGACGACGAGTTCATCGCCGCCTGCGTGGAGGATCTGCGGGATCTGCTGCGGATCGCCGTCGCCGGGGACGTGGCGTGCCTCATCGCCGAGCCGATCCAGGGGGTCGGGGGGTTCGTCACCCCGCCGGACGGGTTCTTCGGGGCGATGAAGGAGGTGCTCGACGAAGAGGGCATCCTCTTCATCAGCGACGAGGTGCAGACCGGATGGGGGCGCACCGGCGAGCACTTCTGGGGGTACCAGGCCCACGGGATCACCCCGGACCTGCTCACCTTCGCCAAGGGGCTCGGCAACGGTCTCGCCATCGCCGGGGTGGTGGGGCGGGCCGAGATCATCGATGCGATCGGCGCCAACTCCATCTCCACCTTCGGCGGGAACCCTCTGGCCACCACCGGGGCGCTGGCGAACCTCGAGTACGTGCTGGAGCACGACCTGCAGACCAACGCCCACAAGGTGGGCAGCCAGCTCAAAGAGGGGATCCATCGGATCGCCGAGGAGACCCCGGCCATCGGTGACGTGCGCGGCAAGGGGCTCATGATCGGTGTGGAGCTCGTGGTGCCGGGGACGAAGGATCCCGACCCGGACGTCACCGCCGCAGTGATGGAGCAGGCGAAGGCCGAAGGGCTGCTGATCGGAAAGGGAGGCCTGTTGGGCAACGTCCTCCGGGTCGCTCCTCCCCTGTCGCTGACCGAGGAGGAGGCCCGGGAGGGCCTGGAGAAGCTGGGTGAGGCCATCCGGCGGGCGACCGCCGACGGCTGAAGGAGGACGGTTCGTCAGCGTCGTTGCGTAGGTGAAGGGCACCTCAGCAGGTGAACGAGGAGGAAACCATGACGAGAACGGTCATCAAAGGCGGCACGGTGGTGACGGCCACCGAGACGATGCAGGCCGACGTCCTCGTCGAGGGCGAGAAGGTCGTCGCCCTGGCGGCGCCGGACGCCCACGACTGGCAGGCCGACACGGTCATCGACGCCACCGGGAAGTACGTGTTCCCCGGCGGGGTGGACGTCCACACCCACATGGAGCTTCCCTTCGGGGGCACCTACGCCTCCGACGACTTCGAGACGGGGACCCGGGCGGCCGCCTGGGGCGGGACCACCACCATCATCGACTTCGCCGTCCAGACGATCGGCGAGTCGATGATCGCCGGCTACGAGGAGTGGATGGCGAAGGCCGAGGGACGGTGCGCCATCGACTACGGGTTCCACATGATCGTCTCGGACGTGAACGAGACGACGCTGAAGGAGATGGACGTCCTGATGGGGGAGGGCGTGACCAGCTTCAAGCTGTTCATGGCATACCCGGGCGTCCTCTACTCGGACGACGGCCAGATCTTCCGGGCGATGCAGAAGGCGTCGGAGAACGGCTCGACGATCATGATGCACGCCGAGAACGGCATCGTGATCGACGTGCTCCGGGAGCAGGCGATCGCCCGAGGCGAGACCGATCCCATCTACCACTCGATCACCCGTCCGCCGGTCACCGAGGGGGAGGCCACCCACCGGGCGATCGCCTACGCCGAGCTGGCCGGATGCCCGCTGTACGTGGTGCACATGTCGGCCAAGGAGGCGCTGGAGGAGATCAAGGCGGCCCGGGACCGGGGCTCGAACGTGTTCGCCGAGACGTGCCCCCAGTACCTCTACCTGGGGTGGAACAACCTTCGGGAGCCCGACTTCGGCGGCGCCAAGTACGTCTGCTCGACGCCGGTTCGGAACTGGGACGAGGGCCATCAGGAGGCGCTGTGGCAGGGACTCGCCACCGACGACCTCCAGGTGATCTCCACCGACCACTGTCCCTTCTGCTTCAACGACCATCCCAAGTACGGGACCCAGAAGAAGCTCGGCCTCGGGGACTTCACGAAGATTCCGAACGGACTGCCCGGCGTGGAGGAGCGGTTCGGGCTCATCTACCACAGCTCGGTGGCGGAGGGTCGGCTCAGCCTCAACCGTTTCGTGGAGGTGGTGGCGACCGCGCCCGCCAAGATGTTCGGGATCTACCCGAAGAAGGGGACGATCGCGGTCGGCTCCGACGCCGACATCGTCGTGTTGGATCCCAACGTCACCCGCACGATCACGGTGGACGAGCACCACATGGACGTGGACTACACCTGCTACGAGGGCAAGGAGGTCCAGGGCCGGATCGATGTGGTGCTGGCGCGGGGCAAGGTGCTGGTCTCCGACGGGGAGTATCACGGGTACGCCGGGTACGGCCAGTATCTGCAGCGGGGCACCTGTCAGCTGCTGATCTGATGGCGGGGCGCCGGGGTTCGCTCCGGCGCCCGGCCCGACTAGCGTCGTTGGAACGTTCCAACGCCGGAGAGGAGTGCACCCGATGAAGCTCATCACCCATTGGATCGACGGCAAACCCTACGACGGGCCGGTCGAACGCAAGGGCCCCGTCTACGACCCGGCCAAGGGTCAGATGACCGCCGAGGTGGCCTTCGCCACCCCCGAGATCGTCGACCAGGCCGTGCAGGCGGCGGCTCGCGCCTTCGAGACCTGGCGGGACGTCCCCCTCACCCGACGTCAGCAGATCCTGTTCTCGTTCCGGGAACTGGTGGTGAAGCACAAGATGGACCTGGCCCGGCTCCTCACCGCCGAACACGGCAAGACCCTCGACGATGCGGCCGGCGAGGTCCAGCGAGGCCTCGAGGTGATCGAGTTCGCCTGCAACATCGCCCACCTCCTCAAAGGCGAATACTCCGAGCAGGTCTCGGGCGGGGTGGACACCTACACGATCCGCCAACCCCTCGGCGTCGTGGCCGGGATCACTCCCTTCAACTTCCCGGCCATGGTCCCCATGTGGATGTACCCGATCGCCATCGCCTGCGGCAACACCTTCGTCCTGAAGCCGTCGGAGAAGGACCCTTCCACCTCCCAGCTCGCCGCCGAGCTGCTGGCCCAGGCCGGGCTTCCCGACGGGGTGTTCAACGTCGTCCACGGGGACAAGGAGGCGGTCGACGCCCTCCTCGCCCATCCCCAGGTGGCGGCCATCTCCTTCGTCGGCTCCACCCCCATCGCCCGCTACATCTACGAGACCGGGACCCGCAACGGGAAACGCGTGCAGGCACTGGGAGGCGCCAAGAACCACATGGTCGTCCTCCCCGACGCCGACATGGAGCTCGCCGCCGACGCCGCCGTCTCCGCCGGGTACGGCTCGGCGGGGGAGCGCTGCATGGCCATCTCCGTGGTCGTCACCGTCGGTGACGCCGCCGACCGCCTGCTGCCGAAGATGACCGAGCGTATCGCCGAGCTGAAGGTCGGACCGGGGACCGAGCCCGGGGTGCAGATGGGGCCGCTCGTCACCCAACAGCACCTCGACAAGGTCCTCTCCTATGTGGAGGCGGGAGAGGAGGAAGGGGCGGTCCTCGTCGCCGACGGGCGCACCCTCACCGTCCCCGGGCACGAAGAGGGTTTCTTCCTCGGGCCCACCCTCTTCGACCAGGTCACCCCCGAGATGAAGATCTACCGGGACGAGATCTTCGGGCCGGTGCTCTCCACGGTGCGGGTGGACCATTACGAGGACGCCATCCGCCTCATCAACGACAACCCCTACGGGAACGGGACCGCGGTGTTCACCAACGACGGGGGAGCCGCCCGGAAGTTCCAGCACGAGATCGAAGTCGGCATGGTGGGGATCAACGTCCCCATCCCCGTCCCCCTCTCCTTCTACTCCTTCGGCGGCTGGAAGGACTCGATCTTCGGCAGCCACGCCATCTACGGGCCCGAAGGCGTCCACTTCTACACCCGCCAGAAGGTGATCATCTCCCGCTGGCCCGACCCGATCCACCGGGGTGTGGACCTCGGGTTCCCCCAGCACGGCTGAACCGTCCCCGATCGACCAAGGAGCGCCCATGGACTTCGGTGTCGTCCTGCAGACCGACCCGCCCGCCAGCCGGGTGATCGAGCTGACCCGCATGGCCGAAGAGCTCGGGTTCACCCACGGTTGGACCTTCGACTCCCACGTGCTGTGGGAGGAGCCCTTCGTCATCTACTCCCGGATGTTGGAGGCCACCGACCGGATGATCGTCGGGCCCATGGTCACCAACCCGGGGACCCGGGACTGGACGGTGCTGGCGTCGCTGTTCGCCACCCTCAACGAGATGTCGGGCGGCCGTACGATCTGCGGGATGGGTCGCGGCGACTCGGCCCTCCGCTACATCGGGAAGAAGCCGCGCACCCTCGCCACCATGGTCGAGTCGATGAGGGTGATCAAGGGTCTCGTCGCCGGGGAGGAGGTCGAGTACCAGGGCACGCGGCTTCGGATCCCCTGGGTGGGGGAGGGCTGGGATCTCCCGATGTGGGTGGCGGGCTACGGGCCGAAGACCCTCGCCACCATCGGGCGACACGCCGACGGGTTCATCCTCCAGCTCGCCGACCCCCAGATCCTCGAATGGACCCTCGCCGCGGTGCGTCAGGCGGCCGCCGACGCCGGGCGAGACCCCGACGAGATCACCGTCTGTGTGGTGGCGCCCGCCTACGTCGGGGACGACCTGGCCCATCAGCGGGACCAGCTCCGCTGGTTCGGCGGGATGGTCGGCAACCACGTGGTGGATCTGGTGCGGCGGTACGGCACCGACGAGTCGAAGGTCCCCAAGGTGTTGTCCGACTACATCGCCGCCCGGGAGGCCTACGACTACTCCCATCACGGCAAGCCCGACAACCCGACCACGGACTTCGTCCCCGACGAGATCGTCGACCGGTTCTGCGTGTTGGGACCGGTGGAGGCCCACGTCGAGAAGCTCCGGGTCCTCCGGGATCTGGGGGCCGACCATTTCGGGATCTACCTGATGCACGACGACCAGGAGGGCACCCTCCAGGCCTACGGGGACCATGTGATCCCTGCCCTCCGGGACTGACCCCACGCCCCGTTTTGGCACCTGGATCGCGCGTCATGCGCGATTTCTGGGTGCCAAAAGGCGTCGGGCCCGGTTTTGGCACCTGGATCGCGCGTCATACGCGATTTCTGGGTGCCAAAAGGCGTCGGAGGCGGGGTGTCTGGGCGCCCTCGGCAGGATTCGAACCTGCGCACCCGGCTCCGGAGGCCGGCGCTCTATCCCCTGAGCTACGAGGGCAACGGGGCCATTGTACCCAACGCCCCGGGTCCCGTCCGCAGGCGGGTCAGACCTCGGTGATCCACCCGAAGGGGTCGGGGGCGAGGCCCGTCTGGAGGTCGGTGAGAGCCTTGCGGAGACGGAGCGTGTTCGGACCCACCTCCCCAGAACCGACTCGGTGCTCCTCGCCTCGATAGACGAGGGTGCCCACCCCGGCCAGGACGGCGGCGGTCCCCGACAGGGCGGCCTCTCCATGGGTGGCCCATTCGAGCACGTCGGCGATCGAGAGGTCCCGTTCCTCCACCTGGTAGCCGAGGTGGTCGGCGAGCACCAACACCGCCTCGCGGGTGACGCCGGGGAGGAACGTCCCGTCGAGCGGCTTGGTGACCACCCGTTCGTCGTCGATGAGCAGGAAGTTGGAGGCACCCGTCTCCTGGACGTCCCCCGCCGGGGCGAACAGCACCTGGTCTGCTCCGTGGGCGGTGCGGGCCTCCACGACGGTGCGGAGCGCCGCCGCGTAGTTGGCGCCGGTCTTGGCGGCACCGAACCCGGGGGTGGATCGCATCGCCTCGTCCTCCACCAACACCCGAAGGGGCCGGATCCCTCCCGTGAAGTAGTCCCCGACCGGACAGGCGAGCACGTACAGCAGCCCCTCGTCGGGGGGCTTGGCCGCAGCTCCGACGTCGGCCTGGGTGCCGATCATCGTGGGTCGCAGGTAGAGGGAGCCGGGGGGTTCGGGCACCTCGGCCCGGTTGGCGGCCGCCGTCTCGGCGATCATGGCGGTGAGCAGATCCGCAGGCGGCGGTGGCAGGCAGAGCAGCTCGGCGCTGCGTCGCATCCGGTCGACGTGCCGGTCGAGCCGGAACAGACGCGTCTGCCCTTCGGGGCCTCGATGGGCCTTCAGGCCTTCGAAGATCGAGCTGGCGTAGTGGAGGACGTGGGCTCCGGGGTGGAGCTCCAGGGGGCGGAGCGGCTCCATCCGGTGGGTTTCGAACCCGTCTCCGCTCCAACGGCTGATCGCCATGGTGGGGGCGAATACCGAACCGAAGGGGGCGTTGCGGATGGACTCGGTCGTGGCGGTCATGGCACCTCCCTTCGGATATGAGGTCGTGACTCTATCGGTTCGGACGACGGGGCGGAAGACCGAATCCCCGTTTTGGCACCCAGATATCGCGTATGACGCGCGATCCAGGTGCCAAAACGGAGCCCCGACGCCTTTTGGCACCCAGATATCGCGTATGACGCGCGATCCAGGTGCCAAAACGGGGCGTGGGATGGGGGGAGTGGGACGTGTCACCGGACGTCGAGGCGGAGGAGGTCCTCGTAGGTCTCCCGGCGCACCACGAGTCGCGCCCGTCCATCCCGGCAGAACAGCACCGCCGGTCGGAGGACCTTGTTGTAGTTGGAGCCCATCGAATGGCCGTAGGCGCCGGTCACCGGGGTCGCCAGCAGGTCGCCGACGGCGAGATCGGTGGGGACCCAGCCGTCGGGCACGAGGACGTCCCCCGACTCGCAGTGTTTCCCGACCACCCGCACCCGGCGAGGGCGGGGGGCGTCGGCGGTGGTCGGACGGAACGTCTCGTAGCCGGATCCGTACAGCACCGGCCGGGGGTTGTCCGACATGCCTCCGTCCACCGCCACGTAGGTGCGGATCCCGGGGATCTCCTTGATCACCCCCACCCGGTAGACGGTGACGGCGGCGGCGGCGGTGATGGCCCGTCCCGGCTCGGCGGTGATCCGTGCCGTCACCCCCTCGTCCCGGCAGGCACCGAGGACCGCCTCGGCCCACGCGGTGATGCCGGGCGCGGTCTCACCTTCGACGTAGGGGACGCCGAGGCCTCCTCCGAGGGAGAGCTCCTCGGGTTCGTAGGGTGTGGCCATCCGGGCGACGATGCGGGCGGCTTCGACGAAGGATTCGAGACGGAACACCTGGCTGCCGATGTGGGCGTGGACCCCCCGGAACCGCATCGCCGGGGACGCCTTGGCCCGTCGGACGGCGGCGTCGGCGGCACCGGTGGAGACGGTGAACCCGAACTTGGTGTCGTCGTGTCCGGTGCGGACGAACTCGTGGGTGTGGGCCTCCACCCCGGGGGTGATCCGGACCAGGACGTCGGGTGAGGGCAGGCCGGAGGTGACGAGGCGTTCGATGCGGTCCATCTCGTCGAAGGAGTCGACGACGATCCGGCCCACCCCGGCCTGCAGGGCTTCGGTGAGCTCCTGGTCCGACTTGTCGTTCCCGTGGAAGACGAGACGGTCGGCGGGGACCCCGGCGGCGAGGGCGACCGCCATCTCCCCTCCGGTGGCGACGTCGAGGAACATGCCTTCTTCGTGGGCGAGTCGGGCCATCGCCACGCAGAGGAAGGCCTTGGTGGCGTAGGCGACACCGTCGGGGAAGGCCGCCACCGCCTCCCGGCATCGGGCTCGGAGATGCGCCTCGTCGTAGATGAACAGCGGCGTCCCGTACTCGTCGGCCAGCTCGGCGACGTCACAGCCGCCGATGGCGAGCCGACCGTCGACGATCTCGGCGTGGTCGGGGAGGAGGTATCGGGGCAGAGGTCCGGCCATGGGTGACGGAGGGTACCGCCCTCGGCGTCGACGCAAGGGAGCGACCGAAGATCACATCAGGGTCCGGCCATGGGTGGCGGAGGGTACCGCCCTCGGCGTCGACGCAAGGGAGCGACCGAAGATCACATCAGGGTCCGGCCGTGGGTGACGGAGGGTACCGCTCCCGGCGGTAGCATCGAGCATCGTGGACGGACGTATGCGTGTCGGAATCGGGATCCTCGGCGGCGGAACCGTCGGCGGAGCCCTGGCTCGGAAGCTGTTGGAGGATCGGGAGGTCATCGCCGCCAAGTCGGGGATCGACCTGGAGCTGGTGCGGGTGGCGGTGCGGGACCTGTCGCTGCCCCGCGCCTTCCCGGCGTCCTACGCCACCGACCGGCCCGACGAGGTGGTCGCCGACCCCGCCGTCGACCTGGTGGTCGAGGTGATGGGCGGCCTGGAGCCGGCCTTGGGGCTGGTGTTGGGGGCCCTCGACCTCGGCAAGCCGGTCGTCACCGCCAACAAGGAGATGGTGGCCGCCGAGGGGCCGACCCTGTTCACCCGGGCGGCGTCGAAGGGCGTCTCCCTCCTGTTCGAGGCGGCCGTCGGTGGCGGCATCCCCCTCATCAGGCCCCTGTCGGAGTCGCTGTCGGGGGAGCGGATCCGCCGGGTGCTGGGGATCGTGAACGGGACGACGAACTTCATCCTGACGGCGATGGAGTCGGAGGGCTGGTCGTACGACGAGGCGGTCGCCGAGGCCCAGCGGCTCGGGTACGCGGAGGCCGACCCCACCGCCGACGTCTCCGGAGCGGACGCCGGGGCGAAGGCGGCGATCCTCGCCGGGCTCGCCTTCGGGGTCTGGGTGGGACCCGAGCGGGTCTTCATCGAAGGGATCGAGGGGCTGGACGTCGCCGAGCTCTCCTTCGCCCGCCAGCTCGGCTATCGGGTGAAGCTGTTGGCGGTCGCCGAGGACACCGGTGACGGGGTGGTGGCCCGGGTGCATCCGGCGTTCGTCCCCCTGGACCATCCCCTCGCCGGGGTGCGGGGCGCCGCCAACGCCGTGTTCATCGAGGGTCCCGACATCGGCGAGCTCCTGTTCATGGGGCCGGGGGCCGGTGGGGGACCGACGGCGACGGCGGTGCTCGGCGACGTCGTCGAGGCGGCGAGGGAGCTGCTGGCCGGTGCCCAGGTCGCTCCGCGGATCCGCTTCGGTGCGGGGACGGTGCTCGACTTCGCCGAGGTGGAGACCAAGTGGTATCTGCGGTTGGAGGTGGCGGACGCTCCGGGGGTCCTCGCCCAGATCGCCGGGGTCTTCGGGGACCATCGGGTGAGCATCATGTCGGTGTGGCAGGAGGGCCGGGGTGACGCCGCCACGCTGCTGCTCATCACCCACGACGCCCCCGAGTCGAATCATCGGGCGGCGGTGGACGCGCTGCGGCATCTGGAGGTGGTGCGCCAGGTGGCGGCGACGGTGAGGGTGATCGGCGACGAGCCATGATCCCCGTCCCATGATCCCGGTCCGATGATGCGCTACGTCTCCACTCGGGGGGAGGCGCCGTCGGTCTCCTTCGACGACGCCCTCCTGCAGGGCCTCGCCCCCGACGGGGGGCTCTATCTGCCGGAGCGGTGGCCGCCGCTGCCGCCGTTCGACCCCGCCGAAGGGTATGCGGCGGTGGCGACGGCGGTGCTGGAGCCCTTCGTGGCGGGTTCGGTGCTCGCCGACGGTCTCGCCGAGCTGGTCTCCGACGCCTATGGACGGTTCCGGCATGCCGATGTCGCCCCGCTGCGAACCCTTCCCGACGGGACCCGGCTCCTGGAGCTCTTCTGGGGGCCCACCCTGTCGTTCAAGGACTACGCCCTCCAACTCGTCGGCAGGATGTTCGACCGGGTGCTGGCCGCCCGGGGCCGCCGGATGCTGGTGCTGGGTGCGACGTCGGGGGACACCGGCTCGGCGGCGATCGAGGCGTGCCGGGACCGTGAGGCGGTCGACATCGTCATCCTGTTCCCCGAGGGTCGGGTCTCGGAGGTGCAGCGGCGTCAGATGACCACGGTGACGTCCGCCAACGTCCACGCGGTGGCGGTGGAGGGGACCTTCGACGACTGTCAGGCGCTGGTGAAGGCGATGTTCTCGGATCCGGAGGTGCGCCGGGAGCTGTCGTTGGGGGCGGTGAACTCGATCAACTGGGCGCGGGTCGCCGCCCAGACCGTGTACTACGCCTGGGGTGCGGCGCTCTGCGCCGACGGGCCTCCGCCGACGGTGGCGGTTCCGACGGGGAACTTCGGGAACGTGTACGCAGCCCACGGTGCGGTGGCGATGGGGGCGCGGCTGGGGCGGCTGGTGATCGCCAACAACCGCAACCACGGCCTGGCCGGGCTCGTCACCGCCGGGACGCTCGTCACCGAGCCGGTCCATCCGACTCCAGCTCCCGCCATGGACATCCAGGTCCCGTCGAACCTGGAGCGGTACCTCTTCGAGCTTTTCGGTCGGGACGGGGCGGCGGTGGCCCGGCTCATGGCGGAGTTCCGTGCCACCGGGTCGCTCCGCCTCGACGCCGAGCACCAGGCGGCGTTGCGTGCCCGTTTCGACGCGGGATGGCTGGACGACGTCGGGGTCGCCGAGGCGATGGAGCGGGCCTTTCGGGAGATGGGCGTGGTGTTGGATCCCCACACCGCGATCGGGTGGGAGGTGGGGCGCCGCCACGCCGTCGACGGTGCGCCGCTGCTCACGGTGGCGACGGCCCATCCCGCCAAGTTCCCGGAGGCGGTGGCGGCGGCCACCGGGCACCGGCCGGAGCTCCCCGCCGATCTGGCCGACCTGTTCGATCGTCCCGAACGGGTCACGACGGTCCCGGCGGATCGGGACCGTCTCCTCGGGCTGTTGCGGCGGGTCGCGACGGGTCGACACTGACGGCTCGGCGACGTTTTCCGGCACCTTCGCTTGGCAGACGCCGCGGAGGCGCTACAATCGCTTCCAGATCGCAGTCCCACACCGGGGCGCAGTCGTTCACCCACCTCCCGGTCTCCATGCGTTCGTATGGGCATGACGGGAGGATGCCCCACCGCCAGGTGCGGGCGTGGGACAGCTCGTAGTTCAGCCCGTCCAACGAGACCGGGGGCACACCCACACATGAGCACCAGAGCCCAACTTCAAGCCAAGTCCATCGGCGAGCTCAGGGCCATCGCAGAGGCAGTCGGTATCGAGACCGAGGGGCTCCAGAAGGCCAAGCTGATCTCGGCCATCATGGAATCCGGCGCGGCTCCGTCGGCCGACGGAGACGGAGCGGTCGAGACGATCGAGCTGCCGGCGGCCACACCCCGCACCGAGGGTGGAGACAGGCAGTCGGGGGAGGTCCGGTCGGAGGAGGCGAAAGAGGGGAAGGAAGAGGAGAAGTCCGGGGGGTCGGAGAAGTCGTCCAAGGATGCGGAGTCCTCGGATGAGGGCGCGACGGGTGAGACCGCGGCGGGGGAGGGGGACGGCCGGCCGGAGGAGCGGGCCCAGTCCGAGCAGCGTCAAGGTGGGGACCGTCAAGGCCAGGGTGGTGGCCGTCGGAAGCGTCGTCGGGGTCGAGGCGGCGGCGGCAACCAGGAGTACATCCCCGAAGGGGAGCTGGAGGTCCGGGAGGGTCTCCTCGACATCCTCCCCGAGGGCTACGGATTCCTGCGGGTGACCGGCTACCTGCCCGGCGAGAAGGACGTCTACGTCTCGGCGGGTCAGGTCCGCAAGTTCGGGCTCCGCAAGGGCGATCTGGTGTCGGGGCCGATCCGGCCGCCCCGGTCCCAGGAGAAGTTCCCGGCGCTCATCCGCATCGACTCGGTGAACGGGATGAGCACCGAGGAGGCGATGAAGCGGCCCCGGTTCGAGAAGCTCACCCCCCTCTTCCCGGACGAGCGTCTGCGCCTCGAGGTGGAGGGGAAACCGAACGGGGTCCTCACCCGGATCATCGATCTCATCGCTCCGATCGGCAAGGGGCAGCGGGGTCTGATCGTGTCTCCGCCCAAGGCGGGGAAGACGACGGTGTTGAAGGAGATCGCCCAGGCGATCACCACCAACAACCCCGAGTGCTATCTGATGGTGGTGTTGGTCGACGAACGTCCCGAAGAGGTCACCGACATGCAGCGGTCGGTGAAGGGCGAGACCATCTACTCCACCTTCGACCGTCCCGCCGAGGAGCACACCCAGGTCTCGGAGTTGGCGATCGAGCGTGCCAAACGGCTCGTCGAGATGGGCACCGACGTCGTGATCCTGCTCGACTCGATCACCCGCCTCGCCCGGGCCCACAACCTGGCGACCCCCGCCTCGGGGCGGATCCTGTCCGGCGGTGTCGACTCGACGGCCCTCTACCCGCCGAAGCGGTTCTTCGGGGCGGCCCGCAACATCGAGGAGGGGGGCAGCCTCACCATCCTGGGGACGGCTCTGGTCGAGACCGGGTCGAAGATGGACGAGGTGATCTTCGAGGAGTTCAAGGGCACCGGGAACATGGAGCTGCGGCTCGACCGCAGGCTCGCCGACAAACGCATCTACCCTGCGATCGACATCGAGGCGTCGGGAACACGGCGGGAGGAGCTGCTGTTCGACCGGCAGGAGCTCCAGCAGGTGTGGAAGCTTCGCCGGGTCTTGCTGTCGTTGGAGCCGGGGGCGGCCCTCGAGCTGCTCATCGACCGGCTGAAGAACACCAAATCCAACGCCGAGTTCCTGGCCGAGGTGGCCAAGAGCACGGGTTGAGGGCGCAGCGTCCGTACCGCCTTCGGCATGTGAATCGAGGAGAGAACGTGAGAACCGAGATCCACCCCACCTACGACGAGACGACGGTGGTCTGCTCCTGCGGCAACACCTTCGTCACCCGGTCCACGAAACCGGGGGAGCTGCACGTGGAGCTGTGCAACGAGTGTCATCCCTTCTACACGGGCAAGCAGAAGCTCGTCGACTCGGGGGGCCGGGTCGAGCGGTTCCAGAAGCGCTACGGCGGCTCGGTTCCGAAGTCGAAGCGGGCGAGGAAGGCTTCTCAGCAGGCGTCCGAGTCGTCCGACGCGGAGTGAGCGGCCGGACCTCTCAGGGCTCCGACCCCCAGGATCCCGCCTTCTCCGTCGGCGGTCAGGCGGTCATCGAAGGGGTGATGATGCGGGCGCCCAACGCGTGGGCGGTGGCCGTGCGGCGCCCCAACGGCGCGATCGAAGCGGTTCGGCATCCCCTTCCTCGGCTCAGCTCCCGCTCCCGGTGGGCGCGGGTCCCCTTCATCCGCGGGATGCTGGTGTTGGGGGAGTCGCTCACCCTCGGGTTCCGGGCGTTGTCGTGGTCGGCGCAGAAGGCGGCCGACGACGACGAGGAGCCGCTGACCAGTCGCCAGGTCGCCGGGTCGATGACGATCGCCCTGGTCTTGTTCGCGGCGCTGTTCATCCTCATCCCGGCCGCCATCGCCCGGTTCGCCGCCGGGGAGTCGACGTTGGCGTTCAACGCCGTCGAGGGGGTGGTGCGCCTCGCCCTGTTCATCGGGTACATCTGGGCGATCGGGCGTTCCGAGGAGATCCGACGGGTCTTCCAGTACCACGGGGCCGAGCACATGGCGATCCACGCCTACGAGGCGGGGGAGCCGCTGTCGGTCGATTCGGTGGCCCGGTATCGGCCCGAGCATCCCCGATGTGGGACCAGCTTCCTCCTCATCGTGGTGGTCTTCTCGATCCTCGTGTTCTCGCTGCTGGGACGGCCCGGTTGGGTGATGCTCATCGTCAGTCGGATCGTCCTCATCCCGGTGATCGCCGGCCTGGCCTACGAGCTGTTGAAGTTCTCGGGGACCCGGCAGTCCGACCGGCTGGGGAGGATCCTCGCCGCCCCCGGCCTGTGGCTCCAACGCCTGACCACGGGTCGGCCGGAGCCGGAGATGATCGAGGTGGCGGTGACGAGCCTGCTGTCGGCCCTCGACGACGACCAGGTGTCGGAGATCGAGGATCGGGGGCCGCTCCCGGAGGCCGCCGTCGCCGCCCGGGCCCGCTGATGGACGAGCGCCTGTCGGCTCGCCTCGACGAGCTGGTCGCGCGGCTGGAGGAGGTGGAGAAGGAGCTGGCGGAGGCCGCGGCGTCCGATCCCGCCCGTCTCGCCGAGCTGGGGCGACGTCACGCCGAGCTGCGTGAGATCGTCGACCGGTACGAGGCGTGGCGGCGGGCCGACACCGACCGGCGGGAGGCGTTGGAGCTGGCCGCCGGGGATCCGAGCCTGGCCGACGAGCTGTCCCGGCTGGCGGCCGAGCGGCGAGAGGAGGCGGACCGTCTCGAAGCGGAGCTGCGCAGGCTCCTCGCCCCTCGGGATCCGAACGACGACAAGGACGTGATCCTCGAGATCCGGGCTGCCGCCGGTGGGGACGAGGCGGCGCTGTGGGCGGGGGATCTGCTGCGCATGTACGAACGGTTCGCCGAGCGTCACGGGTTCACCGTCGAGCCGTTGGAGGCCGCCCCGTCGGAGTCGGGCGGCTTCTCGAAGGTCACGGTGGCGATCCACGGTCGGGGCGCCTACTCCCGGTTCAAATACGAGGCGGGGGTGCATCGGGTGCAGCGGGTCCCGAAGACCGAGTCGCAGGGGCGGATCCACACGTCGACGGCGACGGTGGCGGTGCTGCCCGAGGCGGAGGAGGTGGAGGTGGAGATCGACCCGGGGGATGTGAGGGTCGACGTGTTCCGGTCGTCGGGGCCTGGTGGGCAGTCGGTGAACACGACCGATTCGGCGGTGCGGCTCACCCACCTTCCGACGGGGCTGGTCGTGACCTGCCAGGACGAGAAGAGTCAGCTCCAGAACCGGGAGAAGGCGTTTCGGATCCTGCGGGCCCGGCTGCTGCAGTTGGAGCAGGAGCGGCGTGACGCCGAGCTGGCCGGTGAGCGGCGGGCGCAGGTGGGGACGGGGGAGCGGGCGGAGAAGATCCGCACCTACAACTTCCGGGAGAACCGGGTGACCGACCATCGGATCGGGCTCACCATCAAACGTCTCGATCAGATCCTCGACGGGGACCTGGATCCCTTCGTGGAGGCCCTCGCCGCCGACGAGCAGGCCCGGCGCCTGGCCGAAGGCGGCTGAGCGTCTCGGCGCTCGCCTGTTCACGACGCCAGGTTGTTGACCCCCCGCCGCTGCATGTCGCCCCAGGGTTGGCCGGTCGGTCCGAACAGGGCGCGGACCCGCCACACCACCGTCTGTTGGCGGAGCCCGAGATGCTCGACGTAGGTGAGCCAGATCAGGCGGATGGCTTCGAGGGGTGAGGTGAAGTAGCCGTAGGCCTCGTCGAAGAAGAGGGCGATGAGGGAGTTGAAGGCGCCGAGGAAGAAGGCGGTGACCGCCAGAGGCACCGCCACCGTCAGATCGAGGGCTCCGACCGCCCAGGCGATGGGGACGACGAACCACCCTGCGAACTCGACGAGGGGGGCGATGAACTCGAAGGCGACGTAGCTGGGCCAACCCAGCATGCCGAGGGTGCCGTAGCGGGGGTTGAAGAGGAGCTTCCAGAAGTCCCGGACGACCATCCGGAGGCCTTTGTGCCATCGGATCCTTTGGGTGCGGAGCACCTTGCGGGTGGTGGGCACCTCGGTCCAGGCGACGGCGTCGGCGGCGAAGACGATGCGGTAGGGCCGCCGCTTCTCCCGCATCAGCCGGTGGATCCTCATGGTGAGGTCGAGGTCTTCGCCGAGGTGGCCTTCGGTGAAGCCGCCGACCTCGGCGAGGACGTCCCGGCGGTAGATGCCGAAGGCGCCCGACACCAGCACGAGGGCGCCGATCCGTGACCATCCGGGCCGGGCGGCGATGAAGGAGCGGATGTACTCCAGCACCTGCATCCGTTCCAGGATGGATCTCGGCAGGTGGGCTTCGACGACCCGTCCCCGGTTGACGACGCACCCGTTGATGGGCCGGATGTTGCCGCCGACCGCCACGGTGCGCTCCCGGTCTTCGACGACGTGCCGCATCGCCCGAAGGAGGCATTCCCCGTCGAGGACGACGTCGGCGTCGGTGAGCATCACGTACGGGTACCGGGCGACGTTCACTCCGGCGTTGAGGGCGTCGGTCTTTCCCCCGTTGTATTTGTCGACGACGGTGATGTTGAGGGGAAGGGTGGAGCGGTAGATCGCCTTGATGGGGGCGCTGTACAGGTCTCGGCGGTAGGGGACGGTGACTTCGACCAGCCGGAAGCCGTCGATGAGGGCCTGGAGGGTGTCGTCTTTCGATCCGTCGTTGACGACGACGATCTCGAAGCGGGGGTAGCGGAGCATCGTCATGGACCGGACCGACTCGACGATCCCCGCCGCTTCGTTGTAGGCGGGGACGATGATGGAGACGGGCGGCGTGGTGTCCGAGTGCAGCATCTCGTCGAGCCCCCCGTACCGGGCCATGTAGTGGTCGCGTCGGAGCTGGCGGAGCGAGATGGCACCGATGACGAGGAGTTGGAGCTCGATGGCGACCACGTAGACGAGCACGGCGATGGCGACCAGTTCGAGGATCACGGCCACCTCGCCTTGCTCGGTCCCTTCTCGACGAGGCGCAGGAGGTAGCGGTCGTCTTCGTCGTCGTCGCCGGCTTCGATGCGTTGGCGGGCACGTTCGATGATCCCGGAGATGCCGAGCTGGTAGAGGGCGGCGTCCCGGGCGTAGGGGTCGGCGCCGGCGACGGCGTCGATGAGGGCGTGGATGCCGTCGGGGACCGACGCGAGCGCGGCGGCTGCGTTTTGGCGGACCCACCAGGCGGGGTCGTGGAGGGCTTCGGCGAGGGCCTTGGTGGCTCGGGGGTCGGAGAGCTCCCCGAGGGAGGAGGCGGCTTTGGCCCGGACCCGCCAGTCTTCGTCCTGTTCCAGAATGTCCATGAGGGGATCCACCGCGGCGGGTGTGCCGGCACGTCCCAACGCCCCGGCCGCCGCCGCCCGCACCAGCGGTTCGGCGGCCCCGAGGAGCTCGATGAGCGCCGGGCACGCCCGACGGTCGCCGATCTGGCCGAGGGTGCGGGCCACCGTCTCGGTGGCGTCCGGTCTCCGCTGGTCGGCGGGGACCTCGTGGAGCCATGCGACGATGTGGGGTACGCCGTCTCGGCCGAAGTCGACGAGGACGTCGGCGAGCCGGGCGACGAGCCAGGGCGATTCGGTCTCCAGCATGTCGAGGAGTCGGGGGACGACGTCGGCGTTCCCGCATCGGGCGAGCCCTTTGGCGGCGTGGAGGCGGACTTCGGGGGTCCGGTCCCGGAGACGTTCGATGAAGAGCAGCTCGAGGGGTGGTTCGGCGAGCCGGGCGAGCTGGGCGACGGCCCGCAGGCGTCGACGGGTCCAGATCGATCTGGCGTCCCGGATGAGGAATTCCCGCAGTTGGAGGGTCTCGATGAGCTCGTCGAGGTGTCGGCGTTCGTCCCCGACGACGGTGTCGAGGTATTCGAAGACGACGTCCCGGAAGACGGGGTCGCGGGTCCATCCGGTGACCCGCTCCCAGGGGATCGCCCCGTGGGCCATGATCTCTCCGACGGCATGCACGTAGAGGGCCCGGCGGAGCCCGATCCGCCGCAGCACGAGATGGTGGATCACCTTGACGAGGAACGCGACGATCGAGAGGCCGATCGTGACCGTTCCGGTGATCCACGCCAGGGTCTCGGCCCAGTTCACGGCCGGACCTCAGGGTGACGTTTCCGATGCATGTCCTGTCCCGACGCCGGGTCGATGATCCCGTCGGCCGGGTCGGTCCGGGTTCAAGCCGCGGGCTCCGGGTTCAGGCGACGGCGGGGGAGTTCCGGGCGTGGAGACGGGCCCGCATCTGCAGCTCCCGGATGTTGAAGGGTTTGCGGACGAAGTCGGCGGCTCCGACCTCGAGGCAGCCGGTCACCGTCTCCTCGTCGTCCATGCCGCTGAGGATGAGGACGGGGGTCTCGACCCCTTCTTCGTGCCACCGTTGGACGATCTCGGCTCCGAGCATCGACGGCATCAGATGGTCGATGAGGGCGAGGTCGAAGTCGCCTTCCAGCCCGAGTTGGAAGGCGTCGTAGCCGTCGTTGGCGACGACGACCTCCCAGCCGTCGGCTTCGAGCCCCCGCTGCACGAGGAGCGTCACGGTGGGGGCGTCGTCGGCGACGAGGACGCGCGGTTTGGCTTCCATGCCGTCTGTGTCGGCAGGTTCGGGTGGTTCTTGAGTTCTGGCACCATGGATGCCGTGAGAGTCCGCGAGGTGTTGGTCCGTTCCCGTCTCCCTCGCCACGAGGCGAGGCGGCTGGTGGCGGCGGTCGTGGGGAGGTCCGTTCCCCGGCTCGGGCTGGACGATGAGCTCTCGGCCGTCGAGCTGCGGCGTCTGGCGGAGCTGGAGGCGCGGAGGCTGGAGGGGGAGCCGTTGCAGTATCTGGAGGGGTCGGCGGCTTTCGGCCCTTTCGAGCTGGTGGTGGACGACCGGGTGCTGGTGCCGCGGCCGGAGACGGAGCAGCTCTGGGAGCTGGCGGTGGCGCTCGTGGAGCGTCCGGCGGTGATCGTCGACGTCGGGACCGGCAGCGGAGCCCTGGCGGTGGCGTTGGCCCGGACGTTCCCGGAGGCTCGGGTGGTGGCTACCGACGTCTCGGCGGAGGCGTTGGCGGTGGCGGAGCTGAACCGTGCCCGGCTGGGGGTGGAGGTGGAGTTTCGCTGCGGGGACCTGTTCGACGCCCTGCCCGGGGAGCTTCGGGGCCGGGTGGACCTGCTGGTCTCGAACCCGCCGTATGTGGCGGAGGGGGAGTGGGAGTCGTTGCCCGCCGATGTCCGTCGGGAGCCCAGGGGGGCGCTGGTGGCGGGGCCTCGGGGGACGGAGGTGTTGGAGCGTCTGGTGGGGGGGCTCGACCGGTGGCTGGCTGCGGACGGGGTGGCCGTGTTCGAGATCGGTGAGTCCCAGGGGGAGTTCTTGGCGGAGTGGGCGTCGGGTCTGGGCCGGCGGGTGGAGGTGCGTCGGGATTTGGCGGGCCGGGACCGGTTTCTGGTGGTGCGGCGATGAGCAGGGTGGCGGAGGCGGTGCGAGCACTCCGGGCGGGGCTGGTGGTGGGTGTGCCGACCGACACGGTGTACGGCTTGGCGGTCGATCCGACGGTGCCGGAGGCGGTGGCGAGGGTGTTCGATTTGAAGGGCCGACCGTCGGACCGTCCGCT